>MDSV01023028.1_pt1 | contig 19313 bp, 10 predicted proteins | sample 810851 | NCBI WGS metagenome assembly MDSV01 (sample SAMN05326640, study PRJNA326480) | marine metagenome | isolation source: seawater | place: Atlantic Ocean: North East | collected 2012 | reverse complement strand
TTTCAAGGCTTTAAGTATAAAGTAGGCATCTATGATGTCATCTATGGGCTTAGGTATTTTTGTGCTGAAGTCTTTTCCTTGACACCACTTCCAAAGTTTAGTGCTCCTTAAGTTCTTATCATTTAGAACATCATCTTGGAAAGCTTGAGCCATGTAATGTTTATTTGCATTTCCTTTACCTGCTAATTTCTTTACATGAGAAGGTTGAAAAACAGATAAGTTTTCTATTGAGTACTTATCTATTAATTCTTTTCTTAAAAATGTATTATATTGAATTATATCTATGAAAGAATTTCCTTTTGAACCATAAGAGAATCCTTCTAGTGCTACAGATACTTCATCACCCTCAAATAATGTAGAAAATATATTTACCATTAAAGAACTAATATTCCCAGCATCTTCTAACTTCTGTCTTTCTCTGGGTAAAAATTCTTTACTCGTTACCTTTCTGTGATAAGGGAATCCTAAGATAGCATTATCATCTATTAATTCTTTATGTACACTAAATGCTTTAGGTATTTTTCTACCTTCTTCATCCCATATACGGTCTCCATAATTAAAAAAAGTTATAAAGTGATATTTGCCATCGGCTGTTTCTATACAGGCACCTGGGCTATTTAGAGAAAAATCAATTCCTATATGTATCATATAAAATTATATTCTCTTACCAATGACTGCACCTAATGCAGCACCAACAAGACGTGAGGTTAATAAATCATAAAGTACACCTTTCTGTACACCTAAAACTTTAGCTACAGCTTTACCTATAGTTTTACCTAATGCAAAACCAGTTAATCCTCCAAATATACTTCCTAATAAACCCTCGTTGATTATTTCTTCAACACAGTCTTCTAAAGGTTTGCCTTCTTTCTGAGCTTCAAGAATTCTTTCTACTGCCATATCAATTGCAGCATCTTGCTCTTCAGTTAAATCATGTGATTCATTTAATAAGCTCTGTATATCAAGAGTATCATCTTGCACTTCAGTTAAATAGTCTTTAAATGTTTTCATTTATATACTTTATTTGTTTATATATTAGGTTATGTTAACTGCTATATCTAAAATGTTATAAGTAAATTCAATATCAAAAGTTTCAAATTCAATTGTATTACTTGAAAAGTTTAAATCTAATGCACCTACGCTGTTCATAATCATATCTTTTAATTGGATAGTGATAAAAATAGTTCCATCAGAATCTAGCATTTGAACGCCTACACCTTCAGGTAAAAACGGGTTCCTTCCATTTTGTTTATAATAATAGTCAAACATTTCTACAGCCATCCAATAATTTACATAACCATCAAATGCTTGCATAGTCACTGTTAACTTCTTATCAAACAATTCTTGTTTAGGTACACTTGCTCTAAAGTTTCTAGTATTTCCAGGAAAATCATTTTGTTGTACAGGATCAAATGACGGACCAGGAAGATTAATAGATTGTATTCCATAGTTCCAAAAATCAATAGGTTCTTTAATTAACCCACCAGGAATCCTAGTAAGAAATGGTTTATATCTATCCGCTATAGGTTTAGGTATAAAGTTTCTAGGAAAGTTAAATTTAAATTGATTGTTTCTAGCACTTAATAACATTTCTTACTTCTTTATTAAATTATATTCTTCCATATTAGCAGCAGCTTGCCTAAAGAAGCTCTTTTTCTTAGATCCAGTCTGAGCTGAAACTCTTACTTTCTTTATCGCTCTAATCTGCTGTTTCTTTTTGAGTTGTCTATTGGCCAGTTGCTGTGCTAATTTAGCTTCTCTTTTAACAGCAGCTGTGGCTTGGGCATCTAACTTTGCCTCTAACTCAGCTACTTCATTAGTTAATTCTTCATTACTAGCCTGCAAGGTTTGTATAGTTAGAGTATCATCATTTGCATTATTGACTAATTCTGAGTTTTCTAATTTAAGAGCATCATTTTCTAATTTAAGTTTTGCTAACTCTTCACTATAAAGTAGTTTCTGTTCTTGGATTTGAGAAGTTAAAGTAGTACGAGATGCATCAGAAAATGATAACCATAAGCCTTGATACAATATAGTTTCATCAGACATAGACATATCTTCTGGGTCTGTCATTTTAGTAGAAACATAAAAATTATTATTGTCTAAAGCTAATATTTTTTTACTATCCGATTTATTTACTTTAAATAAAACTTCACCTTGTGATAAATCTACTTCTTCTACCTGAGTATGATTCTTTATCACAATCTCATCATTATTACCTACAAAGTTTAAAAAGATATCCCCAACATTAGATAAATCAATAGGAGTGTTTTCTAAGTCTATCTCATCATAAATAGTAAAAATAAAATAATCATCAAATGGAGATATTCTAATTGTACCGTCGCCTTGCGGTAAAGCCTCCTCGTTAACTGAAAGATTTACAAATTTTTGATAATACTCTTTTTGAGTTTTTGTTAATGATATGTTAGTCTGTATTGCCATCTTCTTCTGTTATTGTTTGTATTTTTGCAGGTGCTATCGCGGCTTTTATATTTAACCTATCTCTAAATGAAGTAACAAAATTTGTTTTTACTACTAGTTTCTCAGCAATCTGCTCTGAAGTATTAGCTGAATTAGCAACACCTGTTCCAGTTCCCACAACAATTTGTTTCCCAGTATCATTGTTAATTTGGTTATAGACATTTGCTACAGTAGGAACTACTCCTAAATTTAAAGTAAGCATTTTTTTACCATATCTTTGTGTATCAAACGAAGTAAGACTAGCATTTTTAATTATTTGTGTACTATCAGCCTTATTGAACAATCTCATTGACAAGTTTATTTTAAATGAAACGGCAGTGTTAGCATTTTGAATAATAGGTCTATACAATATAGGCTCATCAAAATTACCTGTCTGAGTAAACACCTGTGTTGAAGTAGTAGAGAACACTGTACCTACTTGTTCTACTACAGCAATTTCATAGAAGACAACATAATCTCCACCAGATGAATTCAACTGTGCAATGAAATTACTTAAAGAAGATCCGGTCACCTGCCCGTGTAAAGTAAAATAATCACCATCATCGGCAGCCTTAACCTCGGCAAATAAATTACTATAGATATCTCTAGATAAAATAGAAACTGAATTAATTTCTTGCATGTTATAAAAACTATATGCATTATCTACTATAGTCTCATATATACCCGTCGCTCTTAAAGTAATAGGTGGAGTACTAAGAAAACCTTGTCCTTCAGTAATTTTATAAGCTACGCCATTAGGATCAGCTGTAGTAAATAAATTATTCATAAAATAGAGAGAAGGCACTCTCCATTCAATATAAGTTGCATATAATTTATCACCTAACAATAATGGATCCGGATTAAATACTGGTGTATCAGTCTTTAAAAAATTAATTGAAGCAAAATTCATTAAAACACCATCTCGTCTTGGTGCTAACGCTTCAAATACAATACCATCATAACCAGTGAAATTAAAACCAGATACAAAATGAACTTTCATTGTATCATAAGCAACGTCTAACTGTGGATTAAATGTTTGTAATAAATTAGAGGAATCTGTAAATTGAGAATCATAGTCATTATAAGGAACACCTATACTAGTATCTAAAGAAACATACTGTGTGTTATTAGCAGTAACGGAAGCAGCTGATATATCTCGGTAATTACCCATCGTAGCCGAAACACTATCGGTATTAAAGAAATAAGTTCCGTTAGTATAACCATCACGCATTAATTCAATAGGAAAGTTTGCTGTATTGAATGTTGTAGGTGCTGCCTGATCTGTATAGATATATTCTATTAAGATCTGTTCTGATATTTGTATAAACCTTGATGATTCCATTCTATTCTATTTATTTACCATTGTAAAAGTTTTGGATTCCATGAAACCCCAATTCCAATATATGGGCCTACTGAACCGTTTCCTGTTATTCCCATACCTAAATTTAATCCAAAACCAAAAGGTTTTCTATTCTGCATCTGTAAACTTTTAAATTCAGAACTTTTTGTATCAATCATAATACCCTGAGCACTGTTAAAAGTTGTTCCAGGATAATCAGAAGTTAATTGTATAAAAACTTCTTTTGTCTTTTGATCTTGTGAAAGTGTTGCATTCAACCAGATATTTTGAGATAAATCTATTGAAGCATTACCAAAAGTTAATTCTTCTCCAAAAGTATAAGGGACCGAGACACCTAGACTCCTAGAGCTGCGCTCCCACGTACTATCAGAAGTAAAAGAGAGTACCGAATTAAATTGGTTATCTCCTTGTGTAATTAATGTATCAGTTGAAACTACTGGTACCTCAACAATCTTTTCTTCTATGATAGTTTTATACTTAACAATAGTTATAGGAGGTTTCATTCTTTCTACTTCTAAACTATCTTTCAGCTCTTCAAGGGTTAAAGTTAATCCTCTTATCTCTCCAACTGATTCACCATTTTCATTTACATAATTCCTAATAGTATCATTAGCTGCAACAAGATTATTCTGTATTCGTGTAACTTCACCTTTTGCATTTGCTGTTTCATTACATTGTCGCATCAATAAAAAGAATAGCACTACAATTCCGCCCAGTAAAAACATCCTAGTGTTCTTTGGGTCTGTTAGAATACCAAGAATATTTTTAACTATTACTATCATTCCTTTATATACTTCATTAGCTTGTTAGGTGTTACCTCAGCAGCTCCATATTTTTTTGCAATTTTTTCAATAAAGCTTTTTTCTTTAAGTTTCATTGAATCTACTTCTTCAAAAAGACCATCTCTTTTCTTTGCTAAACTCTCAATGCTTTTCTGCATTAAGTCTAAGGAAAGTTGAATCTCCCTATACCTACTAACATAACCGTTGAGTTCTTTTATTTCTTTCTTTGTCATATTATGTTGCGTTTAATTCATAACTAAATGTAAATGCCATTATTGGTGAATAAATCCCATGATATGTTGTACTACCAACTACATAACTATTACTAAAATTACTGAGTAAATTTAGATACATATGAGTTGCGTTAGTACTTGTATTAGGATTCATTCCATCAGAACTTGTGGCAGTACCACCTCGGACATCACCGGTTGGGAAAGGTCCTGTATAGGAATAACTAGTTATTGCACCTCCACTAAGACTTCGGGATGTATCCAGTGTATTGGTAGTACTGTTATCAAAATTAAACTTACTTACAACCGTACCTGAAATGTTTACTGCTCTTGCACCTCGTAATACAGATACTGCTGCACCATCCTGGCTATTTCCACCGTTTAAGTTTACTTGCACAGGAAGAGGAATCGGTCCAATTTTCATTTGAGAATTAAACTCAGAATTCGAAGGCATGAACATTCCACCGTTTGGTATACTCGTTCCTGCGTTGCTTCCACCGTCCCAGTTAACATACAGCCTTACAAGCCCTGACCCTGTTACTACACGACCTACTCTCTGCCACTGATACTTATACTCAAATGCTAAGTCCTCATCACCATTATTAGTTCCTTCGTTAGTTCGCCTAGTGCTCCATGTCTGTGCTCCACTGAATATAGCCTGCTGTTCAATACTTGGGCCTGAATATGAGCCGTTAAATTCTGAAGTATAATAGTCACCAATAATATCACCAAATACCTTAAATTGTTGCCTTCCCCTATACTGGTCTCCAACATTAACACCACCATAATTATATACACCGTTGGCATGTGGATATGGTGTATTTTGGTCCAACACAGTATTAGGAGATACGATATTTGAAACTATATCAAATTCAGTCCTACGTGAATCGTTTCTTGTTCCGTATAGATAAATTCTTCCTTCTACATTTGCACCGTTTGTTACATCTTCAGTTCCAGGAGACGGAACAGTTCCTCCACCATCAGTAACACTTTCCTTGTTTTGGTTTAATCCTAGAGTTAGTCCAGTCGCCCCTCTATTACCAGCCGTTGAAGCTGAACCTGCCGGGGCTTGTGGTCTTGGCATAGCTCTTGCGCTTGCCCACAACCTAAGTGAATTTACACTATAATTACCTGATCCACTAGAACCTCCAGTATTTTCACCGGTGTAAACATAAACAGCACCTGGGTTTTTTCCACTAGTGTCTGTACCACTCTTAATATGTAAAGCACCTTCGCGTTCATTAATAGATACGTTAGCTCCCATTGCACCATAGGGCTGACCATAAGGTCCTCTAATTTCAGCACCGCCATAGAAAGGTGCTATACCCGCGGTGTTAGCTGGGCTTTCAGGTGAAGCTCCTACTTGAATACGTGGTAGTTGTACACTTGCACCAGGTGTCCAAGTACTAGTCTCATTAGGTGCCATGATTATCATTGGCTTATATAGTGAAACTTCACCTGACAGCTGCCCTGTTGTAATTCCACCTAAAACAATTTCACCTGAAGCACTTTGTAGTCTTACGAGTGGTTTACTCGATACTTGCATCACGGTAGTTCCTCCGTCACTATTAGTATTAAGATTAGCACCATGTGAAGCTATAGAAACATAACCTGCATTACCGGCACCAGGGCCTGAACTTATTGTAATACCTCCAGTTATACCCGGATTTTCTGCTACTATCCTAATGTCTTCATTAACACCAAATGTCTTTAATATTATTCCATCGCCGGTTGGTATAGAACTCGCTGCAGGTTTTCCTGCCAATAGTTTAATACCTTCTACATTATTAGTATCTGTAGTTCCTAAACGAATACCTTTTGTACCTGTAGAATTTAGGTCTTCTCCTATTATAACTCTATCCCCGTTTAAATTTAAATTACCACCCGCAAATACATTAGCATCAGCCACAGCTTTAATTGTGGCAATTCCCCCAGCTTTAATCATTGTGTCAGCAGCAGATACCGTATCTATGTACCTCGCGTCTAAAAGAGCAAACCCCGATTGTGTACTAGTAGCAGGGACAGTCATTTGAGCACCAGTTATAAATTGTGTAGACCCAGAAGTACCTTGAGTAACTACATTAAAGTTATTACCATTTCCAGCTCCACCTGATTGAGATCCAACGGTTATATCAACATTACCATTCTCACCAGCAAAACCATAAGCATTATTATTACTACCTGATTCTATAGCAATATTTCCACCCATCCTTAAGATCATTCCTCTATTAGGAGAAGTAACAGTAAAACCGTTGGCATCGTTAATAGTAGATGGTGTAGTTGCAGGTTTAGGTATATCAAATATTAACCCATCATCAGCAGCCAGGGACAATGAAGCAAATTCTGAGAAGGGCCCCTGTGAATAGTTTTCAGAAGCTATTGCGCCACCACCCATAAATCTTATAGCAGAAGCAGAAGAATTTTTTTGATGAATCAGCAATGAGATTTCATCTGATGCAATGGTTGTAGCTAAAGTATCAGTTATCTGATAAGCAGACGTAAACGGAATACCCGAACCCGTGTCTGAAGTATTACTAGAAACTCCACCAATTAATATCGTTGGAACACCTTCATTGGATGCATTAGCACCTTGCCCACCTGCACCTACTGGTGTGGCTAATAAAGTATTTTTATTTAATAGTGCACCTTGCCCAAAGTATGATCCAAATCCACCATCTTGTCCAGCGGCACCCGTAGGACCCTGTAAATCGATGGTTGTAATTACCCAAGTGGTTCCATTATATTCCCATACTTGACCATTGAATTGTAAATAATAATCTCCTTCCAATGGCGTACTTGTAGGTGGAACTGCAATAGGAGTTGCACCCGGCGCAGATGTCGAAGTATCCTCATACCATGTAGTTCCTTTAGGTCCTCTACCTCCCGCAGGACCAGTAGGACCAGCAGGACCAATTGGACCAGCAGGACCACCACCATTAAGTAATAATTGGTCAAAGTTAAAATTAGTCTTGTCAACTAATTGTGAAATAGTATCCGATGCTATTATTTCTTGTATAGTGATTGGCATTTCTTTCTGTTATTTTTTAACTATAGTTACACTGAACCCATATGATTCAGAGAAACCTGTTCTTTTATTATATATTAGCCTTAAATCAAATGGATTTGTATTTAAAGTTTTTGATGAAACATTCTCATTAATAGTTAGCCCAGCTTCAATTTTTTGTTCATTTGTCAATTCTGCCGTCGTAAAGGTAGAAGGTGTCTTAGTGCGACTGGCTAAAGTATAAAAATCTACATTTCCTATTTTATAAAGTTTAAGTATATTTTCTTCTATGTATCTATTTACATCATCATCTAAAGTTTCTAAGTCTCCCCAGCCATATAAAGGATTTACATATTTTAAAAACTCATCTTTAATAGGTTGAAATAAAAACTCTTTTAATCTTTTTTGGATTAATAAATAAAAAACCTGAACGGGTGGTGTTGGTTTCTTTTTAATCTTTCTATTAAATTTAGTACTAGCAGCAGTTGCTCTTTTTAACTCTGCAACATTTTTAGAAACAGATTGGATATCTTGGTACATAAAAGTTCCATCTACTAATGAAGGCTGCCTAATAGCAGATTTAACAAATGGGCTCGGTACAAAGGTATCTAATATTATTTCCTCAGGTACTTTTAAATATTTAGAACCGAAAAATGATTTCTTTTCTTTCATAGATCTTGTACCTATAACATCTTCAATTAAAGTTTTATCTATACTTTTAATAAAATAAGAAGGTTCCCAGTTAGAAGAAAAAGTATAAAAGTTTTTATAATCAATTCCTATTTCATTAATAAGTGGATATAAACTTGGAAAAGCAGAATCTGTAGAAAGCTCTAATACGGTAGAGGGATCTTGCTCGTTTACTTTATGATAAAAGAAATTTTGCAATTGCCCAAAACTAGAATCAGAACTATTAAACTGTGTATTACACCACTTACATAACTCTAAGACTTTTAATTTATAAGCTTCATCCTTAACACCACCTGAGCCAGTAGCTCCTGTAGAACCAGTAACAGAACCAGAAAAATCTATATTTTCATAAGGGTCTCTAAAAGATAATATTGATAAAGCAGTTGGTTGATAATAACCTGCATGCCTAGCAATAGGAGTTATTCTTGGTTTAGTTTGTAATGAAAGATCATACCCAATAACATCAGTTAAGTTAAATGCTGTTGGTTTAGCAGGATCTGGTAAAACTCCTACATAAACAGATTTAAGAATATCTGCTTGTGATCTAAGTTCTATACCAAACGTTTGAGCCAAACTCCCATCACTATTTAAAACTTGTTTGCCACTACTGTCTATAGTTTCATACACCACTGTTGGGTTACCTTGATTAACTGCATCAAATATCTCGGCAAAACCTATATTACTTAATCTATTGACATAAGCATTATATCCACCACCGATTGTAATATAAGTAGCTACTTCTGATGCTGCAACGTTAGGAACAAAATTAGGAATAGGCCAAGGGCTACCATTACGAGTAACTTGCGTAGCAACTAATTCTGTTTGAGAGTTTATCTGTGTTATGCCACTAATAAGATAAGTATAACCACCGCTCACAAATTGAATGTTAGAAAATTCACCGTTCAAACCAACAGTGATATCATCAAAGAATCTCGTAGGTACACCATTAACATCTGGTATACCTTTTATAATAAACTGTTGAGAAGCAGCATCATAACTAGAAGATGGAAAACTGATTGCACCTTGCATAGTTCCATTTAGATATGTATAAGGTCCAGTTGGCGCACCTGTTGGGGCACACGTACTATCTACCTGATATTTGCTCTCTAAAGAATATAAACTGGTCCTATCAATAATAGACTGTGCACCTGGGCCGTTGATACATGGCTCATTAAAGTTTACTGATATTAACATAACAACAGTTTTCCATTTATCATTTTTAATAAATTTAATCTCTGTCTCAGGTTTATCTGCTAGATTAGGAACAAGTATAGCTGAAAATCTATAATCATTAAATGCTCCATTTTGTACATAAGATAAAGCATTTGCATCAAAGTCAGGTTTTTCAGTACCTATTGCTTTTGGTTTTGCAATAATACGAACACCTCTTAAAAATGCTTCTGCAAAATTATTTGAATTACCTCCCCTAAATCTACCATATCTAAGTTGTCTATCAATCTCTGTTATTCCCCCGGTAGTAAATCTTTGAACAATAAAATAATCATCAAAATAATCTTTATCTACTCTTTGAAAAGTACCCGGTACAATAGTAGGAATACCTGTAGTAGGATTAGTTGTTACAATATTATCATTAGGAGCCTTATCAATATAACTCCATGAACTCTCTATGGCGCTCTTTGTAAAGTATTGTGGAAATTCAGATAAGTAATACCATTCATGAGTATAACCACTTGCAACCTGCCCTCTATCCCATTTAGATGGGGCAAAGTTATTTATGCCAAATGCTTCTGACAAGTCTAATCTGTATGGATGATTTCTGACATCTTTTCCATCATTAAGCCATGACCATTTATTAATATAAGGAATAATCCTTGATGCCGAAGCTTGTGAGGTTAAAAAGTTTTCCTCTAATCTCATGTATTCAGATTTAATATAACCTTGAGATTGGCTATCAGGATCTGAATCTTTTAGCAAACCAATAAGGTTAAAGAATCCACCATTATCATAAAAATCTCTTATCTCTGGGTTAGAGCTTATTCCAGTGTAAACGACAGGGTTAGCACTACCAGGAACTGTTTGGTTATATTGAGTAGTTTCAAAAGTTAATTCACCTTCTTCGCTATATAATGTGCTGTAAAAATCAACATCAAAATCTCTAACATCAAAAAATGAAAATCTACCAAAAGAAGGTTTATAATCAGAAAATAAAGCTACTTGGTTAGACCGAGTAACCATTATTTGATTGTCATTACATGTTATTACAACATATTTATCAATATCCGTATATCCAATTATTTCATTCGCCGGACCATATATAGGTTGTTCAGTATAAGGAACCCAATCACCTATGGTAGCATAACCCCCTGTAGTTTGAACAAAATTACCTTTTACAAATCTATCTTGATCACCAGCCTCTACTTTAAGCAAACTATTAGATACATCGTTACCGCCAACAAACGCAGCCCGTGGTGTTGATGCGGTTACTGAAGGGTATGCTTCTATGTCATTAAACATTTCAGGATAATTGGTATCCAACTCAAAACTAAGTTGATTGAACCTAGTTCCACTAAATCTAGATTTGATATAAACAGTACTATCATTATAGCTTGCAACAAAAAATCTATCATTTTCATTAATACCCTTATTAATCGCCGAAGTTATAGACTGTGCTATTTCTTGTGGTGTTCCATTAGGATTAAAAAATCTTTCAAAAGATTTACCTGGTGTAGGAGCCAATGCTTGGTTAGCAAAAATAGTACCGGTTATAGTACTCCCATCATAGAAAGTTATTTTAGAACCATCCTGGACTGTATCTAAAATCTTTAAATACATTTGAGCATAACCTTCATGATCTATTATACTCGCGTTTGCAAATGTATCCGGTTCTTTATATCCTGTAAGTAAAGATATATCTATTTTTTTATCAAATAATCTTATTTGATCTGTACCCCACAAAGAGCCTTTTTTAACTGTATGAAAATCATCTTCTTTATCCTTTACATAAAAAATAGATTCTACCTCATTTACTCTAGTAGGGGTAGGCAAACCTGTAACTGTTTCTGTTTTTGCTGGATCCAAAAACAATAAAATTCCACTCTCATTTGTTATTTCAAATGGAGTATTTAAAAATTGAGATACTTCTGTTACTGTTGTAATAGTAGGCAATTGGCTTTTTTCAGTATTCTTATAAAAACCTTCACCGGATAAATCAAACCTACCTTCTTCAACTTCATTAACATACATACCAAAGTATCTATTGATTGAATATTCAGGTGCATTAGGATCATCAAATAAAAATTCTAAATTTAATAGATTAGCTAAAAGTATACCATTATTTTGAAAGCCTTGAGTAAAGACATATTCATTTTGTATTATAGTAGAATCTTTTCTAACTAAGTCCGAAAAAGCATAATTACCTGAGCTCGTGAACCCTCCATTCTTATAAGAGATACCATTCCATAAAATAGGCTGATCTTTCCTCCATGAGATATTTAAAGGTACTTCAGGAAAAGTTTCTTGATTTCTATAATTTCGTATATAAGAACCCAAGGCAGTACCTTCGGTTAAATCAAAAGTTTTAATAGCAGTACAGTTCTCCAAAACATTTTTGGTAAATGCGGCAGATGTTTGCGCATCTACTGAACCACCATTCTCGGTTGTTGCTCTATAGTTATTAACAGCAGCAGGATCATCCAATCTAAAAATTACAAAGTAATTAGGTATCTGTTCATTTAACCAAAGTGGTGCAAGTGTACCTAAGCTCTGTGGATAAGTTTCAGATGCGATAGATCGAGTACCAGCCGAGTAAAACATTTCATACTGGTTTCCATACTCAGATAGAACAGCAGTATCTTCGAATTCTTGAAATACTTCATAAGCTGATTCTATAGGAAGTTTACCGCTATTAAAAAATCTGAAGACATCCCTATCATAAGTATTAGTCCCATCTACTTTAAATGCTTTATATCTCTGACCAGATAGAGCAACATTAGCACTAAACGATTCTAAGTAAATATCCGTTCCATCAGATACAACCTTAACATTACCAGTTAATTTTGGATTAGTTCTAACTACACTATAAGATGCCTTGTCAAGCAGTTTTTCAGCCATTTATCTTTCACTTTTTTTATTTATTCACCAAAGATAAAGTTAAAATAAATTAGGCTAAAGGTCCTAGCCCACCGTCACGATTAGTAAGATTAATGCTATTAGGTCTATTAACGGCAGTTTGAGTAACCGAAGGTCTTAAGCCGGCTACTACTTTCTCTAAATCATTTAATCCTTTTGTTACTGTTGCTTTGGGGAATACATCAATACTTAATCTATCAGATCTATACTTAGCAAACACTTCAACATCAAATTGGTACACGTCACTATTATTAGGATATATGTCAAATCCTATTGTCTTAGAATAAGTTAAGTTAACAGTACCTCCTGATGAATCACCACCAATATTTCCTAAGCCACTACCGGTAGTTACACCAAAATAGTCAGTCATCCTATATTGGAACACTAATGGAATGTTTAAAGAATTCTGTTGTCCAAACTGAACTAATTTTTTTGATTGAATAGAATCACCATCTACTTGAACATTCTCATGAGCATCAGCTGATACAAATAAATATGATCCACAAGATTTCTTACCTAAAGTATATTGATCAAAACCATCAAATGAATTTTTTGCATTTCTACTAAAGTTTACAAAATCTGGATCTGTACTTAACCAAAGAGGATTAAGAGCAGCTGATGTCATAGAAGGGCTAGGCCCAAACGTCTGCCCAGTATCAAAAGCTGGAGTAAGTGTAGTAGCTAAAGCTGTAAGGTCTGCTAAATTTTCATTTAAATATATTGCCTGTTCTTTACCTTTACTATCGTCTATCTTAAGCGGAGCAAATTTAGATTGTCTAAATAATACAGCAGCTGTACCATTTCCTGATGCGGTTGTACAATTTACGGCTGTACCAGCTAATCCTGCTAATGTAGCAGTATCACCTGTTAAAGATTCATAAGCAGCTTGATAGGCAGCAAACGATTGAACGAAGGGGTGAGCTATTGATATATCTAAAACATCATCACCTGTTGGATAGGTAGTTGAAGTAGTAGGAGAACCTCCTGGTGTAAAACCACCACCCCAAATAAATTCAGTAGCAGGAACTGCATTAACATTATATGTAGTATCATTAAAATTCTCTATTGTATCCAGATTAAATGTATAGTTGTTTTCTGGATTAATATAGTTATAAAAATTACCATCAGCCGATACATCAGCATATCTACTATAAATAAATTGGTTTTTATTTTGTGTTGATTGATATGGTGCAATAGAAACTGTTTGCCCATACTTAGTGGTACTCGTTACGGTTGGGTTAGTTAGTAATAAAGGAGTAAGATCATATTTTCTAATTGTGTTATAATCTGCGTCATCAGCCCTATATGTAGCTCTGCCGTTTGATTGATTCACTGCACTGTCGTCTAACCAAGAATATGTAGCCGGCAAAATTGTAGACCCATTATTTATTTCAGCTAGTGTGAAACCTGGGTTTTCAGACTGCTTAACCATTCGTGATCTATTACCAGTAATTCTTGATAGTAGTTGAAGAACAGTTTGTTCTCTGTTTCCAATATTAATGAAATAAGTCTTAGTAATAATAGCACCTCTTGGATCATCTAGTCCATTAACCTCTTGTGAATAAAATCCTGCAAAAACTTTAGTTGTAGAATTTCTTCTTAGGCTAACTGTATTACCTTGATCATCCACTAAAGTAGTTACTAACTCACCTTGAGCATTATTTAATATTTCAGCAAACAAATCTAATTGATTTTGCATCTCATTTAATTTAGTAAAGAGATCTATTGGTGTTTGGTTTTCGGATAAAAACCCAGATGCAATTACTGGAGATGAATGCGCAAAATATGTTTCGTTTGCGGTAAATGAGCTACTTAAGTGTGTATTTAATCCTTTTGCCTCTAAGTCTTCTTCTAAAGAAACTTTTGCAAGATCTTCTTGATTCTGTGCAAGGATTGCTTCAATAGCATTATCTGAACTTAAGTCAGCTGGGAACTCTACTCTAACCGCATCACTATATTCACTCTCTAATGGATTAGATGGCCACCCTGCTTCAGATATTGATTTAACTTGTATTTCAACCTGCTCTCCTTTTCTAATAGGTATATCTAATTGATTAATGTTTACTGAATCTGCATTGTCATCATCAATAGGTGCCCATTCATATAAACCTGTTAAAGAATTTTTAATTCTAGGTCTTAGTACACTTTCTACAATTACATAATTTGAAAATGCCCCTTGGCTTGTACCACTCCCATCAGTAAAGGTAAATTGATTAACTGGATTAGCTGCACCATCAGAAGAAAGATATCTATAACGATATTTAAATTTAACAATATCTTGTACACCAGTTGAAGGTGCTGATTTTTCTTCAGGCATTGACCAAAATCCTCTAACCCTATACTTAGGAGTTACACTACTTATCGAATTATCTTGAGCCGATGAATCTATCTCAGTAACCACTGAAGCATAAAGTTTAGCCTGAGATGACCTCTCGGTGATTAAACCTTGGAGAGCATTTTTATCTGCATCTCTTTCTACCTCAGTAGAGTAATTAGTGGTTTGTATTTTAGTTTGGCTCTGGGCAATAGCAGTATCTAATTCTGTTAATGTAGCTTGAATAGTATTTTTCTGGTTATTTAAATCTTGTAATTGTACTATAGCATCTGAGTTACTAATTTGTCCGTTTATTAATGATACAGTAAAGTCATCAGAAGAAATTGTTGGAGCATTAGGAATTAAACCTTCTCTACTCGTAGGAATTTTATCTTGTGCAAATGATAACAAATATCTACCAAAATCAATTGCGCTCTGCTGATAGTAGTCAGCTAATGTTTGTTGATTACCTGCAGCATCAATGGTATTTAAATCATTTGTGTAAAAGCCACTACCTGGAGACCAATTTACAGAAGGTATCTTAGAATCAGGATCAATAGGTTTAATAAATGTTACGCATCTTTCACCAAAACCTACAGTAACATCTACCTCTAATTCATCATTAATAGAAGAGCCTATCTTTAAAACATCTGCACCTATACTAATTGTTCTACTTCCTTCTTGTAATCTTACAACTATTGAATTTGTACTAGTATCAATCTGTGATACGGTGTATCTCGTATCAATAGGATCTGACACCACCTCTAAGCTATCACCAACTTTAAGTTGAACAGTATCCGAAAAGTCAGCTTCAGAATCTGTATAGAATATTTTATTAAGCTTATATAATTTTTGTACGGTTGTTTGTTCTACACCATTAACAGTTTCTGTAACGCTTTCTTCCCCAATTCTTGTAACACTAAAGTTACCTGAATATCTTAAATCTCTTGGTGGTAAATCTACAACTGCTTCATCCAAAACATATGATATATTCTTTTCAACAATTTCTTGTAAAAAGGTATCATAGTCTATATTGGCAATTCCGTTATAATTAGAATCAAAAAAGTTAATTTTACTTTGAGTATTTGTATCTAAAATAAATCTTTTAACAATACACCTTTCTGTATCTATAGGTGCTTGGCCAGTTATATCAAAAGAAACATATAAAAGTGGATTAATCAGTTCTTCAAAGAACCAATTAGGTTTAACATTAAACTCATTAACAGAAGTCATTGTAGTTAAATCAGCCGCTTCGGTAGGTAACTTAGCTAAAACTAATTTTCTAAATGTGCCGTCAGCTAACCTGATAGAACTATCGGCTCCAGTCAAATTAGTTATAGTGTTTATATTTGTTTGTAACCTATCTACAGAATTCTTTAAATAACCGAAACTTGGTATAGTAACACGAGAATTTGTTCCGTTTTGGTTTTGTATATTAACCGTCACAGAATCTCTACTTGAAGTAATAGCCTGGTTCACTTTCTCAAAGCTCTCTAATGAATTATTAAAGAGTCTTAGCAACTCGGGCAGTAGGGTTTGTATTGAATTATTTTCAGCCATTCTCTAGGTTTACTTTTATTATTTATTTTACTATATCGTATGCAAAATTTAACACACCTTGTTCAGTACATATTAAATCAATTATTGGTTGTGTACTGATTGATGCATTAGGTATCGTTGCTGCTAATTTTCCAAATGATCCGTTATTTAATCTACTCGGAGCATCTGTATAAATTCTTATGTTTCTTGATCCAATCAGAGGAACATTATTAAATGTTAATCTAACTACTTGGCCGGTGCTCCACTGAATATCCGTATCATCTATATAAATTTCTAAGTCGCCGCCGGCTTTATTGATTGTATCTAATCTTAACATATTGGTATATGTTTCCAAGTCAGCAAATACTTTAGGTGACACTACATTTAAATTAAGAGGAGCAGTAGCTGTTATTTGAATATCACCACTATCTAAAGGAACCATTAAGTTATATGCTTGTACTGCATTGGATACTTGTATTTGATTAGGTGTATTAGTATTAATAGTTATTCCTGTACCTTGTCTTACTACATCTGTATTATATTGAAGCGTACTAGAAACTTCACCGTTTGCTAATGCCTGTATCTCATCTGCGTTTTTAGCAATAAGATCCAATAGAGTAGTACTGCTTGCAAAAGCTAATGATGCATTATCAATCTGTGTTTGCATATTATTAATTTGAGCTTGTAGGAATGCAGAAGTAGATACCGAGTTAAGAGTATTTTCTACCGATAATAATCTTTTTTCTAAGTCAGCTATTTCTAACTGCTGTCTTTGGAATATTTGAGCAGATGCCTGGAGTTGAGCCGATGCATCTGAAAATAGGCCCATTGAAAATGTATTATAATCATTAACAATAGTATCAATACCAGAAGTACCAGGTGATGCATCAAATCTTAAGTTTATTTTAAACCCATAACTATTACCATTTTGTCCAGTAGTTGGGTTAGGTTTATATTTTGGATATCTCTGAATAAAACCACCATCTGTTGTAGGAGTAATGTTATCTAATACTAATAAGCCATATAAATTAGTTTTTGTTTTGCTTGAATCACTTAAGTCTACCATATCATAGTAAACCAACACAGCATTAAATTCAAATGATTCCGCTAAGTCAGTTCCGTTAAACTGAGGAATAATGTTTATTGTTTGGTCCGAAACAATTTGTTGATAATCATTAGGATTAAAATCAATTGATATACCGTCTAACTCAGATCTTACATAAGCAGATCCGCTATAACCTGTAGGATTATTATAATCAGCTGGGTATTTTTGAATGTTTGCATTAAGAACACTTTCAAATGTTGTAGGTTCCGTAAAATAAGCATCAGCAGCAGTTACCGTAGTACCTGGACCTAGCCCCATCCAATCAGCATCTGGATCTGTATAACCAGCTGGACCTGCACCCTGTAACTGTTGATCATAATCATAAAATGCAACTATATCCAAACCTTGTGGGTGAACGGTTGCAGCATTCCTACCCATAATAAATTCACTTGTTCCTTGTATTTTTAGCGATGGGCTATAATTATTATCAGATATAGAATCAAAGAGTATTGTAGGTGTTCCACCGACCTCTGTAGGTACATTAATGTATAATTCTGTATAAGCTTCACCTGCTTTATCTACATTATTTACAATATCAATATCTCCAATATACTTTACTACTCTTCTATATTGTCGAGTACCTGTCGTTGCTTCATCTTCCTCTACAAATCGTTTACCAGTAACACTCCCAGCTTTCTCTAAAGATGTTGCTTCTCTAAACCTCATGGCTCCACATTCCTTTAACCATTTAAAGAATACTCTTTCTGTAACAGTTAAGTTAGTGGTGTTATCATAACTTGCATCACTTATAATAAGTTCTTCTAAATTTAGCGCATAATTTTGAAGACTTTGTGTAAAGTTAACATTAGGATCACCCTTTAAGCCACCATTCCAGATTGAACCATCAATTGTATCAAACTGCATATAGTTTTGATAATTACTAAAAGTGTTTGGATCTAATCTATCAAAGTCTGGTAGATTAAGAAGCACAAACTTAGAAAAGACTAATTTAAGATCATCATTATTGAGAGTCCTAGATAAGTCTTTAGCTGATGAGGAGAACGTATAAAATGTTCCACCGTCTGCTTGTGGTGTTCTAATTAAGGGCGTCGTTGCCATGTGTTAATTCTTTATTGTTATGATACTGTGTATCCTGTTCCACCAACAACATACCAAACACCTACGCCTGATCCATTGTCAATACATAATAGGTGTACACTTTGTCCTAATGCATCCAAGTCCAAGTTAGTACCTGCACCAGTTAACACTAAGTTATTTGCAACACCATTTATTCTTACTTTTCCTGTTTGCGATTCTGCATAGATAAAGAATATCTCTTGCCCAATACTTCCGTTATTTAAAGCAAGGGTTAAAGTATTCGTAGTATCTGAGTTCCCAACTCTATTAAGTGAGTAAGGAGGGATCGCAGTTGATGATCCTACATTTATAGTAGCAGGCATAGATTGCCCAGTATCATTTAATGTAGTTGGATTTGTATCATTTCTAAATATTTGTCCACCGGTCATATTTAAATTACCGGTCATCTTAACATTAGTAAGAATATCAAATGTACTTGCATTAATGTCTAATAGTATGGTACTTAAACCTACCCTTAATGCTTCGGTAGATACATTATTTAAATTAGTAATTGTACCGGCTGATGGTGCAAAATACACCTCCATAGAATTAATCTCACTAGCAAGAACATTGAAGTTATCATTAATAACTAACCTTGATCCTGATAATGAATCCGTTCCTAGAATTTCTGTTACGCTAATTGCCATTTTCTTTGTTATTTTA
>MDSV01167899.1_pt1 | contig 19316 bp, 12 predicted proteins | sample 810851 | NCBI WGS metagenome assembly MDSV01 (sample SAMN05326640, study PRJNA326480) | marine metagenome | isolation source: seawater | place: Atlantic Ocean: North East | collected 2012 | reverse complement strand
TTTAATTTTAAATCTATCATATAAGCTGCTATTGCTACGAGAGAACTTACTAATCCTACAACTATTGGGTTCATTCCGCTCATTTAATCTATACATAGTATTTGAATAAAAATTATTTAAACAGCCGCATCCTTAAAAAAACTAAAATCGGTATTGTCATTATTCTTTTCATCTATATCTTCATGTATATCTTCTAAATCTTTATCTAATGTGAACTGATTACTATAACTGTTTAAATTTTTATTATTTTCCAATAGTGTCTTTTCAATAGATTCAACCTCTCTAATTATTTTCTCAGCATGTGACTCTTCATCAATTGAAAAATCCATATCTGAATCACTATCTTTAACTTCTGTGTTGCCTTCATCTAAATTTATAATTTTTATATTTTCATTATTTACAGATAAGTTTTCATTTTCAAGTGATTTTATCTCGTCTACACCTTTTTTACTGAGTTGTATAACTTTTGTATTATTATTTGATACATTTTCTTCAGCTTCTTTAGCAGATTCTTCAGCTAATCTTTTTTCTTCAGCCTCTTTAGCATGTTCTTCAGCTAATCTTTTTTCTTCAGCTTTTTTAGCAGCTTCTTCAGCTAATCTTTTTTCTTCAGCCTCTTTAGCATGTTCTTCAGCTAATCTCTTTTCTTCAGCCTCTTTAGCATGTTCTTCAGCCTCTTTAGCATGTTCTTCAGCTAATCTCTTTTCTTCAGCTAATCTTTCTTCTTCAGCTAATCTCTTTTCTTCAGCTAATCTTTCTTCTTCGGCTAATCTTTCTTCTTCAGCTAATCTCTTTTCTTCAGCTAATCTTTCTTCTTCGGCTTTTTTATCAGCTTCTTCAGCTAATCTTTTTTCTTTAGCTAATCTTTCTTCTTCAGCTAATCTTTCTTCCTCAGCTAATCTTTCTTCTTCAGCTAATCTTTCTTCTTCAGCTAATCTTTCTTCTTCAGCTAATCTTTCTTCCTCAGCTAATCTTTCTTCTTCAGCTTCTTTAGCAGCTTCTTCAGCTAATTTTTCTTCTTCAGCTTCTTCAGCTTCTTTAGCTGGTTCTTCAGCTGTTTTTTTATCTTCAGCATCTTTATTATATTGTTCTTCTTCATCAACACCGTCTGCTGCTGCTGCTGCTGCTGCGCCGCCGCCCGCGGCCCACATGCGGTCCGCCGTTAGCATCCGGACGGCGGGCGTGTGGTCTTCCGGATTAGGAGCTAATGCAGTAAAACCGTTTAAAGAAGATATTTCTCCTAAAGTTATTTCTGCACTCCTATTTTCGTCACTTTTAGATGTATTATTATATATTTTTTCTTGATTCTCAGACGCAGCATCTTGTGCATCAATAAGTTTTACTATATCACTTATGTTTTCATTATTTGCTTGAAAAGTTCCACCACCTTTCAATGAGTCATGTTCAGATACATTAACATTTAATTGCGAGAAATTTTCACCTACATCAGCAGTCTTTATTTGTAAATGATTTTCCATTTCTTGTTTCACTAAACTTCTAAGATTTTTTCTAGTATTATCTGAAATTTGTTCTTCAAGTTCTTCATTAAAATCATCTTTATAATCAGTTCCTAAATATTGTTTAAGAATATATCTTACAGGTAATAATTTTCTTACTGTCTCAATGATAGATTCTTTTATAAGTGTTTCGGAATCATTTTTGTTTCTTTGTATTTCAACCGAGGATAAATCTTTGTCAAGAAGCCACGATTTTTTCCAAAAATTACGTGCAGACTCTATGTAACATTTATGAATAAAGTAAGATCCTGTAGGTACATCCAATGGAATTGGTTTATTATTATTTTTAAGTTTTATTGAAGATAAAATTTTTATGTGACTAACAAATACTGCAGTAACTAAATCATCAATAAAATCACATTTAGTATTACCTACTATTCGCGAATATTCATTATCAATTTGGTCTTGATTCCATTTGGGAATATTAGCCAATAATTTTTGAAATTTTTTGAGTATATTTTTATCAGAAGTTTCTTTACAATATTTATATGCTATATCATATATAGATTCAATACCAACATAAATTTCTGGTGATAAGATTGTTACAAGTTGTCTTTGGTATTCTTCTTTTGCTTCTGCCAGTACATTAACATTATATTTATTCATGTTTAATTAGATAGAGAAAAATCATATAATAAATGACCGCAATTAATAAAATATTAAAATTTAATATTTTACTATAAATATTTAATTATAAGCATATGAAGACAAAGATTGCGTGTATGGATTATTCTTGAATGCATCAAGTAATTCAGGTTCTATACGTTCATCCATAATCTTATAATCATAGTTATTTTTTTCTTGAGTTACTGAAATAGGATCAATATTTGTTAAAGAATTATATACTTTAGTTCCGGCTACTTCTCTTGTATTAATTATATCACCTTCTATTTTCTTAATTTCCATATTAATTTTATCGGTACCTATTGATATCTTAGTTTTCTCTGGCACTGGTACACGGCCTTTAAGAGTACCTTCTTTTACCTCATTAATTCTCATTGTATTTTTATGTTCATATGATGATGGCTTTTTGTAAAAACTATTAGCAGTGCCTCCATATTCTTTATCTGAAGTAAATTGTCTGTTTGTATTTGGTGCTTCTTTGTCATTTGTTAAGTAACCCAAACCTAATCGCTCACTATCTGCAATACCTGAATATTCATTATCTGATGTAAATTGTCTGTTTGTATTTGGTGCTTCTACTTCATTAGTTAAATAACCAGTACCACTATCTACACCACCAACATTTCCAGTATGTTTATTATCAATAATAGTTTCTTTTATTGTTGTTTTGGCTACATCATTCGGGTCATAAACTGTTAATTTAATTGGTCCACCAAGATTACCTGTTCTATTATCGTGAATATTAGTTTCTTTTATGGTTGTTTTAGCTACATCATTAGGATCTTTTACTGTTAATTTACTATGTACTTTCATATTAATATTAATTTCCTCAGGTGATATTGTTTCGCGGATAGTTGTTTTGAATTTCATATCTTTATGATCAAGAACAGTACCTTTTTCATTTAAATTAATATTTCCGGTTCTTGTGTCGTGAATATTGGTTTCTTTGATAGTTGTTCTTGTTGTATCATTTGGATCCCATGCTGCACCTTTTTCATTACTTGCAATATTTCCTGTACGATTATCATGAATATTTGTTTCTTTAATTGTTGTACGAGCAATATCATCTGGGTCCCAAGCTGTACCCTTTTCATTACTTACAATATTTCCAGTTCTAGTATCATGAATATTAGTTTCCTTAATAGTTGTTTTTGTAATATCATTTGGATCCCATGCGACATTTTTATTCACACCAGATGTTCCTATATTGCCAGTTTGTCTTGCATTACCTTCTACATTTTCTTTTTTAGTTGGTTTCATAACATCTGTTAAAGGAGCAATAAGTGATTTTACAATTGTGGTTATGTTGGAAGTATGTGATCTTTTACTTGTTATATCTCTCTGATTTGCAGGTAGATTATAACTGTCTTTATTATTTGATTCAATTTTTGCACCGGATTTATGGACATTGCGTGGGCCGTCTGTTTTAAAATTATTTTTTGTAGATTTTTTGTATAATGACCTTTTTGTAGAATTCTTAACTAATGCTGGACCAGCAGAACCACTATAGTATTTAGAATCTTTGCGGTTGGTATCTTTAATAACTTGGATAGGACGTTGAACTTCTTTTTGTACGTTAGTGCTTGTTGTAAAATATCTATCTGCATTATTTAGATAAAATGTGTCTGGTCTATTTTTGGTAATATTTGGTCTACTTTGTGATTTATCACTTATTGATTTACCTGGTACTACACGTCCAGTATAAGATATTTGTGGATTAGATTTAGGACGTAAATCATCAATAGACTTTGGTATAACATAATCTCTTACATCTTGATGAAAACCTCCACTTGGTGCACTTAAATCATCACTATCCATACCAGGTCCTACCTTAACTTGCTCAAAGGGTAGTTCATTTTTTCTATAACGAGATGGCACGTATCTTTCTTGCATATCATTATTTTTATTTTGAGTTCCGTATTGTAAATTTTTGTCTTTAGTTGGTTCAAATAACGGAGTTGGCGTTTTTTTTGATTTAGAAAAATTTGTATTACCAGTATGATTATTAACTATATCATTATTATTATTAACAGAACTTTGTCTTATATGAGAACCAAAAAAAGGCATATTCTTAAAAGTTTCTTTATCAATAGTTTCACCTGTCAATTCAGATACATATGTATTACTATGTTGGTTATTATTATCAGCAGTTTCTATATATCTCAAATTATTTGTTTTATCATTAACTAATTTACTATTAAAATTTCGAGGTATTCTATTTGTTTTAATTGGATTTTGAGATTTTTTTATAGAGTTATCAGCTGTTTTTTTTTCAATATCTGATACAGTATTACTATATGTTGAACTATAAATTGAATTTTGTGAAGGGTCTTTAAATACATTGTTGGATATAGAAGATTTTCTACTATTTTTTCCATGTTTACTTAAAAAATAACCCCCACCAATAATACTTCCAAGTAATAAAGCTTGCATATTTATAATATAAACTTTTTTTTTATTTATTTGATAAACAAAGTAAAATTTTAGAATTTACTTTATTTAATAATTTCTAATATTATTTTCATTCTGCCAATTAACAGATGCTGGTTCAGTAAAATTTGCACAAGTATTACTTGTTTGTTCACACGGTAAATCGCCTCCTAAAGGTAATGCAGGTGTAGGATCTATTGGGTTAGGAATACATGGACGGTGATTATCTTTTACAACAATTCTATTATTTATATTCCAATCAAAAGGCATTTCTACTCTTTCTTGTGGATTTTTACATAATGATTCCCATCTATTCCAACCAGTACCTCTTAAATTACACGGTGGATTACTTAATCTAGTGTCTTCTGCTGGAACAAAGCAATCGGGCATATGTACAAGATTAGAATCAGTGGCACGTTCACCTCTTTTCATGCCAGAACATTGTCCAACAACTCCCTGTCCACAAACTTCACCAGAAGAACATACTGAATCAGGGCATTGAGGGATATATTGTTCATTTATATTTTTAGATAATTTACGAGTTATGCCAGATAATTCAGAATCAACATCAACAAGAGGAGTATTCTTAATAAGAGAATCTCCGCGTTTCTGTAATCTTACACTGGGTGGATATGGATAGCATGGTTCACATGATATAGGCGGAGTTGCCATTCTATAAACACCGGGACCTACAGATTGACTTATTGATTGTTTGTAACTTTCTTTATCGTAGATATTTTTAGAAAAACTCATTTATACTATATATATATAATATTTTTTATAGTAATAAAAAAAATTATATCCTCAATAATTAGCGTCTGTAAATTAATTATTCTATATAATTATTTAATTAGCGTCTGTAACAAGGTGGTACTGTTTTTACTGGAGGAGCTGGGCAGTGATTATATTTAGGTGCTGGTGGTAATGGGGTTGCTGGGTATCTGATCATTTGGCAAGGTTGTAAGTGTAATTTTGTAAGGTCAACGGTGCGTGGTTTATTGCAGGCGTTTCCTTCAAGATGTAAAACTTTTTGACCAGGTTTATGTTTTTTATCAGGACATTTACTTGCTGAACGGGTAGCACCTCTTAAATCATTTTCAAGATCAATAAGATTTCCTTTAATATGTGATACGGCAGTGCCACCAAGAAGACCAAATTCATGTCTGCATTTTTGACAGTTTTCGTATTTACTTGGATTTAATACATATTCAAGAGGTCCAACACTCTGGCTAAGATCTGTTTTGTAGGAACAGTCGTCATACTTAAGTCTATTTGAACTCATTTATAATATAGAAGAAGAATTTTTTATAAATAATAATTAATTAATATTACAACTGTTTAATATTAATTAATCTCTACTCCAATATTTTCCATTATAATTAAATCCACATTTAGTTAAATAATCTTTATTTCTAATAATTTGTCTTGAAGGTTGACCTCCTCTTACCCATGCATCATCACTGTTTTCTTGAATTATATTATTAGGATTTTGAATATTTTCACGTACACAAGATAACTGAGGCGTAAATCTATCAATTGTTACACCAGATAAATTATTACATGATTTATGTTGTACAGTGCATTCTCCCGGACGAAGAATACTTTCTACACAACCATCGTTAGAGCCACGCCCCATATAAGGAGTTGTTAATTCAAATCTAGTAAATAATTGATTAATTTCCTTCATATTAGTTAAATTTCTTGAATTGCGTAAAAGTGAATCATTATCTACAGCACATCCTTTATTACTTACCCACCCATGCCCATCTTTATGAAAAGTAGCTGGCTGTTGTAAACTTAAATCTTTAGTAGCAGGTGCACCGCATTCGCAATCATGAAAATTACGTACATTATATTCACCTGGTTTACGTGCCTCGGAAGTTCTGTTAGTTTTGTAACAAGAATCTTCTTTAAGTCGTGTAAGTTGTTGAATATTAAATGTATTTTTTTTATAATTAAGACAGCTCATTTTTGTATATATATATCTATTAGATTTTTATTAAATCAAATATATATTAATTAAAATATACCATTTCTTATGGAACTGTCCTTAAGATGTTCATAATTACCTTTTAAACAACTTGTACCATTTCCTTCCTTGCATGTTGGTGGTGTTTTATAAAGCCAATTTGAAAAATGGTCCTGTCTATTAGGAATTGTTGTTACTGGCATTGTATAAAACTGTCTTAAATTAGCATTTTTGTTGAATATATCATCAACATCTCTATATAGATTATAGTCATACTTATTTGCAATTTCATGATTTAATTCAGTATTTATATAGCTATTGGCTTTTCCTAAAGCCTCTCTATCTGGATTCTTAACATAATCATCCATTGTAATATTCATAAATGGATTATCAATTGTTGGTGAAACGAATTTACTATGATAATTTTCAAAAGATTCTTTTTTTGAGCTACGACTTGAATAGTTATAAATAGAGTAAGTAAAAACTAAGCTTGCTAAAAATATAAGAATATTATTAATATTTGTTGTATATATCATTAGAATAATTGAAATATATAGACACATTCTTACTACACTATTAAGTTGTTCTTCAATTGTCATATCAGAGGATGGAAAAAACTCTGATAATCTATTATATTCAAATAAAATTGAAAAATTATCATACCATATAGGATCTTTCTCGTTAATTATTGTTTTTTTAAGTAATTCCTTATCCTGGGTATTAATACTATTAAAAACTGTAGTCATATATATTATATAAATTTATTATTTTAATATTATCATAAATGTGATTTTATTTATGATATTATCTACTATAAAATTATATATTGTATTCTTATGTATAATTTTTAAAAAAATTTTTGATAAAATTTCATGTAGTACACCCGTTACTTTTGATTATTTTACCCTAATTCTTTCAAGATATATTCTAGAAAACATATCTTTTATTTCCCTATATTATTTGACATAATTTGGCTAAAGTATAATGGTTGTTCAATAACACAACTTTAAAAATAATAGTTAAGTTTCAATTAAAGTAGATGGTTTACCAGAATAAATTTCAGAGCCAATATGACATAAATTTATTGACAGGTCAGCATATATGTTACCTTTTAATTTTTTCCATAAATTACAAAAAAAATAATCTTCTGACAAATAATGTTTATCAATTACTGCACAATCAAAAAAAGCATAAAGGTATTTTTCTTCATCTTTATTTTTACAACAATTTATATCATCACAGTATTTCTTTTCTGGGAAATTATATATCATGTTCAGGAAAACATCTCTTTGTATCATCATAAATCCAGTAGCAATAGCTTTCACACTAATTAGTCCACTAACTATCCTTGTATTATTCTTTAAAAAATTAACGTTATATCTTAATAGTTTATATGATTCATCATTACTTGCACTGTCTAATTTTTTCCAATTATATTTTTTTTGAGGATATAATCCGCCTATTACAGATTTATCTTTTATAATAAGTTTTAATACATCTTCTTTTTTCCACATTATATCACTGTCTATAAACAATAAATGTGTATTTTCTGGATCGGCTAAAAATCTTGCTACTAAAGTGTTTCTTCCTCTGGTTATCAATGATTCATAACCTATAAATGATACATCTACATCTATTCCTTTAGATAATAAAAAATCTTTTGTTTCCAGTAAACACTTCAAATATCTTATATCACATGTGTAACCATAAGTTGGAGTACAAATCAATATTTTTTTTTTTGCTATATTTTTAATTATTTTATGAAAATTACATGTAAAATCATATAATTCAAGTAAATCTTTTTTAATACCAGAATCTAAATTTAATATTTTTTTATCAAATATTATGTACCCATTTTGAATAGTATCTATTTGACTATTACATATAGTAAAATAATTGGTTGGTTTAATATATTTATATTCAGCAATTTTATTCAAAGTATAATGAACAAATAAAGGTGTATTATCAATGGGATTTTTATTTATCATAGTTGTTACCATATTATTATTACCTATTCCATCCGGATAATAATTACACTGTTTATATTCTAAATTTAATAATTGAAACGCAATGTAGTAAAGGTCTTTATCGCCATACACCATTTTATAATAAATATCTCTATTATAATTTAAATAATATGATAAGCAAATACCTTTCCACATTTTTCTTTTATTTATTAATATTTGACCAGATTCGGTTAAATTAATATTATTTTGAAAGGGCGATTTAATTTTAAGTTTTGAATATATATCAATTCCCTCTGGTAAAAAAAAAGTTTTACCTTCGTACTTGTAATTAAAATCTGACCAAAATAAATGACCATGTTTTACATAATCAGGACATTCAAAAAGAAAGTTTACATCTTTAATAGGAATATTATCACTATCTAATAAAAGAATATCTTCAAATTTAGACTGCATTAAAGCAAAAGGTTTTATCATAAAACCCTTTATATCTGTTTCGATTATTTCATTATACCACCAATTGGGTAAAACATTTAAGCAATTTATGACATCAACATCTCTTTTTCTGAGTGAATCTATATATTCATTATTTAATTCATCACCTACATAATACCATTCAATATTAATATCTCTACTATAATTTTTTAATAAATCAACAATTACAGAACCAGATTTATAATGTATATTACCTCCGCAAATAATCACACCCCTTCCGTTTAAATTGTCGCTGCATTCAGGTATAGTTTTTACAAAATCAGTAATTTCATTTAATGACTTGACGTAGTTAATTTTATCCATTTATATAGTAGTATTTATATCATCTTTAAATACTAAAATATTATTATTAATAGTTAAAATAGCTCTATTTTTGTCTGAAAAGCATATAGAATATTGATAGATAAAATCAATATCCAATATTATTAAAATAAATATTACATACCTTCTATTTCATTAGCAAGAGCATCTAGATCAATATCTTCATGATTCTGAACGGTTTCTTTTTCCTTTTTTTTATTCTGTTTTTCTTCAAGTAATTTTTTTTCTTTTCAAGCTTACTTCTTAATCTGTCTCTCGTAGATTTTAATTGAGCTTTGTTTGATAATTGATTTGAAGTTGTTCCTGACATTCCCTTGTTTTTAATGATATTAGAAGCTTCATCTACTATATTTTTGTTTTCTGGATCTAAATCATCCATCATTCCTGATTTCATTATATTATTGAACATATTCATTGGATTAAAATTTTTGTCCATTCCCGGTATACCAGATTGTCCTCCTGCAAAACTTTTCATCATATTTTGAGCCTCACTAAATAATTGTTCTTCATTTAAATTACCTGATGATAATTTATTTTGTATTTTACCAGTTATATCTTTAACTAAATCAAATATACCACTATCATCACTTGATTCATCCAAATTGCCATTCATTAGAGAACTCAATAATTTGCTTGGATCCTCAATATTAATTTTACTTGGATCGATTTCTTCTGCAATTTCTTTAGCAAGATTTCCTATTACTCCATTAAATAAGTCAGGTACAGGTATGCTAGGCTTATCCGCTTTTTTTTCGCAATCTTCAGATTCCAACTCATCTTCTGTAGGTTTTCTATTTTGAATACTCAAACCTTCTATAATATTTCTAAAAGTTTTACCTTCTTCATCCAACGTTGATACATCTTTTGATTTAATTTCATTCATAATTAGTTTGAAATCTTTTTCACACCGATATTCGTATGCAAAAATGTATAATGTATGTAAATATTTCCATATATTTTCACGCTGTTCTTCATTTAATTCTTTTGATTCATTACTGTTATCATTTGCATTATTCCAAATCGAATAAAAATCAATATGATTAAGAATCTTAGAACCCTTAGAAAAAATAATTTCATTTTTTGAAGATATATCATCACCACAGTTTTTACAATTTTCTAAAAATTCATCTACATATTTATTACCAGGATTATCAAAATTATAATAGTTTTCAATATTATCTTTTTGTTCCGGATATTTTTTTTTTAAGACATTAATGAATTGCTTTAAATTTACGTTGAATTTTTCCATACCTATCTTTAAATTACTAAAAAATATTTTTAAATAAATATTATTTTAATTAAAAATACACCATTTTACTTTTTAAGAGTTTCTTTAATATATTTATCAGTTAATGTTATCAATACTTTCAAATATTTCCATATATTTTCTTTATCATCTGCATTTAAATAACTCCAATTAAGTTTCAATCTTTGCATAATATCAGATGCTCCATTGGAATCTAAATCTGGATTTTCACTAATGAAATCAGTTTCTAATATAAATTTTTCATCTTTATTCATTATTTGTTCGCGATATTTATACACATACATTGTGAAAATTTCTACATTTTTTTTTGGATTTATCTTGCTTAGAGTTTCTACAGCAGTCAGTCCTAACTTTAATTCTTTATCATCAGGAAATCTATTGACTAATACAGTTGCAAAATTAAATAATTGAGTATTGAATATTCTAGTAGTAGACATTATATATTTATATAATATAAATAAATTTATCTTTAAACTTATATTAGGATTACATTTGATTCCTTAAAGTCTGTAATTGATCTAATCTCGATTGAAAATCATCTTGTCTTCTTTTAGGATCACTTGAATCCTGTTTTTCGTTCGTTGATTGAATCATATTTTCTTGATTATCATTAAGCAATTGAAATGAAAAACTTATAGGCTGAGATTTTTCTTGAATAAAAGAATACGAATCAGACCATTGGTCACTCATTTCAACTGGATTAAAATCAGAAAGTTCATTGCTATTACTAGAATTATTACTACTAATATTGTTATTAATTTTTCCAAATGATGGGTGTGGTGAAGGATTTCCACCTTGTTCAACCGGAATTTGTGGAACATTATTCCTTAAACTATTTAAATACATTGGTATGGCAGGGCCAGAAATTACACCACGTGATTTCACAAATATAGATGGTATAGTAGTTATAATTTTCGGAATTTTGTTATTATTATCTACACATATTTTTACAAATGAATCAAGATTACCACTGTTTTTTAGTTGGTTCCATAAGTTAATACACCTTTGATCAATTTTTGAGTAAAAAAGGATAGGTTTAGACATATATATATTCAATAAATATTATTTTAAATTAATTTGAACCTAATAAAATTTTTAAAATTTTAAATAAATTTGATACTTAAAGTTATAATATATTTCTTAATAATATAATGACGCATTTTAAGAAATATTCTAAAGTTGAACATAATGGACAACATTTCAAAACTAAATTTGAACTTCACGATTTGTCTATATACATCGCCAATTCTATACGTCGCTCGATTTCATCAATCAATCCAGTTATTACATTTGATGATAAATACAGTGAGAATGAAGCCAGTCGTTCAATAAATATAAAGACTAATACATCTGCCTTGCATGACCAATTTTTATCACATCGTCTATCTTTAATTCCAATCAATATGGAATTGTCAGATTATCTAAATATTAAGAGTCATTTTGACAAAAAAACTGGTGAAAGAATTTTTGAATTTAGTAATGATAAAAAAGTAGTGTTTTCTATTGAATTGATCAATAATCAATCAAATATAGACCTCAGAGATAAAGACGGTTTAATCTCAATAACTTCTAAAAATTTTAAAATTATTGATGAAGATGGAATTGAGCTTGATAATGAAGATTTTTTCAAGAAAGATGTTTTTACAAGCGACCATATTTTAATTGATAAACTAAAATTTAATATTAATGATGTAGATGCTGGAGAGGAAGTTAATATTGAATGCTATCCAACTATTGGAACAGGTAAAATTAATTCAAGATATGATCCCACAGGAACAGTTACTTATAAATTAAAAGTTGATGAAACTAGAGTTGAAGAAACATTTAACAATAAAATACAGTACATGAATAGAGAGCGTACAAGTAAAGATCTTGCACATCTAACAGATTCAGAGATAGATAATATTAGACGTTCTTTTGATTTGTTGGATAAAGATCGTGTTTTAACACTAGATTCTAAAGGAAATCCAAACAGATTTGAACTTTCAGTTGAATCAATTGGATTTATGAATCCAGATACTATTATTTATAATACACTTTGCAGTATGATTATAATGGTAAAAGATGTGATTAATTCATTTACATTCACACTTGATGATACACTTTGTCCTGATTTTACAACTAATGATAAAATCATAATTAGTGAATTAGATGCAGATAACGTTAATAACGGCATTCGAATTAATATTAAGAATGAAAATCATACATTTGGTAATATGATAGCTATGCTTCACAGAGATTTATTTACAAATGGTGGTGCTCTATGTGAACATGATGTTCTTAAATACACAGGTTATAAAATGCAACATCCTGCTATTGAAGAAATTGATATTATCTCAATTCCCAATGAATATACTAATTCTGAGATTGTAGAAATTATAACTAAACTTATTAATGAATCGCAGCTTGAATCTAATAGAAAAAAACAAAACAAAAATCTTAAAGAAAAAGACAAATTATATCTCAATACTTTATTATCGGTTCTTCTATTGATAAAAACTATGAATGTTTGTACTCATAAATTAATGCAGATTAAATCAGAATTTGTCCATAACAGTAAGTTTAAAACTACACACGAAAATGGAGGATATCTGATTGAAGATGATGATGAATATTTTATGAAAAATACAGATATCATTGGAAATATTGGAGATAAACCTCTTGATATTGATTTCACAGAAATATCAATTCCTTTTAATACACTCTAATTAAAACACTCTAATTAAAATATTATTATTATTTCAAATAATAAGATTTAGTCTAGTAAATAATGCTATATAAATATGGTGTATCATAATTTTTGAGTATATCTGTAACCTCGTTAAATGTTATTTTAAATAGATAATCGCCACTTTTTCTTTTGTCTTTAAATAAATTATGTAAATCACACAATGGTTTTCTATATTTTTTTTCTAAATTAATAAATTCATTATTAACTTTACACTTAATATAAAATTGAAATAAATTGTTTGCATATGCATTAAAATCATTGTTAACTTCTACTGTAGCACTTGTATACTCTGGATAATACTGTAATAGGTCTGCAATAGTATTTTTTTTAAATATACAATCCAATAGTATATAATTTAAGTTACTTTGGTTTTTTACCATATTAAGTACTTTAGTATAACTAGGATTTGATAATTTAGTTCTATATTTTCTATCAATCGAATACAAAATATATCCTGGATTACACCATGGTAAATTATTCACTTTGTTTTCCAATTCTTTCATGTTAGTTACATTAAGTCGATTGATTAAATGCTTATATTTTAATAATTGTGGTTTTTTAACACCTTCAATATTAATATCAACCTTTTCTCCAGTTACATTATTTGTAGATTCAATATGATAAATTTTATTTTCTACTATAGGTGATACTATACGTGAATCTTTATGTTGTAATAAAAAACTATATGTGTAACTTTTATCTAAATTTGAATAATCAATTGGACATACACTGTCAAATAATTCCTTAAAAGTCTTATTATTTCTAAATCTAGAATCTTCTCCATTAATGCAAAATTTGGTTGAAACAATCCATTTATTATAGTAATATAGGTTTATCAGAGTTCCATCTAAACATTCTTCTACAACAATTGAGTCCCAATCATCTACTTTTTCATTAAAAGTATCTAAATCAATACATCCATCAAGTGAACTATTTACAATACTTTTTGTGGCAAAATTAATTATAATACCTCGACTTTTAAGTATGTAATCTTCATCTGTATATTTAATTGATTTAGGATATTTAACTATTATAAGTTCTCCATGAATTTTAGCATCAAGCTTTAAATTTTTTATTTTTTGATAAACTTCGTGAATATCATTACAGCTATTAATGTCTATTTTCACCATTAATGGGTGTTGAACATTCATTTAATATTATATAGATATATATTAATTCTTTAAGCTCATATCAATAAGTACCTCTACAGAAAATAATATATACATTTATTATAAATATGAGTGCAAATGAATCTACTGAAGTAAATTTCATTGATACTTCATCTGTTATCACATTTATAGATGGACTTGAGCCACGTTCTGAAATAACAATCAACTCAGAGTCAGAAATAAATGGTGCAGTTTATTTATTCTTTACTAAAACGAAAACAAATGATGTTTTTTTATTACTAAAAGATAAAACTTTAGGTCTTCCTCCTAAAATTAAATTTAATTTAGATGATCTAGAAAATAATGAATATAAAATAAAATCTATTTTACTTAGTGATAAATTAATTGCTACAAATCAAACTATATCTGAATCAAAATCTGTAGGGCAATTAGAGTCAGAAAGCGGAAAATTAAATGATCAACAAGATGAAGATTTTGAAGAAGAAAGCGAAAAAACTTATATAAGTAAAACAACATGGGAACTATCATATACGGATGAAGAACTTAAGGAAAGTTACATCAATGAAGTTCAAAATTATGCTATTTCTCAAGGACAAAGCATTAATATAGACTTTATTAACAGAGAAGCTGAGTCTGTAATCAATTTAATTAATAAATATAGTGTAAATGATGATATATTTGAAAAAAATGCGATTGTTTATGATGACGAATATAAGCCACTTTATGAAAAAATTAAGAAACATAATTATCTTAATACGTATATCACTCCTATAGTTTATGATAAAAAAAAATTTTATAATGCAAGTATTTCAGAAGAAGAATTAAAAGAAATTCAATCTATGTCAAGGAATATAGAGTTAGTATCACAGCAAAAAGAAATTGAAATTTATAATGCATTACAACAAAAAATGTATAGGCAACATAAACCTGGTGTATCAGAACTTACATACAAGGATTTATTAAAATTATTACATTTAGGAGGCACCAGTAATATTAATCTTAATCCTAATGAGTCTAGCCAAGAAGAATCTGTAGTACATCATTCTATTCATAGAACTCACATATCAGACTCAAAAGATATTAACAATCACTATTATCCCTGTAAATTTAAAAAACATACAACAGTTTATAGAAATTGCTTTATTGATAATTGTATAGATAATCCTGATTTAGATGAAGAATCAAAAAAAATTGAGTTGACTAAACGCTTGGTAGATGGCGACCTTAATTTACTTGAAGATATATATGATGATATATTTAATATAGACAGAAATACTATAAAAACATGTAACAGTCATGGAGATAAATTATATAGTACATCTATTAATGATACTGACAAAAACAAAACAATTATGAAATCTCCGTATTATAACACTCATATACACGGAGAAGAAGTAAATATAGTAGGTTTTTATATAAAATCACCTGAAAATAGTGACATTAATATTATTATTGGGGAAGAAGATATTATTGATAATGGTTCTGAAAAATTATATCCCAAGTTATCTAACACAGGCTTAGATGTAACTAAGAGCCAATCTCAGAAAAAAAGTAAAAATATGGTTATTATTTCAAATTATGAAGATTTTTCTTGGGAAAATTTTCAGAGAGATACAGATTATGTAGTAATGATCAACAGTGAATCTAAAAAAAAATTAACAGATGAAGATTTTAATCAAGTTATTGAATACATTACGCCTAATATTAGAGAAATAATGAATATTGAAAAAGAATCTATTAAAAAAGTAGTTAATTTAACTCAATTAAGTTTAATCTTTAATAAACATAATTTATCTGTTAATCAAGTACCGTATTATCTACTGGATGAATTTAATATTCAATCCTCAATTGTTAATAATATCATAAATCTTTCAAAACATGAAAATTACCTTAAAAGCAATTATATACAATCACAGAACTCATTCAATAAAAATGTTATGATATTTAACACTATATTAAAGTTTAAATTACTAGGAGAATCAAGAGATAAAAATATAAATTATCAAATCCCTAATGAAGAAAATAATTCATCAATAAAAAGATATTTACACGATAAACTAGAAACAAATTTACTCCAGTATGACGATAAAACAATTTTAGAATTTATTAACAACTTTCTCAAACTTAATGTTGATAATTCTTTGGAAAGAAGACAATATTTAGATATTATTGTTAATAAATTTGTTCAAAATCATAACTTTTATTCATCAAAGTTTAGAAATTATTTTATTGATAAATCACAGCTTATCCATCCAGATTATATTGATATATTTAGTGATTATATTAAAGAATACAACTATAATAATGAAGTATTAGATAATGCCCAAATTACAAATTTTGATAAATCTGTACTTCAAAGTATGGATCTTATTAATGCTATTAAAAAAAGTGATAATGGTGGAAGAGAATTACTCAAAATAATCAATATAAGTAATATGAAATATATGGAAGGTATTGTAGATAATTTAATAAATAATAGAGGTAAACAAGAATTTTTGAAATCAAACCCAACACTTACATGGGAAATGCAGGAAGAAGCCGAAAAAGTGAAGTTTTTACCTGATATAAAGCTTATTAAAAGGATTAATACAGAAGCATCTTCAATTTTAAAAATTTATGACAAGGAGCGTAATATATCAAAAAATTACAAAAATAATTGCCAAAATATACCTATTGTAAAAGAATATGATTGTATACAATCTATAGTCGATGATAATGAAAAAATAATTTATCATGACCAAAAATACGACACTATCAGAGAAGATATTAGATTATATAATGCAACTGTTAAACCAGATGATTTAGTAACACTAAAAGAATTTAGAGAAAAAATGATTAAAATTCATGTTTTTAGTTCAATAGATATGGTATCTAAAAAAATTGATAATGTAATTGAATTTATAGATGACGAATCAAGAACCAATCAATCTTCTATTGTTAAACAAGGTGAACTTGCTGTGCTTAATATAGAAAATAGAAGAGATTTATATAGAAGACAAGGTAATACATGGATACCTGTTATGGAAAAAATATCAGTAACTCCTTGCTCTGATATAGAAAATAATCTACTTGATATGGAATTTTCTGAAATAAAAGAATTGTGTCTTAATGTAAATAAAATGGGTGATGATGATTGTATAAAAGATTCTAACCACTCTATTAGCAATAAACTTTATACATTATATAAATATCATGAAATATTGATAGATGATATAAATCAACTTATTAAACTGTTAGAATATAAAAATAAATATTATGATTATCTACGTGAAACAAAATTAGAATTAGATGAGAATTTAAAATTAATTAAATCTAAGAATGAAAGAAAAAATAAAATTTTGATTAAACAAGATAAAATTGAGAAAACAAATAATGTTTATCCAACACGAAGTATTCAGAAGAAACTTGAAGATATACTTAAAATAGATGATTTTGACTTAAGAGGGCATAAATTAATTGAATTCATAGCAACATATGGGAGTGAAACAAGAGGTGCCGAATTTGGAAAACCATACTTTATATATTATAATATACCTAATGTTAATGTACCACTGATTTGTAAACATCACACAATGTTGCTAACATCAGTATTAAAAAGTAATTCAGTTAAAGAAAAAGTTTTAAGTGATGTATGCAATCATTATGGAGTAACAAGTGATGCAGGTATTATATGCAAACATTGTGGTGAGACTATTGATTTTCATAAGTATTCTGAGTGGGAAGGATTTGGTCGTGATAATAAAGTTATTAATGTGAGAGAAAAATTAGACGAATCTGAAGACCAATATGATCTTTCAAATGAAAAACATTCAGAAATAATAAATAGTATTCTGAATTTAGCTAATATATCTTTACGTAAGGATGATTTCAGGCTTGTATTTTCGTTATCTGAACAAATTTCCAGAAATAATCTATCTTTTGAAAATTTTTATTTTAGAGTTATCAAAACTTCTGATACAAAAGACGCATCTGTTACCAAAAAAAGTCAATATATAAAGGTAGAAGAATGGTTTTCAAACAAATATAATGATTTCAGCTTAGAATTCTGGTCTAATATTGAAACAAATACAGAATTTTTAAGCGATATTAAGGGAAATAGAAATAGAACAAAATATGCTGAATATTTTAAAAAATGGCTTAAAATATACAATGGATATACTATCTGTCAGAATACAATTAGTACCATATCAACACTATCTGAAATAATAAGAACTTCTATTCCAGAATATGCAGTTAGAGGAACAGGTACAGAAAAATCATCAATTAAAAAAGGTAATATGGCAGGTATTGTATTAAAAGATATATTTAGTGAGAAAGTTACAATACAAGATAAAGAAATTTATTGGATACACGCTTATTTTATAGATCTTATTTGGAATCAAATTAGTCAAAAAACTTCTCACTACTGGCTTTGGTGCAACTACTATCTTAAAGCAGTTTTCAAAAATTCAGAATTATCATTTAAAGAAGAAAATATGAATAAACTTAGTGAAATTGAAGAAATTGTAGCTATAAAAGACCGACAACACGATAAAGAGGTATACAACATGAACAAATTGTTGGAAAATAATTCTATCAAAGAATACGAGTGGAAAGAATTTTTACCTACACTTGACAATAAAAATAATGATTTTAACTATACACCTCCAAATATAAATAGATTACTTAGAAGTTATTTAGATATTAAGGAAAGACTTCATCATGATAATAATTTACAAAAAAAAACATTTTCAAGTTATATTGATAGACAGCTAAGAATTAATGCAATTAAATTAGATGAAATACGTCAAGAGTTAAATGAAATTGAAGATAAACTTAGTTTTAGTGTAATAAATAAAATAAATAATATTATCTTGGAGGAAGAAATT
>MDSV01137735.1_pt1 | contig 19316 bp, 19 predicted proteins | sample 810851 | NCBI WGS metagenome assembly MDSV01 (sample SAMN05326640, study PRJNA326480) | marine metagenome | isolation source: seawater | place: Atlantic Ocean: North East | collected 2012 | reverse complement strand
TATCCCAAATGGTTCAAAGTGGGGAAAAAGATCTTATAAAATATGCTTCCCAAGCATCTAAAATCTATCCAGAGGACAAGGAACTCTTTTCATTAAAAAAGCTTGCTATTGTTGGACAGGTAAATATAAATCGTGCACAAGAAATTTCAAATAAGGGTTTAACCTATTTTAATAATAAATTATATATTGAGGCTGCAATAGAATTTGAGGATGCTGCTAAAATTGATTCCTTGGAGTATGCCCATTTCGAAAATGCTGCAAGCGCTTATTTCATGGCAGGTGATTACGGAAAATCATTACAATATTCTGATAGGGTAATTACTAAATTTCAACCCAAAACTGGAAAATCAGAATACATCAATGCTTTAAGTCACCTCAATATCGGTGGCCAAGAAAGAGCATGTGAGTTATTACTTCAATCTGCCAACTATGGTTATACTCAAGCTCAGTCTACCTATGATCAGCGTTGCAATTAATTGATTTTTTATTATTATGATAAAAAAAATAGCAATTATAGGCCTTGGCTATGTCGGATTGCCTTTGGCAAGAGCTTTTTCAGAAAAATTCACAGTAATTGGATATGATAATGATTTAGACAAAGTAGAGGAACTTAAAAATGGCATTGATAGGACCAATCAATTTGATTCTTTAAAATTAAAAGCATTTTTAAATCGTGTAAAATTAACTAGTAGCATAAAAGAAATTTCTGGGTGTAATGTTTTAATTATGACTGTTCCTACTCCCGTTACTAATGATAAAAAGCCAGATCTTTCTTATTTGTTAGATGCTACAAGGATGGTGGGCTCAATTCTTAAAGTAGGAGATATTGTTATTTATGAAAGTACAGTTTATCCAGGATGTACAGAGGAAGATTGTGTTCCAGTACTTGAAGCTAAATCAGGATTAAAATATAATCAGGATTTTTTTTGTGGCTATTCCCCCGAGAGAATTAACCCTGGAGATAAAATTAATACTCTGACTAATATTGTGAAGGTTACATCTGGCTCTACCCCAAAAATTGCTGAATTAGTTGACAGATTGTATAACCAAATTATTAAAGCAGGAACATTCAAAGCTAATTCAATTCGGGTAGCTGAAGCTTCTAAGGCAATTGAAAACGCACAAAGAGACATAAATATTTCCTTTATGAATGAGCTCGCCTTGATATTTGATAAGATGAACATTGATACAACACATGTTTTGGAGGCAGCTTCCACTAAATGGAATTTTATTCCTTTTAAACCAGGGCTAGTTGGTGGGCATTGTATTAGTGTAGACCCATATTTTCTTACTCATAAAGCTATTGAATTAGGTTATAAACCAGAGGTCATTTTATCAGGAAGGAATGTAAATGATAGTATTCCAAGATTTATAGCTAAGAAAGTAGTTAACTTGATGCGAAAGAATAAAATTTTAATTAAAGGAGCCAAAGCATTAATTATGGGGATTACTTTTAAAGAAAATATAAGTGATATTAGAAACTCAAAGATTCCTGAAATACATAAAGCCCTTGTTAAAAAGGGTTTGGAAGTTGAAGTATATGATCCATTGGCAGATTATAATTTAGTTCAAAAGGAATATGGAATATCTCTTACTAAATTTCCAACTAAATACGAGGCTATTATTCTTGCTGTAGCTCATGAAGAGTTTTTTAAAAATGGGCTTGAAAAATTTAAAAATCCTAATGGAGCGATTGTTTATGATATCAAATCTGTTCTTGACATAGATTTAATTGACGGAAGGCTATAGATAAACTGAGTACTTTTTTTACTTGATTTATAGTCGTTTTATAAATTATATTTAGTACTTTTGGTACTAATTAAGTTAATTAATAATGTTTATCAGTTAAATGACTCTTTAAAAAAGTCATTTAACTGAGTTTTTTAATATGTAGGTAAATTTCATGAAATGGTTTGTTCTTTACACTAAACCTCGCCATGAGCTAAAGGTGGCAAATAACCTTAAGAAAATTGGTATTAGATCTTACTGTCCAGTCTTTAAACAAATCAAACAGTACTCTGATCGAAAAAAGAAAGTTGAAAAGCCTTTGCTTCAATCTTATGTATTGGTAAAAATTGAAGATAAAGATAGAAACAAAGTTTTTAGTGTTTCTGGCGTGGTTCGTTACTTATTTTGGTTGGGAAAGCCAGCTGTAGTTAGAGATCATGAAGTAGATATGATGGAAAAATATTTATCTGGGGTTTATCACGATTTATTAATTACCAAAATAAAGAAAGGAATGAATTATACCATTTCAGAGGGTCCTTTCAAAGGCCAAGAGGGTAAAGTGGTAAATCTGTTTAAAAACAGAATTAAATTAGAGCTTCACAGTTTAGGGGTTTCAGTTACGCTTAAAACTGCCTGAGAGTGCTCGATCATAAGGAAATACAAATGTTTGTTATTTGTGACAGACCTGGCGGAGCCATCTAAAAAATCAGTTTATTAAATAAATGTTAGGAGAACTTATCACATCCAAGACAAGACTTAGGCTGCTTATTAAGTTTTTTATTTCACAGGCAAACAGAGGATATTTAAATGGTTTGGCTACAGAAATGGGCGAATCAACTAATTCAATAAGAAAAGAGCTTAATCACTTGCATGATGCGGGTTATTTATGCAAGATAAAAAATGACAATAAAATTGAATATCAAGCTAATTCCAAACATCCCTTGTTTGAAGTTTTAAGGAAAGTTGTCTTAAAACATTTGGGCTTAGAGGATGTAGTAGAAACAGTTTTGAATCGAATGGGAAATGTCCAAAAAATAATATTGGTAGGCGATTATGCCCAAGGTAATGATACTGGTAATATTGAGGTTTTTCTCATTGGAAAGGATCTAAACATGGAATATATTACCCAATTAGAGGAGAAAATTGAGAAATTAATTAAACGAAAAGTAAGTTTTTATTTGGCTTCGAAATTCTTAAGTGATCACAAACACATTATACTCTATGAAAATTAATAAGATATGTTGTATTGGTGCTGGGTATGTTGGGGGGCCAACAATGGCTGTGATTGCATTAAAGTGTCCAAATATCCATGTATCAGTTGTAGATTTTAATAAACAGCGGATTGATTCTTGGAATGGTCCCTTAGACCAATTACCTGTTTATGAACCAGGGCTTAAGGAGATAGTTGAAAAAGTAAGAGGAAAAAACTTATTCTTCTCAACTAATATAAATGATGCTATTCTTACCTCTGAAATGATTTTTATGGCAGTTAATACACCTACTAAAAGTAAAGGGAAAGGTGCTGGAATGGCTGCCGATTTAAAATATGTTGAAGCATGTGCCAAAAACATTGCTAAAGTTGCAGAAACTAACAAAATTGTAGTTGAAAAATCTACTTTACCTGTTCGTACTGCGGAAAAAATTAGGGAAATATTATTAAAAAATTGTCGCCCAGATGTAAATTTTGAGATATTATCTAATCCTGAATTTTTGGCAGAAGGTACAGCAATAGAGGACCTTTTTAAATCAGATAGGGTTCTTATTGGTGGTGATTCAACTGACTCTGGTCAAGCTGCAGTAAATGCTTTAGTAGACATATATGCTCAATGGATTCCTAAGGAAAAAATTTTGACCACCAATGTTTGGTCTTCAGAACTAGCCAAATTAGCATCCAACGCAATGTTGGCTCAAAGAATTTCTTCAATAAACAGTTTATCTCCCCTGTGTGAGAAAACAGGAGCAGATATTCAGGAGCTTTCAATTGCCATTGGGATGGATCATAGAATAGGGCCAAAATTCCTTAATGCATCTATAGGTTTTGGAGGAAGTTGTTTTAAAAAAGATATTTTAAATCTTGTTTATTTGTGCAAGTATTATGGATTAGATCAAGTAGCTGAATATTGGTATCAGGTAGTTAAAATTAACGACTATCAGAAAGAAAGATTTTGTAAAAAAATAATAGATTATTTTGAAGGTGATCTAACAGGAAAGAGAATTGCTATTTTGGGTTGGGCTTTTAAGGCCAATACTAATGATTCGAGAGAGTCCTCTGCTATTTATGTAGCAAATAATTTATATAATGCAGGAGCAAAATTGGAAATTTATGATCCAATGGTTTCTAATAAATCCATTTTAAATGATATTGAATTATATTGGAATATTAAGCCGGATTTAAATGAAAACAGAATCTGTATATATCAAAATTCTTCAGATCTAATAAATATAGATGCTTATGCAATTCTTACAGAGTGGAATGAATTTAAAAAATTAGAAATTGACTCTGATAAGGTATTTGATGGAAGAAATATTCTGAAAAAATCCTTTTATTCAATTGGCAAATGAAATCTAAGATTGCATACTCATTGATATTAAATTATCAATTACTTTAAAACGATTTTTAAAAAAATACAAGTAAACTTTTTAAAATATTAATAAAGTAAAAAGCATATTAATGAATTTTCATTTTTAAGATATGTTTGAAAAAAATTTTAAAGAATTCAAGAACATTGGATCTAAACAAAATATTAAATTAGATAATCATGTAAAAAGATCATTTAATAAAATATTACTTCCTGACATTTTAAATTGTGAAACTCCAGTAGAAAATTTCCTTGAGATAGGTTGTGGTGATGGAAGATATGCTAAATACATAACCAAATATGTAAAAAAATATGTAGGTGTAGACATTAGAGATGAATCAATAAGTTTTGCTGAAAAACTCCTTAAAAATAATAAAAAAGCGACCTTTTATAAGAATAGTGGTCGTGATCTTAGAGAAATTAAAGATATGAGTATCGATTTTGTTTTTTCATATCAGACATTTTTTTACATCCCTAAAAAAAAATATGTTTTTGAATATTTAGATGAAATTATAAGAGTTCTTAAAAAAAGTGGTTTAGCGAAAATTCAATTTGCAGGGACAAATATTGGTAATAACCTCAGAATCTCTTTTGTTAAATTAGGACAATCAAATAAATTTCAAAGATTACTAAAGTTCCTTCCTGCTGATTTTATGATTCCGATTTTAAGATTTTCAAAATCTAAACAACATTGGGGTAATTGGGGTGTTAGAATAAATCCCTCTGAAGTTATAAAATATATTGAAAAAAGAGGGTTTATAGCATACATTGATATATCATTTGTTAATGGTCACTTAAGCTCAAATTCTAGAAGTTTGTATTGGTTATATATTTATAAGAAAGAAGAAAATATTAAATATGTTAAAATCAATTGATTTTGCATAGTTTAAGATTTGAAGAATATTTGTTGAATCAATATAATTTTAAAAAAATTATTTATGGAAACTTATGTAATTGCTGAAGCTGGAGTAAATCATAATGGTAAATTAGATTTAGCAGTTCAATTAATTGACAAAGCGAAAGAGGCAGGCGCAAGTTGTATAAAATTTCAAACTTTTAAAACGGAAAACTTAATTTCCAAAAAGGCTCCAAAAGCAGATTACCAACTTATAACTACAGATAAAAAGGAATCTCAATTTAGTATGTTAAAAAATCTAGAATTAACCTACGAAAACTTTTCATATTTGAATGATTATTGCATAAAAAATGAAATTGATTTTATGTCAACACCATATAATTTTGAAGATGTAGATTTTTTAGATAATCTTGGCGTAAATTGTTTTAAAATAGCCTCAGGCCAGCTTACAGAACTCCCATTTATTAATTATGTTGCAAAAAAAAATAAAAAAATTATTTTATCATCTGGGATGTCAAATTTATCTCAGATTTTTGATGCTATAGAAGTTATTAAGAAAAACTCTGATAGTGAAATTACTGTTCTTCAATGCACCACTAATTACCCCTCAAATATTGAGGATGCAAATTTAAATTGTTTGAGAACTATTAGGCAGGCTTGTGAAGTTAAAGTTGGTTATTCTGATCACGTTATGGGTAACCATGCATGTTTTGCAGCTGTTGCGCTTGGTGCAACCGTTATTGAAAAACATTTCACATTAGATAAAAATATGGCTGGACCTGATCATTCTTGTTCTTGTGATTTCATTGACCTTAAAGAGTTAATTTATGGAATCAGAGAAATTGAAAAAAGTTTGGGTTCAAGAATAAAAAAACCTACATCAACAGAGTTAAAAAACGCTAAAGGAATGAAGCGTTCTATAGTTGCGAAAGTTGATATTAAAAAAGGTGAAAAAATTAAAAAAGAGCATCTAGTTTTTAAAAGGCCTTTAGGGGGATTAGAAATCAATTATTATGATCTTATAATTGGTAAAAAAAGTACTAAAGATATTAAAGCCGATTCATTATTTAATTTTGATATGATAAAATGGTAAAATCAAATAAATTGAAGGTTAATTCAAAACCATCAATTACTGATATAAAAGAATTTATCGATAATTGTCAAGATTCACTTGACACATTTACTTATTTTGATAAAAGACCTTTTGAAGTTGTAAAAACTCATCTAATTACAGTATTAATTAAAAATAACAGACAAACAATAGGTTACGGTCATCTTGAAAAGGAAAAAAATAAAATTTGGCTTGGAATTCTAATTAAAGGTAAATATAAAGGTAAGGGTTATGGAAGGTATCTTATGAATTACCTTTTAACTCAATACAAGAACATTAATTCTACACTCCCATTGTTCCTTACAGTACATGTTTCAAATGGTAGAGCTATATCATTATTTGAAAAATTTGGATTTATTAGAGAAAGCCTTATAAATAACGACTTGAAATATATGATGAAGTATTTAAATAGATGAAAAATATATATTTAAGTTCAATTGCTTTATTTGGTTCACACAAATTTGAGGAGATAATTAATTTCTCAAAAAAAAATAAAATTAATATTGAGTTCAGTTCAGGGTTAGAATATAACGAAAATGCTTCAGAATTACTTGAAGCCTCAAATTTGGACTGTTACATTCACAATTATTTTCCAGCTCCTGCAGATCCTTTTGTAATTAATCTGGCAAGTACAGACAATATTATTAGAGAAAAATCAATTAATCATTGTATTAATGGTTTAAATCTTTCTAAAAAAATTGGAGCGAAATTTTTTTCAGCTCATGCAGGATTTTGTATCGATCCCGATCCTCTGCAACTGGGTTCAAAATGGGATCTTAATAAAAATTTTAATAAAGAGCTACACAATGATTTATTTATTGATTCTTTAAATAGAATTTTGAAAGTTGCTAATTCACTTAGCATTAAATTTTTAATTGAAAATAATGTGCTTTTAAAAGCTAATTACATAGACCAAAAAAATCCTTTATTTGCGGTTAATTCTGATGAAATATTAGAAATTTTTAATCAAATAAAAAATCATGGCTTGGGTCTACTTTTTGATACTGGTCACTTTAAAGTTTCATGCACAACATTATCATTAGATTTGGATATCGAGTATAATAAAATTAGTCACATAATTGATGCAATTCATCATTCTGATAACAACGGAAAGAATGACACGAATTCAGTTTTAGGAACAGATTATTGGTTCAATCGATATTATAGTAGCACCAAATATTTAATTCATATACTTGAAGTGAAAAAATTAAATAAGGAGCAGATCCTTCAACAATTAACTTTTTTAAATAATGGATTTAAATAGCTTAATTATTAAAAGCGATTCTAGTATTAAGTTAGCAATGAACATGATTAATATGTCGGGAATTGGCTTCTTATTTATAGTTGACATAGAAGACAAAATGATAGGAATTATTTCTGATGGTGATATTCGAAGAGATTTGTTAAAAAATAATGATCTAAATAGAAAAGTTGATTCATTTATGAATACTGAATTTATTTGGCTACCCTATAACTCCGATTCTTATACAATAATGTCAAAATTAAATCAGGAGATAAAAATCATCCCTTTACTTGATGATGAAGGTAAGGTTTTAGATTACGCTTCTAGGGATAAAATAAAAAAAATCCCTATTTCTTCTCCAGATTTGAATGGTAATGAGTTATTATATTTGAAGGATTGTATAGATTCAAATTGGGTATCTTCAACTGGTAAATATGTCTCAATTTTCGAGAATCTTTTTTCTGAATATTTTAATGGCAGAGAAGCGATATCAGTAAGTAATGGAACAGCGGCATTACATTTAGCTTTGTTAGGACTTGGAATAAAAAAGAATGATGAAGTTATTTTACCAAATATAACCTTCGCTGCAACGATTAATTCTGTTTTATATACTGGTGCAAAACCCATTTTAGTAGATATAGAGAAAGAAAGTTGGAATATTAATCCAGCTTTAATAGAAGAAAAAATTACAGAAAAAACAAAAGCAATAATTGTCGTTCATTTATATGGTTATCCTTGTAAGATGAATTTAATTAATAAAATTGCTAAAAAAAATAATTTATTTTTAATTGAAGATTGTGCTGAAGCTATTGGGAGTCGACACAAAAATATTCCAGTTGGATTATTCGGCGATGTATCGACTTTCAGTTTTTTTGGAAATAAGACTATAACAACAGGTGAGGGTGGAATGGTTATATTCGAGGATCATTTAAAAGCAGACTTAGCTAGAAAAATAAGAGACCATGGAATGTCTAAGCAAAAAAGATATTGGCATGAAATAGTAGGATATAATTATAGGCTAACGAATTTACAGGCTGCAGTAGGAGTAGCTCAAATGGAGAGACTTGATTTTTTCATTCAAAGGAAAAGAGAAATTTCAAAAAAGTATGAGAATATTTTAAAATCAAAAGATGACTTGATTTTACCCAAAGATGGGAATGGATTCTTTAACTCTTACTGGCTTTACACTTTTGTTATTAGACCAAACCCAATTTTTAATAGAGATATATTAATTAAATTTTTGGAGAATAGAGGGATTGAGGCACGAAGGGTTTTTTATCCTCTAAATAGGATGCCACCCTATTTGAAATGCTCTGATAAAGAACTTTTTGAGGTGAGTAATTTTTTTAGTGAAAACGCCTTAAGCTTATCCTCATCATATTCTCTATCAGATAACGAGGTTGAATATATTTGTTCATCTATTGATTTGTTTTTTAAAAATTTAAAATGAACAATATTTTAGCAGTAATACCAGCTAAACAAAGAAGTAAGGGCTTAAAAAATAAAAATTTAAAGGTTATTGCCGGAAAACCATTAGTATGTTGGACAATTGATGCTGCAATTAAATCAAAATATATAGACAAGGTAATTGTAAGTACAGATTCAAAAAAAATTAAAAAAATATCAAAAGAACATGGAGCATCAGTTCCTTTTTTGAGGCCTAAAAATCTTTCGGAGGATAATTCAAGTAGTGTGGATGTTGTTTTACATGCAGTTGAACATTTCCCAGATTATAAATATGTAATCATGTTACAACCAACCTCTCCATTAAGAAAAAGTTCACATATAGACGAAGCTTTTGAATTTTTTTTCAAGTCTAATTTTGATTCATGTGTTAGTGTAACTAAAGATAAGAAACCACCTTTTTGGTCTTATTTCATGAAATCTAATAACAATCTGTCTTCATTATTTCCTAATCAAGAAATACCATCAAGAAGACAAGAAATCATAAGCACATATCACCTAAATGGAGCAATCTATATATCAAGCATTCTAAAATTGAAAGAGAAAAAATCCTTAATTACTGATAAAACCTATGGTTATGAGATGCCTGAAGAGGCCTCAGTGGATATCGATGATATTAATGACTTTAGACTTGCATCTAGGTTGCTTAAAAAATTCATCCAGAAAAAGTGAATAATATTAGAATAATTCCTAGACTAGACATAAAAGGGCCCAATCTGGTTAAAGGAATTCAATTGGAGGGCCTTAGATTGATTGGAGATCCTTCTTTTTTTGCGAACCATTACTACAAAAGTGGTGCAGATGAACTAATTTATGTTGATGTAGTTGCAAGTTTATACGGAAGAAACAGTTTAACTGAGGTTGTTAAAAGAACTTCAAACAATATTTTTATTCCATTAACAGTAGGTGGTGGAATTAGGTCATTGAAAGACATAAATGAATTATTATTGGCCGGAGCTGATAGAGTGTTAATAAATACTCAAGGAATTAAAACACCAAATTTTATTAATGAAGCAGCAAAAGAGTTTGGCTCATCAACCCTAGTAGTTGGAGTTGAGACTTATAAATTTAGTGATAATAATTACTACTGTTTAATCGATAATGGTCGACAAACTACTGATGTTAATGTTGAAGATTGGGTGAATGAAACATATAATTTAGGAGCAGGTGAAATATCAATTACATCGATATCTAATGAGGGGGTAGGCGACGGATATGACCTTGAATTATTGAATAGGGTAAACAAATCTCTACCTATACCAATTATCTTTCATGGAGGAGGAGGAAATAAAAGCCATATTGAAGAGGTATTAAAAAATTCTCAAGCACCAAATGCAGTGGCGATTTCCTCAATTTTTCACTATGATGTAATAAAAAATCATTTTAACTCCGAAAACATGAAATCATATTCCCCAAATAAAATTCAACCAATTGGAATAAATGAATTGAAGAAATTTTTAGACAGTAAAGGCTTAAAAGTTAGAATTTAATGTCAAAAAAAGTTGTAATTCTCGATTATGGAATGGGTAACCTTAGAAGTATTGCAAGAGCTTGCGATAGGGTGAAATTAGAAAATAAAATTTCAAATAATTCAAATGAAATATTAAGTGCAGACGCATTGATTCTTCCTGGGGTAGGATCATATTCGAGAGCGATGAAAAATATTGAAAAACTTGGATTAGAGACTACTATCAAACTTGCAGTGAAAAAAAATAAATACCTTTTAGGTATTTGTCTGGGAATGCAATTATTAATGGATTATAGTCTTGAATTTGGCAAACACAGTGGATTAGGATTGATTTCAGGATCTTGTGAAGGTTTTAATAAATATGATGTAAAAGTTCCACATGTTAATTGGAATCAAATCCAAATGGAGTCTTTAATGGAGAAAAAAAATAGTTTTTTTAAAGGAATCAATAATTTATCTGAAATGTATTTTGTTCATTCTTATTATGTTAAACCTAAAGATTCTAGACATACAATTGCCTCAACAATATATGGTAATACCAAATTTACTTCTGCCTTAAATAAAGATAAAATTTATGGTGTACAATTTCATCCAGAAAAAAGTTCCGAAGTAGGAATACAGTTTTACAGGAATTTTAAAAAATTAATTGAAAATGGTTAAAAAAAGGGAAATAAAAAAAATATATAGTTTGCCATCCGAGGTAAAGTTTTGTAAAAAATGTGTCATGTCAAATCAAAGACCAAGAATTTCATTTAATGATGAAGGTGTTTGTTCTGCTTGTCAATATTCTGAAAAAAAAGATTTAGATTTTGATTGGGATAAAAGGGAGGTTGAATTGAAAAAATTATTGGATAAGCATAGAAGAAGTGATGGGAGATATGATGTAATTGTTCCTTGTAGTGGAGGTAAAGATGCAGCATACATTGGACATGAATTAAAAAATAAATATGGAATGAACCCACTTACTGTTACTTGGGCTCCTCATATATATACAGATATTGGCTTTCAAAACCTTCATAACATGATAAGGATAGGAGACCTACCTAATATTTTATTTACACCCCCAGGAGCTGTTCATCGTAAACTGACTAAATTATCTTTTGAAAAAATAGGTGATCCTTTTCAGCCTTTTATATATGGTCAATATAATTATCCTCTAAAGGTTGCACTTGATTATCAAATTCCACTAGTTATGTATGGGGAAAATGGTGAGGTAGAATACGGGGGGGATATGAAAAATGCCTTTAAACCTACAAGGGACTATAAAGGAGACCAAAAAAAACACTATTTTTCAAATTTACTTCCAGAATCATTTATCGAATATGGCATTAAAAAGGAAGATCTTTATCCTTATTTACCGCCTGATACAGATTCTCTAGATCAAATGAATACTGAAATCCATTTTTATGGGTACTATAAAAAATGGAACCCTCAAAATAACTTTTATTATTGTGTAGACAATACAGGTTTTAAAACAAACAAGGAAAGAAGCGAGGGTACGTACACAAAATTTGCATCATTGGATGACCAGTTAGATGGTTTTCATTATTATTTATCATATATAAAATTTGGAATTGGAAGATGTACCTCTGATGCTGCTCACGAAATAAGAGATGGTTATATTTCTAGAGAAGAAGCTGTTCAACTAGTAAAAAAGTTTGATGGTGAATTTCCATCAAAACATTTTAAAACATTCCTAGAGTATTGTGATATTTCAGAAGACTATTTTAACCAAGTAATTGACAGTTGGAGATCAGACCATATTTGGGAAGTACAAAATGGTAAATGGGATTTAAAAACTAAAATCACTTAATGATAGGCCTTAAAAAAAAGGTAATAATAGTTTCAACACTTTACAAAAATCATTTAAAAAAACAACAAGACGTTTTAATAATTGATCCCTTTATTAAACATCATATTGAAAAAAAAAGTGAAAAATTCATTTTTAAAAGTATTAGAACTGTTGATTATTTAAAAAAAAATAATGAATATTTAAAAAAGTCAGATAATTATTTAAATAGGAAGTATAATTATTATTGTAAGATCTTTTCGAATCATTTAAATAATATTCATGGATCAAACTATTCAGAAGAATATTGGAAAAAATCCCTTTCAATTGGATTCCTGAGATATATTACTTTATGTTATAATTTTTTTCTAATGTGTGAGGAATTTATTGATTCAAATAATCACGTTGCAAATGTTTTGAAATACAAATGTTTCAAATCACCAAATGATTTTGATACTCAAAGAAATTTATTGGAAGGATCCTTTGGTCAGGAACAGCTTTTCAGTATTTACATAAGATTATTTTATCCTGAAATTATTTTAAAAGAATTTTCAATTAGAAAAAATCATTTTTTGTCTATCAAAAATTTAATAAATAAATACAAATCAAAAATAACAAAGGCCCTAATAAGATTAAAAAATTTAATTTATTACCCTGAAAATAAAAATGTGGTAGAGATTGGAGTCTATGGCTCTTATTTTTCAGAATCTTACATGAAAAAATTAATAAATGAAAGCAAAAACAAAATAAATAAAATAATTATAAATGAATGTCCAAATACTAATCATATAAGAATCAATAATCAGAAAAGAAAAAATTTAAAATTCAAAGCTAAAGATAGATTTGATTTATTCTTTATTAATACTTTAAGCTCACTTTTCCCTAAAAGTCATCTAGAGGACTATAAATTGATAGAATCTCATATTGATAATCAATTTTCAAAATATATAAATTTAAAGGCAATAATTAATGAAAATTGGATAGGAAGCACGTATTCCTCAATGATTTTATCAAGATTAAAACAAAGATCGATAATTCATTTTTCTAATGAACATAATTGTTTATTTCATCCATATACGGGCAGTTTTATGGATACGATTATAGGTTTGTGTGATTTTTTCTTGACTATTGGTTGGACCCCAAAAAGTGAAAATAAAAAAGTTATTTCTGTGGGGAGCTTATTTGGATTTAAAACACCCCTTAAAGAAAAAAAAGAAATTAAAATATTATTTTCATCAGGACTATTACTTTCAAAAAAGGCTATATTAACCGGTGCTTATGGTTATATTGAAGAAGGAGTAGTTAGTTGTATTAAATTTGAAAAATTATTTTTTAGTAGACTAAAAAGTAAGTTAAAAAGGCAAATTTATTATAGAGGTTATCCAAAAAAGTTTATTCCACCAAATATTGATATATATGATTCAGAATTTATTTTTAAGAAGGAACATGAACTATTCAAAAGAGTGAGTACAAGGGAAAGCTTTCTTGATCAGTTATCAAAATCTGAGATTCACATTTGCAATTATCTTTCTACCACCTATCTTCAGTCACTTGCATCTAATGTACCTACTATTATATTTATTCCTGATTCTTTCCTACTATCAAAAGAATATGAAACTTTTTTTCATCCACTTATAAAATGTAAAATTGCCCATACAGATCCATTAGAATGTAAAAAACATTTAGAAGATGTATATTTAAACCCATCTATATGGTGGGAAAGTAACTTAGTTAAAGAAAACAAAAATCAGTTTTTATCTGCTAATTTAAAGTACGAAGAAGAAGCAATTCAATTTTATTTAAAATTATTAAACGAATTTTCGTAAAAATTTGAATTTTTAAATTAGTCTATTTTAAAATTAATTTTAAATTCAGATCAAAGTAAATTCTATTAGTTTAATTTATCAATTATGACTGAAAAAGAAAAATTTAAAAAATATGGTTACGTCATTATCAAAAATGCTTTCACTATTGATGAGATTAAGAATCTAAGAAAATTATGTTATAAGGCGTTCGATCAATTAAAATCAAAAGAGGTTTCTAGTGATATAAACTTAAAGAATAATAGACAACTAACTAATGAAGCATTTATAAAAAATTCAGATCTTTTAAACTCTCTTTTTAAGAAGAATATTGTCGATAAAGTAAAAAAGGTGCTAGGAGACGATTATATTACTTTTGCCGATTTTAGTTTGAATAATAATTTGCATTCGCCTGTTTGGCATACAGACACTCAACTTATTGGATTTTCAACAAAATATGTATATAGCCCATCATTTAATGTAGCAAAACTTGGGCTTTACCTTCAGGAGGATGATGAGATTTATGGAGGACAACTCGATTTAATACCAGGGTCACACCTACCAACATTTCTTGGAGTCAATAGTCCAATATCATTTAAGAGCCGTTATGGTAAAGTTAGTAAGTTGCAATTATTGGCAATATTGATAAGAAATAAATTTTTAAAAAAAATAAGTGTAAATGTTTCTTTAGGTGATGTGATTTTATTTCACGGACTACTTTGGCATAGATCATCTCAACCAAATTGGAGAAAATTAAAACAAATCGATAGATATGGAATTTTAGATCAACCAAGAAATAAAAGAAAATTTATGATTCAATGGGAGGTTTCTGAAAATAATGAATTTGCGAGATTTTATGCTACCCATAAATTTAAACTTTATCATGAGAAATCACATGATTCAACTAAATACAATTTGGAAGATTATCCTGATTCCTCAAAAAATATGTTTGAATCTAATAAAATTAGCATAAAAACATTTTCAGATTTAAAGATACCAATTGATGGTAATATAAAATCAAAAGATGGAACACCCATTATTTTCCCTTAAGTATAGAAATGAAGATAAATAATTGTCCGATTTGTAATGAAAATAAATTTATTTCAACAGATTATCTTAAAGCCCCTAAGCAAGATGAATGGACCTATGATTGTTTTAAAAATAAATCTCTATCTACTTGTAAAAAATGCCATTTTACATTTACAGCTGAAGTCTTCGAAAATGGCGCCCTGAGTAAGTTTTATAACTCATTATACACTGGTAACAAATTAAAAGAGTTTAAATCTTCTGAAAACTATGAATTTGCAATGAGATTTATGTCTCATATAAATTTTATACGAACCAATATTGATCTTTGGGATGGAATGAATATTCTAGAGATCGGACCTAATGAAAATGGAATGATTCCAACTTTTAGTCTTTTTTGCAAGTCTAACTATTTCTATTTTGAACAGGTAGAATATCCAGTTATAAATCAATATGGTGGAATTAGACTAGGAAAATATTTTTCTCGAAAGACAGCATCATTAATTGAGTTTGATAAGAAGATTGATTTAATAGTACTAAGTCACTGCCTAGAACATTTTGAGCCTCAGAATATTAATCAAGATATTGAGAGTATGAGTCTTGCATTAAAATTAAATGGGTGTGTTTCTGTTGAGGTTCCTTTAGAATCATCGATGAGTCCTCCTCATACTCAGTCTTTCAATGTAAACAATATGTCTTTATTATTTGAAAAACATGGTTTTGAAATTGTTGCAAGTCAAAGTATTAATAAACCAAATGGAATGGATAAAAATGAATTAATTAATAAACCTTTCATTGCTTCAGAATTGGTTAAAGAGTTTTTTAAAAAAATTATTTCACTTCTATTGCCCCGAAGAATAAGACTTATGATTCTAAAACCTTTTTACCAAAATAAATTAAAGGTACTTTACGATGGAAAACCATATATGAGGCTTCTTGCCCAAAAAAAGTTAATATAAACCATAATTTTTGTGAAAAAACTGAAAATTAATAGTTTATAATTAAAAAAATCTTAGAAACTAATTTGAAATCTTATAATGCGGATATTTTAAAAAATTATTTATTTAGTTTTTTGAATTTATTGCTTAGGATATCCTTAAATCTTCTTGCTATTCCTTTTTTGTCGAATACACCTGAAATTTTAGCTATATATGCAGTTTGTATTTCTTTAGGATTATTTTTTCAGTATACAGATTTTGGTTTTATTGCTTCAGGGAGAAAGTATGCTAGTGAATATGTAATTTCTAGAGAATATAATCAGCAACTAAGTTTACTAGGAAACAGTTTTTCTTTTTCTTTTCTAATCTCACTAATGATATCCTTATCACTCATTATAATAAGTTTTTATCCCAAAATTGTTATTCCAGACCTTGAGTTAAATCACCAATACTCTTACATAGCATCAATTCTTTTGATAACATTAAGTTTATCTAGCTTAATTCAAATTTTCAGTAACTATGTTGTGAGCTTATTTGAGATTAATTTAAAAAAATATTACTGCGATATAGTTTCAATTAGCACAGCTTTAGTTTCACTTTTAATTTTTTTTATAATTGATAAAACAAATCAAGATTGGATTTTAAAATATTACGTTTCTATAAAACTGTTAGACCTAACGTATCTGATTTGTTTAATATTTTTAACTAAAAAAAATTTTAAAATTAATTTAAATGAATTGGTTGTTAATTTCAGATTAAATAAAAAGTTGATTAAAAAAAATTTAAAACTATCATTAACAGCAATAATTATTTCAATTTCAGGATTTATCTTTTACGAATTAGATAATTTATTTCTTGCTCAGACTACTGATTTAATTTCCATTTCATTTTACTCAATAGCTGCGCTGGGGCCATTTGTTTTAAAAACTTTTTTTGGTCTTTTGTTTTCTCCTTTCAATTCAATTTTTAATTATATAAAAAATAAAAAGCTTATTTATAAGGATTACTTTAATAAAATTGTCATTTTTTTCTTCCCGATTACTTTTATTGGCATATTGATAGTAACACTATTTTCAGAAGAAATTATATACAGTTATGTTGGATCAAATTATAGCAATTCAATTCTGCCTTTTATATATTTATGTTTAGCTTGGAGTTTTTCTTTTATAGTTCACCCAACCGGGATTTATCTTTTTTCAATGGAGTTTAATAAAAGACTAATTTTATGTGGATTAATTTCCCCTTTATTTTTTTGGACACTTAACTTTTATCATCTAAGAGTTAGTGGAGTTATTTCGATTGAAATTTTTTGTTTAAATAAAATGTATTCCAGTCTGGTTATATTACCACTATATATATATTATTTATTAAAAGACAATTTTATAAAAACTAATGTATTTTTTAAACTATTTAAATCATTATTTTTTGGTAGCTTAATTATATTAATTTTTTATTTCCCCTATAATCACTTTCTGAATGATGAAAAAAATATTTTAGGATTAATCATGAATATTATAATGTTAGGAGCATTAATATTACTTATTAAACTAATTGATCTGAAGGTTAATAAAAATCAAATTGATATTAAGAAAATTTTATCAAACAACATTATTGGTTGATTCTTAAATAGGTGCTGTTAGTTGGGGGAAAATTTTTATGTCAAAAGTAAATTAAAACGAATTCCGAACAAACTAAGTTCATATGATATAGTAATTAAGGAGTTAGGTTTCGAAATATTTAACAAAAAATCAACTTATCTAGAACTTTATCAAAAATCAATTATTAAATATCAATCCAATCAATACATCTAGTATTTTATGATAGACGAAAAGTTGACTAAAAATGATTATGCGAAATAAAGAAGATTTTAATGACTATTATAAAGTTAATGACCCTTGGGGCGTATTAAAAAAAAAGAACAGTAGAAACTATATATTAAGAGAGATTTTTAAAAAATATATAAAAAACCATAATAGTGTATTAGAATTAGCATGTGGTGAAGGAAATTTTTCAAAATACATTAATGAAATTGGTTGTGATTCTCGTGGTATTGATATTAGTGATATAGCAATTAATAGAGCAAAAAAATTAAATCTAAAAAATTATAAATTTGACACAAAAGATCTGCTGCATATTGAATATAGTGCTGATATAGTTTTAGCAATTGAAGTTATTTACTATTTAAATGAAGAAGAAAGAAATAAGTTTTTTAAAAAACTTCAAAATAAAAAAATCACTTTAATATTTTCTACACCAATTGTAGGTGAAAACCAATATAGAAGATATTTTACCGATAACGAGGTTAAAGAAAAGTTTTCTGCATTAAATTTTAAATTAATAGAAGAAAAAAAATTAAATTTTAATGGGGGCAAAAATATTTTTTGTAGAATAATTAATAAAATTTTATTTAATCCTCTATATGCCGAAACATACTTATCCCAACTATTACTTCAAATCATCCCAAATAATTACATTTATCAAAAAGTATATGTTCTGAATTGTGGGTAATAAATAAATATTTAAATAATAGACTCAAACCATATAAGGGTTTCCCTTTTTACACACACTTTTTTTATTTGATGAAAGAAACAGAAAATATAATTCAATTAATTATTTATAGGATAGCTTTTAAAGTTTCACCAGTATTTAAGTTTCTAAAAGTAACTCCTAACCAAATTTCTTTTATTTCATTATTATTAAATTTAGTTTCCTGCTATTTTTTATTCAATAAACAAATAACTTATTTTCTAATTTTTTGGTATTTGTCTCACTTTTTAGATTATTGTGATGGAACACTTGCAAGGATGACAGACAATAAAACAAAAATTCTCCTCAGAGTAGATCATTTCCTTGATTTGATAAAAATCTCACTAACATTTAGTTTCGTCTCTTACTACTATTCATCAATGGATATCTGGATATTAAACACATTTTTTTTAATTATATTTTTTATGAGTCAATTATTATCAATGGAGTTTGCTCACCAAAAAAATGTCATTAATAAGACTGAAGTTTCTGTTCGAAAAAAGCGGTCATCCATAAGAGATATTTATAATATCTTTTTCACCTTTGATGGGCACACACTTTTTATTATTGGTTTTATGTTTGTCTCTTATGATTTAACGAGAATTATTTATGCGTATTTAATTTTACTATGTATGAAGACAATAATAACTCCCCTAAGATATTTAATAACCAATTCAAGACAACAACAAAAAAAATGACAAAGGGAGATGTTTTGATTAAGCTTTCACGAAAATTAAAACAATTCATAATTCCTGAATTACTTTGTTTTGATATTGAAAATTGGCG
>MDSV01135432.1_pt1 | contig 19316 bp, 19 predicted proteins | sample 810851 | NCBI WGS metagenome assembly MDSV01 (sample SAMN05326640, study PRJNA326480) | marine metagenome | isolation source: seawater | place: Atlantic Ocean: North East | collected 2012 | reverse complement strand
GAAGAGGTTATTGAACCATTTTTGATTCAAGAGGGTCTATTGCAGAGGACTCCTCGTGGTAGAGCTTTAGGTCCAGCTGCTTGGTCTCATCTCGGGTTAAAAAATCCCAAGTCCACAGAGGTGAATAATGAAAATCTTTTTTCAAAATAAAATCTTGGGTAATAATAGGGCTTTGATCCGTTGGAGGATGGGGGAGAAATGAATACCTTTAATTGTAGGGTTTATTATGAAGATACTGATGCGGCTGGTATCGTTTATTATGCAAATTATTTAAAGTTCACTGAGAGAGCTAGGACTGAGGCTTTAAGGGATTTGGGTGTTTCTCAAAGTTTTGTTCAAAAAGAATATGGATTAGTTTTTGTGGTAAAGAAAATTCTTGCTGAGTATTGTATGCCTGCAAAGTTAGATGACTTGCTAAAGATAAAGACAGTGACACGTAAGATAGGAAAGGTAAGTTTTCAAGTTGAACAGGAAATATACATAGGGGAAAAAAAGATTTTTAAGGCGGAAGTCAAACTAGGAGCTATTGACCCCCAAGGTAAACTAAGAAAAATACCTGTTAGTATTAAGGATAAAATAGGCCTTTTAGGCAAATAAGTGTATTAAAATCTCTAATTAAATGTATACTAACAAAAAATAAAAAAATGATATTGAGGTAAGAGCATGGTTTCAGAGGCTGCATCAACAGTCCAGCAGTTGGATTTTTCTTTAATGGCACTATTTATTAGGGCTACCTTAACTGTTAAGCTTGTGATGCTGATTTTATTGTTATCTTCTGTGTGGTCTTGGTCCATTATAATTCAAAAATTTTTTGATTACTCTAAAGCTAAAAGAGAAACAAAGTATTTCCAAGATGCTTTTTGGTCTGGTGAGCCACTTGAAGAATTGTCTGAACGCTTGGGTCTTGAACCTAAAGGTGATAGCGAGCGGGTTTTTGTGGCAGGGATGACCGAATGGAGAAGATCTTATAGACCTGATGGAGAGCTAATTACTGGAGCACAGGCTAGGATAGATAGAGCAATGAATGTTGCATTGACTAGGGCCAGCGATAAATTAAATTCAGGACTTTATTTTCTGGCTACTGTGGGTTCAACAGCACCCTTTGTTGGTTTATTTGGAACCGTTTGGGGTATAAAGAATGCTTTCGAAGAAATAGCCCTTCAACAAAGTACAAATTTAGCTGTTGTAGCTCCAGGGATTGCTGAAGCCCTGTTGGCAACGGCTTTGGGCTTGTTAGCTGCAATTCCGGCAGTAATATTTTATAATAAGTTATCGGGAGACTCTGATAGGATTATTGCAGAGCAAGAGAGTTTTGCAGACGAATTTCTGCTAATATTATCTCGCCAGTTAGAAAGTAATGGTCGTAGGGACTGATTATGGCTGGAGGTGCTGGGCAAAAAAATGTTCAAAGAACAAGAGGGAGAAGATCTTCCAAAAGAAATGGGCATCGATTAATGTCAGAAATCAATGTTACTCCTTTCGTGGATGTAATGTTGGTACTTTTAATAATATTTATGGTCGCAGCACCTTTATTGACAGTTGGGGTTGAAATAAAATTACCAAAGACAGCTGCTAAAGCATTACCATCAGAGAAAGAGCAGCCTTTAACGTTAAACTTAACTAGAGAGAAAGAATTAATACTTCAGGAAAGTGAAATAGAATTCACTGAATTGATTCCGAAACTTAAACAAATTGCCAAACAGCGGGAAGATGACCGGATTTTTCTGAGGGCTGATGGCGAGAATGATTATTCGATTGTCATGCAGATTATGGGGGCTTTGAATAAAGCAGGATTCAATAATATATCATTGGTTACAGAAAGTGGCGGACCTTCATTAGATTAGGGAGAGAAAATCGCTATGAAAAGTGGGTTAGTCATATCTGGATCTGCGCACAGCCTATTGCTCATTGTAATCCTTACTAAAGGAATATTCTTATTGTCCGACAATCCAAATTTGTCTGCTAAGAATATGGATGTTTATATCATTTCAGAAGCTGAATTTGATGCTGAAATTTCAATTCCACCTACTATAAATACTGACCACAAGGTTGATGATCAAAAGTTAGACTCCCCAATAGTAAATTCTCTTGAAGTGCGGTCAGATAATAAAATCGATGAAATTGAACAACATAAAGTAGATAAAGGATTGGAATCAAAAGCTATTGATACCAAGTCCTTAAATCTTTTGATGGTTGAACCATCAACAAAAGATAAAAAGCAGAACAAATTAGAACCTGACCTGAGCTTGGTCAATAATGATATAAAAAAACTGGAAGAGAAAACGATACCCAATTCTAGTGCACTAGGAAACGAGGTTAAATCGTCGCAAACCCCGTCGCTGTCAGTCCCTATGGCGAGGAATGAAGATAGAATTGATCGAATTGCTTCAGACAATAAGAGTGCTGATAGCATCAGTGATGCAAATACCCCTGATACTACTGATTCAATTGATGAGGTGTTGGATAAAAATACGGATACTTTGACTGCATCAGAGAACAAGGCAGCTACAACCGAAATCACTCCAGATGGGGTTAAAGATGCTCCTATAGTTGTTTCAGGCGCATTAGAAAATGCGGTAATTCCTCCATCTAGGGAAATAGTCAGAAGCGATGAAGAAAATCAATCGGATGAAAAAGAAAATGAACAACTTCACATTGATAAGCTGGTAGCTGCTCTTAATGAGGATCAAGTGGCAAGTCAAACTCCAAAGAGTATAGAAATATCTACCATGGAGAAGATCAAGCTGAGAAGGAATATAAACCAATTAATTGGAAGGTACTGGAACAAAGGGATCCTTATTGGCGGTTCAGATTTTGAGAACCTCGTGATAAGAATAGAAATTCTACTTGATAGCCAGGGAAATATAATAGGTGATGTCCGTCCAATAAAACCAGCCGCTCCATCTGGAAGATACCTTATAGCATTTAGAGAAGCAAGTAATGCGATTAAAGCAGTTGGTAGGATACCAATTCCTTCTGAGAAGTATACGAATGGTTTAAGATTAAAATTAACTTTTGACCCCGCATCAGGAATTGGATTTGATTGATTCAAAATTTTAACCATTACATGATAAGAAGGAAAATAAGTATCTCATGATTATGTGTAAATTTTCACCACTAATTGTAGCCATTTTTTTGGTTGTTTATAAACCACTTTATTCAGAGCAGGTGGTGCCTGAAATAGATATAGAGGTAACTGATGGGGTTGTAGATCCAATACCGGTTGCTATGCCAAAATTTGTAATTGAAAATTATTCCAGCTCATCAGTTGCAAGAGAAATTGGACAAATTATTAGGGATAATTTAATTCAAACTGCGCTGTTTCGTATTATCCCTGATGATGCTTATATCTCCAATTTAACAAGTATTGATGCACCAGTTCGTTTTGCAGATTGGCGAGCAATAAATTCAGATTTATTGATTGCGGGTTATGTAGAAGTAAATGGAAATATGACTACTATAAAATTTAGACTTTGGGATGTTGTTGGACAGAATGAAATTTTTAAAGGCGTTCAATTTACTGGCCCCACCAGTAGTTTAAGAAGAATAGCCCATAAAGTGTCGGACTTGATTTACTCAGGTATTACTGGTGAAGGACCTTACTTTGATACCAGAATTGCTTTTATCTCGGAAAGGGGAGCTAAAAATGATCGAACAAAGAGGCTTGCTGTAATGGATCAAGATGGGGCTAATTTAACTTTTTTAACGGATGCCAAGTCCATAGTATTAGCACCAAGATTTTCACCAGATGCAAAGAAAATATTGTATACTAGTTACGAAACAGGTAGGCCAAGAGTCTATCTATTAAATCTGATCAGTAAAGAGGTACGGACTTTTCCTGATCTGCCTGGGATGACCTTTGCTCCAAGATTTTCTCCGGACGGAGATAGTGTGATATTGTCGATAACTGATAAAGGTAATACAGATATCTATATTGTAGATCTTGATAGAAATACTAAGCAGAGGCTCACAAAAAACAAGGCCATTGATACTGCGCCAAGTTTTTCTCCTGATGGAAAATCTGTGGTTTTTGAAAGTGACAGAGGAGGGAGTCAGCAGATTTATGTTGTGCCTTCAAAAGGAGGAAAAGTTAGGAGGATTAGTTTTGGTAAGGGCAGATATGGAACACCAGTTTGGTCTCCTAGAGGTGACATGGTAGCTTTCACAAAAATGCATCAGGGTAATTTTCATATTGGAGTTATGAGGCAGGATGGCTCCCAAGAAAGGTTGCTAACTAAGGCATTTATTGATGAAGGTCCCACCTGGGCTCCTAATGGTAGAGTCCTTATGTTTTTCAGGGAAACAGCTGGAGTTAACGGTGCTCCTGCTCTATATACGGTGGAAGTTACAGGAAGGAATTTGAAGAAAATTGCCCTAAGCTCTTTTGCTTCTGATCCTTCTTGGTCGCCATTATTAGATTAAATTATTAGGCGGTATAATTTTAATGAAATGTATGCTAGAGAACGTAACTTAAAAAGAGGTGAAAAGATGAATAAATTTAAGATTATAATAATTCTTGCAATGTTATCTACTATCACTGGTTGCTCTGAGACCTCAGGATTATTTGGTAAGCCAGGCGAAGGCAATGATCCATTTGCAGAGATTTCTAAAAGTTCTCTTGATTATTTTTCGTCAAATGTTGGGGACACCACTTTATTCAAAGTTAATCAAAGCGTAATTGAGCCAGAATATCGTGCTTTATTAGATTCTCAAGCTAAGTGGATAAAAGAAAATTCCATCGCTTCTGTGACTATTGAAGGACATGCTGACGAACAAGGGACAAGAGAATATAATTTGGCATTAGGCGCACGGCGAGCAACAGCTGTAAGAAATTATCTGGTAAGTAAAGGAATTTCTGATTCTGTTTTAAGTGTTGTCACTTATGGAAAAGAGCGACCACTCAGAATTTGCTCAGAAGAGTCATGTTGGTCAAAAAATAGAAGAGCGATCACCATTATAAAGGGTGTTTCTTCCTGAGAAATGATAAAATGAAAACTTGTTTTTCAATTATTTGCATATTCTGCATTTTCTTTTCCGGAGTGCTTGCCCAGGATGCAAGTTTCTTAAGAGAAAAGAAAATTAGAAAGCTTTTGCTAGAATTAAGTGCAAAAGTGCAGGACTTGGAGTCCATATTCTTAGTGCCAGATAATATGCATATTGAGAATGGTGATGCCTCTTATGCTCTTGTGGAGCTGGAGAAAATACAGTTTCTTATTAAAAAGCTAGAGGGTCGGATTGAAAAAATGGAATACCAAATGAGTTTGGAATTAAGAGCCATAGACAAATTGAATCAAGAGTTGTCAAGTATCATTGGGGAGGAAGGAAGCATTGCTGGTTTAGGGGTTAAAGAGAAGAAAGTGATGGTTGATCAAGAAAGTGATGATAGTCTATCGGGACAAGTATTGTTTGAACAAGATGAAAGTTTTTCAGAATTGGATGCAATGCAACTCGGTAAGACATTGCTGGAAAATGATAATTTTGCTAAGGCAAGTAATAATTATAAGAATTTTATAAAAAATTATCCAAATAGCTCATTCTTACCAGAAGCATTTTTTTTGTTAGCAGAGTCTCAATACAAAATGGCAGAATGGAAAAATGCAGCAAATTCTTATTTGGAAGGGTTTAGTTTGAGGCCAAATGGGATCTTCGCGCCACCAGCTTTGTTTGGTTTAGCAATAAGTCTCGGAGCACTCAAAGAATTTGAACAAGCATGTCTAACTTTGGAAGAGGTACAACTGAGGTTTCCCAGCCAAGATGTGATTGCCGAACAGGAAATAGTAGAGGCAAAGGTACTCTTGAACTGTCATTACTGATAACATGAAAATTTCTATGACGTGTGATCCACAGAAAATAGCAGAAATGGAAGAAAAATACTGCAACGAAATGGAAACAATTTCTGCAATCGAAATTGGTTTAGCTGTTTCTGGAGGAGGAGATTCTTTAGCACTTTTATTGATGGCATCAAAATGGGCAAAATCTTCAAATAGGTCTTTGAATGTTGTGACCGTTGATCATCATCTCAGGCTAGAATCTAGAGAGGAAGCTATCCATGTTGGACTTATAGCAAATAAACTAGGACATCCCCATCAAATTTTAGACTGGAAATTTGATTGTAGAAAGGGAAATTTACAGGCTGAGGCATCATTAGCAAGAAAAAAGTTGATTAGTCAATGGGCTAAAGAAAGGTCTATTAAGACGGTTCTTTTGGGTCATACCCTAGATGATCAAGCTGAAAACTTTCTGATGAGATTGGCAAGAGGATCGGGAGTTGATGGGCTGGCTGGTATGAAGAGCAGGAAAAGGCTTTATGGGATAAATTGGTCTAGACCTCTCTTAAGTTTCTATCGTAAGGATTTGAGAGATTATTTAAGTCATAAAGAAGTTAACTGGATTGATGATCCTTCAAATGAAGACACAAAGTATACACGTGTGAAGGCAAGGAGAGTTTTAAGAGAATTACAAGCATTGGATATCAATCCTATTGTACTTGTGGAAACTTCAAAGCGTATGGAAAAGGCTGCCACGGTTTTAAACGATGTCGCAGTTCATGCTGGAGAAAAATATCTGAAGTTAAGGGAGTGGGGAGATATTGAGGTTGATAGAAAGTTATTCAAACTCACCAGAGACGAAACATATCTACGCTTAATAGCGCATTTAATAAAATTTATATCTGGTAGTATTTATAGACCAAGGTATCAGGAATTAATAAGATTTACTTCAGCATTAAGTGTTTCCTCCTTCAAAGCTAGAACTATTGGTGGTGTTATAGCTCGTTCATTGAGTAAAGAGATATTGGTTCTAAGGAGAGAACCAAGCGTTCCAAGTTTTATAACTGACATCCCTTCAAAAAAATTCACTTGGGATGGTCGTTGGGAGATAACGGTTGGGACTAATCGGTTAGGTAATTTGGAAAAAATTGGGCCATTAGGCGAGGCTGGACTAATTCAAATCCAAAAAAAAGCTTCTACTTTAATACCGAAAGAAAGTCTTAAAAGTGCACCAACTCTGTTTTATAAAGAAGAAGTTCTTGCCTCCCCTCTTCTTAATTTTGGTAAAGGATTGACTTGTAGGTTAGCTTACAAAAAATGTGATCTAATTAATAGTTTGGCCACAGATTGAATTTGCCTAAGAGAGTAATTATCTGTAGAGTCCACTGAGAAAAGTTAAATAGAGGTCATTAAATTGGGAAACACCAGAAATATCGCATTTTGGATTGTTCTATTTTTATTAATAATAGCACTGTTTAATGTTTTTAGCTCAGGTAAAAATTTGTCTTCTACAAAGGAGGTATCATTTTCTGAATTCTTGAAAGCTGTAGAAAAAGGCAGCGTTTCCGTTGTCCGACTTGACGGTGAAAAAATCACTGTCAAGGAGACCAATGGTACTACTTATCAAGTTATTCAACCTGCGGGAGCATCCATAGTGGGCCAGTTGCAAGCTGCAGGGGTAGAAATTCAGGCAGTTAAACAGGAGAAATCAGGACTGATTTCATCTTTGAGTCTATGGCTTCCTTTCATTTTAATAATAGGAATATGGATTTTCCTAATGAATAGAATGCAAGGGGGGGGACGTGGTGGAGCCATGGGATTTGGAAAATCAAAAGCCAAATTACTTACTGAGAAACACGGTAAAGTGATGTTCAATGATGTTGCAGGTATTGATGAGGCAAAGGATGAGCTTGAGGAAATTGTTGAATTTCTGAAGGATCCTCAGAAATTTGGTAGGCTGGGGGGGAAGATACCCAAGGGTGCTCTTTTGGTTGGCCCTCCTGGAACCGGTAAGACTTTGTTGGCGAGAGCAATAGCCGGTGAAGCTGGTGTGCCGTTTTTTACAATATCAGGATCAGATTTTGTGGAAATGTTTGTTGGAGTTGGAGCTAGTAGGGTCAGAGATATGTTTGATCAAGCAAAGAAGAATGCACCTTGTATTGTTTTTATAGATGAGATCGACGCTGTTGGGCGCCATCGGGGTGCTGGATATGGTGGTGGTAATGATGAAAGAGAACAAACTTTGAACCAGTTGCTTGTTGAAATGGATGGGTTTGAAACTAATGAGGGAGTTATTCTAATAGCAGCGACTAATAGACCTGATGTTCTTGATCCAGCGCTCCTTCGTCCCGGAAGGTTTGATAGGCAGGTTCAAGTGCCCAATCCAGATATAACAGGGAGACAAAAGATACTGCATGTGCATGCAAAGAAGACAGTTCTTGGCCCGGATGTGGACTTAAGGATCATTGCCAGGGGAACACCAGGTTTTTCAGGAGCTGATCTTGCTAACCTCGTAAACGAAGCAGCATTAACGGCAGCGAGAATTGGTAAAAGATTTGTGGCTATGGAAGATTTTGAAAATGCAAAAGATAAGGTTATGATGGGTGCAGAACGTAGATCCATGGTTATGACTGAGGAAGAAAAAAAGCTAACAGCTTACCATGAGGCTGGACATGCAGTAGTAGGACTGCATTTGCCTCATCATGATCCAATACATAAGGCCACGATTATCCCTAGGGGGAGAGCCCTAGGGTTAGTACTTAGTTTGCCAGAAAGAGACCAACTTTCAGTGACTAAGATGAAGTATAAATCGAAAATAGCTATGGCAATGGGTGGAAAAGTTGCAGAAGAATTAATTTTTGGCCCTGACAACGTTACGTCTGGAGCTTCCTCCGACATTCAGCAAATAACCAAAATTGCCAGAGCTATGGTCACTCAATTCGGTATGTCAGATGAATTAGGTAATATAGATTTCATTAATGAGCAACAGGCATATTTGGGCCCAGCATCGAATAGTATACAGGCTGGCCCAGAAACCCAAGAGAAGATAGATTTGGAGATCAGGAAAATAGTAGATGAAGGTTATGAGACAGCCAAAAAAATTCTGACTAAAAATAAGAAAAAATTAGATAATTTGGCTTTAGGCCTTTTAGAATATGAAACGCTGACAGGTGATGAAATTACCAAGGTCATGAAAGGTGAGAATCTGAATAGGGAAGATGGGCTAGATGACTTAGATGGAGACGATCAGGGCCCTAGTCTCGCTTCAGTTCCCAAGTCGGGCGGTGACAAGCCGAATAATAAAAGAGGGGGAGGACTTAAACCTCAGCCACAGAATTAATGGTCTCCAAGTGTACTTGACCTTTTTAATACTTAATAAACTAGGTTACCCCACAAGTCGTATTCGTTAGACTCATCGACTTTAACCTTCACTATTTGACCCTGCTTAAGATTTGAGAAATTCTTGTCGATGAATAAATTTCCATCGATCTCAGGAGCATCGGCCACTGTTCTACAAATTGCCCCTTCAGTATCTACCTTATCAATTATGACTTCTTGTATCGTTCCTAATTTAGTTTCAAGTTTTGCTTTAGAAATTTTTTGAGCTTTAATCATAAATCTATTCCATCTATCTTGCTTAGTTTTTTCATCAACATGACCTGGGAGGTTATTTGATTTGGCTCCACTAACATTCTCATATTTAAAACATCCAACCCTATCTAATTTTACTTCTTCCATCCAATCGAGGAGATGTTGAAACTCCACCTCAGTTTCCCCTGGGTACCCCACTATGAACGTTGAACGGATAGCAATACCTGGTTCATCTCTTCTCCATGATTCTATAAGTTCTCTGCCATTATTGTTGTGTGCGGGCCGTTTCATTCGCTTTAATACATCTGGATGGCTATGTTGAAAAGGAATGTCTAGGTAAGGCAAAATCTTCTTGCTTGCCATTAAGGGAATAATTTTTGAGACGTGTGGATAAGGATAAAGGTAGTGCAAACGAATCCAAATACCTAACTTTCCCAACGCATCACAAAGATTAAAAATATTAGATTCTTTTTCAAGGCGATGATCAGACTTTAAATCTAATCCATATGCTGATGTATCTTGCGAAATAACGAGCAATTCCTTTGTTCCAGCTGCGACCAGATTTTTTGCCTCTATCAAAATTTTGTCTATTCGCTGAGACTTTAGTTTACCTCTTAGGTCGGGAATGATGCAAAATTGGCACTTGTGGTTGCACCCCTCAGCTATCTTCAGGTAACTATAATGCTGGGGTGTTAGTTTTATTCCTATAGGGGAAAGAAAGTTTCTCAAATGTGATGTACTTGTAGGGAATTTCTTTTGAACAATTCGTAATACTTGGTTAGGTTCATTAGGTCCTGTAATACCTAGAACTTTTGGGCATGCCTTAAAAATCGTTTTTCTATCAACTCCCAAGCAACCAGTCACAATTACTTTTCCATTTTTCTTTAATGCTTCACTTATCGTATTCAAACTCTCTTTCTTTGCGGAGTCGAGGAAGCCGCAGGTATTAACAATTACTAAGTCTGCATTATTGTGATCTCTTTTAATTTTGTAGCCATGATTTTTCAGTGAAGTCAGTATTTTTTCGCTGTCAACGAGAGCTTTGGGGCATCCAAGGCTAATGAGTCCTATTTCAGGTTCTTGTGTCATTCAACTGCTGCTATATTAATAAATTAAAATATGGTATTAATAGTAACCATTTACCTTAGATTAAATTAAGTCATGAAGGTCTTTGTCTTGTTTAGATAAAAGGTTTTTCCTCTATTTGAATTGTATATTTCTTATTATTGATGCTTGTGTACATAGTTTGTTCTGATTCTATAGATCGGGTGTTAATCATACCGAGTGCCACAACTTTTTGAAAATCAGGTGAGTAGGCAGCTGATGTGATTTGTCCAATTTTCTCATTTTTTATATCATAAATTTCCCAGGGCTCTTCACAGTATATTCTTTCCTTATGGTCAATACTCAACGATTTGATGATCTTACTAGGTGATCGTACCTTGTTCGAATTTAGTGTTTGAGCTCCGATACAATGATTTGCTACCACTTTTGGCATGAACTTTCCAAACCCGCATTCAAAGGGTGTGTTAGCGAGGGTCATATCATTTCCATATGATAACAAACCACCTTCAATTCTTTCAATAAGATTAGGACATCCTGCTCTGACATTCAAATCATAGCCTGTCTCAAAAAGTTTATCCCACAAGGTTTCTGCTAATTTTGGTCCATTTACATAAATTTCATAACCACCCTGCTTTGACCAACCTGAACGGGAAATTATAAGGTTAGAACCTAAAAATTGGAATTCAGCCACCCCAAAAAATTCCAATTTTTCAATTTTACTTCCAAATAACCTTTTCATGAGAGTTCTTGACTTGGGTCCTTGAATAGCCAGAGGTGAAACATCAGGTTCAAAAAGGGACACGTTTAACTGGAGACCAGTGGATATACCCATAATCCAAAGTAAGGCATCACTATCCGAAATAGATATCCAGTATCTATCTTCTGCTAGCATGATAATTATGGGATCATTAATCATTCCCCCGTTTGAATTCACTAATGGAGCATAAAAGCATTTTGTTTTAGTCAGTGGAGCAAGATCCCTGGGTGTGATTTTTTGAATTAGTTTTTTTGCATCTGGGCCACTGATCTCAACTTGTCGTTCACATGAAACATCCCAAATTTGAACTTCTTTCTTAAGGTGGTGATAATCCTCTTCTACACTCTTGAAAACGGTGGGTAATAGCATGTGATTATATACAGTAAAGGCTTTCACCCCAGCCGCTATAACTTTTTTGGTGAAATGAGTTTTCCTAGTTCGGTGGGATAATGACAGAAAATGCGAAGACATTCCTTAACCTTTACTTTTGTTAATAAAAACTAATTTCCTGACGACGCTATAGATTTAATATACTCTAGTAATGCATTTCTATCAGTACTCTTTTTAATACCTTTAAAATTCATTTTTGTGCCAGCAAGATATTTTTTTGGGTTTTCTATGAAACTAGAGAGAGTTTCCGAATCCCAAATGAGGCCATTATTTCCTGCATTTATGATATTTTTTGAGTATTTTTTATAATCGTTTAAGCTACCAGCTATTCTTCCATAAATATTATTGAGATGCGGACCTGCTCCATGTTTTGCTTTAGCTCCAATTTTATGACAAGCTTTACATTTTTTGAACACTTTTTCGCCGTCTTTGACTAATTGTGGATTTAGACTGGCTGTTTCTTCTTGGATTTCCACTTTAGGGACTGATTTCTCCGTCTCAATTTCAGTGTCTGGAGTAACGTCGAGTACCACAGCTCTTTTTGTAATTTTAACGTCTGGTTTACAGTTTTGCATGCACCTTTTGACAAATTGCTTGTTTTCTAGAGTATTTCTATTGTCATGAAAGAAGTTGTCTTCATTGGGTAAAGAAATTGAAGAAAAGTTTTTGTTGGAAAGTTCGAAATCTTCTTCTACCAAATCATTTAAGTATAATATATAGGCAGTGATTGAGTAAACGTCATCGTCTGTAAGTGATTGTGCATTGCCAAAAGGCATGGCCCGGTGCACGTAATCCCACACAGTTGATAGATAAGGCCAATATGACCCTATAGTTTTTACGGGATCCTCACTATCTAATGTATCAAAACCACCTGCCAGTTCTGGCCAGCGATCGATACCTTCACCAAAATCGCCATGGCAACTTGCACAATTCTCTGTGTAGGTTTCTTCCCCTAACAATACCGAACCTGACCCAGTTGGTAGCCCTGCTCCATCTGGACGGATATCAATATCCCATGCTTTTAATTCATTTTCAGTTGCCGCTCTTCCCAGGCCTAGGGGCTCAGACTGGCCAGTATGAGCAAACAATATTAGAGAAAATTGGATCAGAGCTAAGTTAAGATACTTCAACATTTTCTGTTATACCATTTCTGTCAACTGCCCAGGTTTGAATACCATTATTATGATAGATAGAATTTTCTCCACGGATAGATCTCAGCTGATCTTTAGTTGGCTGAACATATCCGGTGTCATCTTGTGCTCGACTCTGCAGAAGTAACTGTTGACCATTCCAATCAAATTCATAGTAGAAGCGGTGCATTGATTTTGAATCAGCTGGGCCGTTTATTCTTGCTTCATTCCAACTTATTCCACCATCAGTACTAACGTCAACGCGTGAAATCTTTCCGCGTCCAGACCAGGCAACCCCTGTTAATACCATAGGACCTCGCCCATGCAGCACTGGAGCTTGAGGACTTGGGTTCGTAATAACTGACTTTGCATCCATTTCCCAGGTAAATTTTCTAGCATTTCCGTCTTCAAACAAATCTGTATATTTAGAGGTTTCTTCTCTGTGGTGCCAGGGCTTGTCTCCAACTTCAATTCTACGAATCCACTTGATCCACATATTTCCTTCCCAGCCTGGAACGACTAATCTTACGGGGTAGCCTTGTTCTGGTCTCAGAGACTCACCATTCATTTTAAATGCTATCAAACAATCGTCCATGGCTTTTTCTATGGGGATTGAACGTGTCATTGCCGAAGAATCAGCTCCTTCAGCCAAAATCCATTTGGAAGATTGCTTTAGGCCGACCTCTCTTAAAATATCCTTTAGCTTAATTCCAGTATACAGCACGTTGTGGATCATTCCATGTGTAAATTGACACCCATTTAGCTGTGCCCCTCGCCACTCCATTCCAGAATTGGCAGCGCATTCCAGAAAATAAAGTCGGTTTGTTCGAGGAAATCGCATCAAATCAGATAAATCGAATACAGTATTCTGATCGACCAATCCATTTACCATTAGACGGTATTTACCTGGATTTACTATTGCAACCCCGCCATGGTGCCTTTCAAAACAAAGGCCATTTGGCGTTATTGTGCCATCTAATGCATGTAGTGGAGTAAAATTTACTGAACTTGTTGGATCAGCTGTTAGCCATGAAACATTTCTCCTGATTACATGCTTTTCAAAGGCACTGGGTTTACCGTAAGGGCTAGCATCAACTCCATCTCCAAGTTCGCTTGCCCAAGGTTGCAACTCTGTAATAGCAGGGTCATCATGTCCAGTTGCTTTTGTAGCATTTCCTGCAAAAACCGTACTTCCGGCTGCTAACGATCCTATGACAAAATTCCTTCTCTCACTAGCAAATTTTTTTGACATTCTAGGCACCTTATCTCAACAAATATTTTTTTTGACTAAGTAGTGATCACTTTTACCGAATTGTTATGATCTAATTCAATAAGTTTTTTTCTTTTTATATATCTTTCGACAATTTCCCAAATTGGTGGCCCCTCAGTATTTTCATTAACTGATGCCCATCCACCAACTTTATATTTTTTTTCAGGTTCAAGTTTTTTTCCAGATTTTAGAATAGTCATTTCTGAAATTCTTTTCCCTTGAGGATTGTTTATTTCGATCCTATAACCCATTCCTCCTACTCGCACCATATCACCACCTTGTTGATAGTATGGGTCTGGATTGAAGAGGTTATCTGCAACATCTTCGAGAATTATTTTTAATGTTTCACCAGTCATTTCAGTGAGATAAACCTCAGGATAACTCATTGCAGTAGCATTAAAAATGTCCTCTCTTGTTATTCTGCTACCTGCAGGTAAGGTAGGTCCCCATCTAAACCCAGGGGATAAGGCTATATCTGCTCCCCTTTCTTCTATTACTGCCTGACAGATCAAATCATCCCAAGTGCCATTGAAATTGCCTCGGCGATATAATAATGATTTGGTTTCACCTATGGTTTCTTTAAGATCAGTTAGATAAGGTTCTCTTTCCTGATTTATGAGCGCACGCATAGCAGGATCTGGTGAAATTACATCAGAAAATATGGGAATTAACTTGTGTTTAAAACCTTTTACACCCTTATCCACATCTAGATCTATTCTGCTTATGAATTTCCCGTTGCTACCTGATGCAATCAATATAGTATTGTTAATGATGGTTGGCGAAGGTAGAGCGTCGTGAGTATGACCGCAAAGGATAATATCAATGCCATTCACTCGTGAGGCTAGCTGTCTGTCAACATCAAAGCCATTGTGAGAAAGGAGAACTACTAGATCAGCACCCTTTTTTCGAACTTCTGTAACAAGTTCTGAAATATTCTTCTCTCGTATTCCAAATGAAAGACCAGGAAACATCCAAGATGGATTTGCTATTGGCATATATGGAAAAGCTTGTCCAATGATTGCTATGAACTTTCCACCTTTTTCAATAAAAGTATATGGCTCAAAGGCTCTCTCATCCCATTCCGTGTCGAAAACATTAGCACCCAGGAACGGAAATTTAATGTGGTTTTCAACTAAATCCATTACGCGTTCAATGCCAAGTGTAAATTCCCAGTGGCTTGTCATGGCATCTGCTCCAAGCATGTTAAATGCTTTGACCATATCCATTCCGTCTGTCTTTAGAGCAGTATAACTTCCTTGCCATGTATCTCCTCCATCTAAAAGAATGGCATCAGGCCTGTCAGCTCTTATAGCATTGATCACCGTTGCTACCCGATCCAAGCCGCCCATTTTCCCGTATGATTTAGCTAGAGAATTAAAGCCTTCTGAGGACAGTGAATAAGCATCGGGGGTGCCAGACTCAATATTGAAGTGTTTGAGAAACTTTCCACCAGTAATATGTGGAGGGAGTCCTTTAACATTACCAACTCCAATATTTATATCTGGTTCTCGAAAGTAAATTGGTTTTAGCTGACCGTGAACGTCAGTAATATGTATAAGAGTGAGGTTTCCAAAATCATCAAAATCAAGTAAATGTTGCTGAGATAATTTCTGTTGGGCTAGTAGACGAGTTGAATTTTGCAATCCGGATGAACCAAACATAAAAGAAGCCGCTATTGAAGCTTGTACGAAATGCCTTCTAGAAATCATGAAACAATTTACTCCTACTAAACAAAAACCCAACACCAGAAATTTTCCGATATTGGGATTTTAAGCCTTTTTTACTTTAAATTAAGGACTTGGTCCCCAATTCTTAGCCTAGTTTCTGACAGAAGGAGCTTCTGAAGACAGGCCATTTCCTCTTGAAGCCACGTATAATTCTAAGGCTCTAAATTCATCCCCACCCACTTTGTATGGAGTTGCTCTAATATTTTTCATGCATCCTTTGAAGCGTGCATGGATTGAATTTAGTTTTGCATTTTTTAGCCTATAGGCAGGAAATCCATTGATTTGGCCTTGGCTAAGATGATCAGCTCTAATCATTATACCATAATTGTCCTCATGGCAGTTCGAACATGACATATCCAATTGCCCTACCCGAGTGTAAAATAATTCTTTTCCAATCTCCCATAGTGGCGCTACGGCACCATCAATTTTTACATTCATCGGCATGCCTCTCGATTGAAGGCTGATCACCGCTATTAGAGAGTCCATCGGAGCTGCCCCCCATTTTAATGGTTCCGCACCCATTTGCTCAGTACGGCAATTATTAACGTGATCTTCCAATGACCAAAGAGCATTTGCAGATTCATTCCACCTTGGCATCACCGTTCTTAACCCCTTGAATTCAGAGGCATCATCATGGCATGAAGCACAAGCCTTGTTCTTCGAACCTTCTACCTTATTCCATAGATCTAGGCCTTTATCTACAAAGATCATACCTGGGTTTTCAAAGTCATCCATCTGTAGTGATTGGGTCTCTTTTATGCGAAAAGTCCATCCTGATCTAATTTCATCCACATTTTCCATATGGCTAGGAGCTTTCACTCTAGTGATCATGGGTTGGCCCTCAACCACTAATTTTGCACTCTCATCAGCTAAGGACACTGTAGAAAATCCTAATATTAATAACAATGAACCAACAAATATCTTATTGAAAAAACTCATAACAACACCTTATCAAGTTACAGTAATTTTTTTTGCTTTCTCATACACAGACCCATCGTCGTCATACCATGTAAACTTAAATTCTCCACTTTCCGGAACAATTGCGTTAAATTGGAAGTAGGGATTCACCGAGATTGCTGGGTCTAGCCCTACATCCACAACATTTTCTCCATTGAAGTCACAGGTGAAACGGTTAATGATCGATCTTGGTATCTTATTCCCATCAGAGTCTTTTCTAAGGCCAGTTTCCATTTTGTGGCTTATAAGTGTTTTAATGGTTATCATATCCCCGGCGCTAGCTTGCTTAGGAACTTTTATTCTTGGTTTTACGCCTTTAGCCATTATCCTTCTCCCAAAATTCTAAATATTATCCGCCACAGCCGCCAATAGTTACCTTGACTGTTTTAACATCTTTTGTGAAGCTTCCGTCTTCCAACTTTGCAATCGCAACGACTTCTTGAGTTTTTCTCAAACGTATTCTCGTTGAGGTCATTCTACTACCAGAAAGAGGACCAAAATTGATTGTTGCTACGTTTGGATTTGGATTCCCCAAAGCCAGTAAAATAATCGATGAAGCTTTGCCTGATTCCACACTAATGGGCACGGTATTACCATTTTCTGCAATTTCAGGTGTTGTTAATGTTATTCCACCAGTCCCAATATTTGCTCCTCCAGTGAACTTAGCTATGGCTTCATCTGTTTCTGATGCTATAGCCTTAAAAGGAACCAGAGTAGTACACGCCAAGCTCCCACCAACTGCCAACAAACCACGTCTATCGATTTTCATTTTTCGACTCTCCTAAACTAGTATATTATTCTTTTAATGTGAGAAGATAGGCAACAACGTCCTCGACTTGTTGGGCCTTGAGGATTGTTTTACCCTGAAATTTTTTCAATGTTCTCGTGAAACCACTATCTTTATAGAAAGCTGGCATAATAGTGCCTTCAAACACGTTTTTCGAATTTATAATCATACCGCGTATCTCGGCTTGGGTCCATCGGTCAGCTACACCATCCAGAACAGGACCAACTTCTCCATGAAATGTCTGTTCAGACATTTCAGAGTTAACATGACAAGCTAGGCAATTACCTTGCTTCCTATTCATGAAAACCTTTCTTCCGTTCGCAGGATCACCAGGTACTCCGGTTAATGATGCAGTCACGGCACCATATTCATCGGCTATAATTTCTGAAGGGGCTATTTCAGCATGAGCAGTTTGCAAATATAGTAACCCAAAAAGAATTACTATGACATTTTTTATAGAATTGATCATGCTTAGAACCTCGGCTACCTAGAAATTTATAACAGTTGCTTCCATCTTACTCGTAAGAATGCAACTTTAGTCAATATTCAGGTTTCTTGCAATGAATTTTTGTAAATGTTCGTCGCCGTTGTAGCCTTCCAATAAAACCCAATCAAGAAGCAGGTTTGTCGTTCCTTTTGCAAAGGCACCCGGCATAGTAACTACGGCCGCCTTAGGAGCTGTCAAGTTCGCTGGAACATTTTTTGGAAAAAACATCATTGTTGGAGTGAACATAACGCCCCATTTCTGAACAATTTCTTTTTCTGGCAGCGTTTGGCCATCAAAGTCAGTGACCTCTAGGTCTCCAAAGATATTGATTCTTATAACAAAAAAATCTTGTTGAAGCTTGCTTGCTATTTCAGGTACCGAATATACTTTCTCATGCATGCGTTTGCAGTACCCGCAGCCCTTTTGTTCAAATAAAATGAGCAACCTTTTTTGATTATCGTTAGCTTCCTCTAAATCTTCGCGAAGATCCATGAAGGTAGTAGTTATCCAAGGCTCTTCATAGAGTCCATCTTCTCCAAGTTTTGCACCATGAGCAGTCCAAGCTAAGAAAGAAATTAAAATAGTTAGTTTTAAGAATCGAAACATTTTTTCTTATTGAAGTAAATCTAGAATCTCGTCGAATTTAGCCTATCTTAGCAAAAATAGGAAATGATTCTATTAACCATATGGAAATAATTGACACGTTATTGCTAGCAATCAATGCTGCAAAGACTAAGAGAAAGACCCCCATACTTTTTTCCAGATATGCTAACGAAGATCGGTTTCGTTGAACAAGTGACAGAAAAGGCTGAGAAAAAAGCGAAGCTAAAACGAAAGGGAAAGTCATAAAAATTCCATAAGTCGCTAGTAGTAAAGCACCGTGCAAGAGGCTATCTTTATCAGCTGCGATGAACAAAACAGCAGCGAGGGCCGGACCGACGCATGGAGTCCAACCAAACCCAAAAACTAAACCCATGACATAACTTCCCAAAAACCTAGAAGGGGCTAGACTACTGGAGATGCGAAACTCCCTGTAGAGGAATGAAAATTTAAGCAAACCAAGGAAATGTATCGCAAAAATAGTCAATATTATAGCAGCGAGAATGCTGAGCTCAGATCTGTATTCTCTGAAAATTTGTCCAATAGTTGAGGCAGCTAGCCCCATCATCATGAATATCGTAACTATCCCGAGGGAAAAAAATACTGTATTTAATAGAAGTTTTTTTCTAATGGTATTGGAAAAGGCCCCCTCATTCCTGAATTCCTCCATAGTGATACCCGCAAGATAGCAAAGGTAAAATGGCACTAGCGGTAACACACAGGGGGAAAAAAAGGAAAGTAGTCCTGCTAAGGCCGCACCACCATAGCTAATACTGAAATCCATTGT
>MDSV01196827.1_pt1 | contig 19320 bp, 34 predicted proteins | sample 810851 | NCBI WGS metagenome assembly MDSV01 (sample SAMN05326640, study PRJNA326480) | marine metagenome | isolation source: seawater | place: Atlantic Ocean: North East | collected 2012 | reverse complement strand
ATCTTCCATTGTCATACCGCCTTTAGCCATATCCCCTTTATTTCGCGCTGCGCGAGCCCTTCCCTCAACAAAACCTAGATAAATATTGTACCCATCAGTTTTTTCAGTACCAATAAGCTCCCCATTAGCAGCTTTTTGGATAATATCAGCCATTTTGTTATAAGTTAGATCGCGATTATCATATAAATGTGCTAAATGTCCCGCTACACCGCCCATATTATTTTCCTTCTTCTAATATCTTGACTTGTTCTTCTAGAAGTGTTATTCTTTCTTCAAGTTTTTTATTTAATCGCTTTATTTCGTGGAGATGTTGTTTTGCTACACTTAATTGTCTGTTTTCTTTTTGGCTTTTTGGGCGAACTTCGTCGAGAATACGGATAACCGATTCGACATATGCGCGCACGGAGGGCTTTAAAGTCCCTTCATCTAGCAAAAACCTTCTTGTTAGATTATTAAGGTTTAATTTCATTTTATTTCTCTGTTGCTAGTTCTTTGATAATGTCTTGAATAACTTCGCGAAGTTTTTGCTCTTCAAGTTCTTCTTTCTCATCTAAAACCTTTTGCTTTGCTGCAGCTGCTTGTGGGTGTGCTTCTAGATCTTCACCTAATTCTTCTTCTTCAAGTTCTTCCGGTGTTTCTTCTAGTTCAGCAGTAGCATAATCAGATTTGGATAAGTTATAACTTCCCATGCCTTCTGTGAGAAACGAGCCCTCTTTAGGAGCAAAGCCCCATTTTTCCATTAAAATCTCGTTCATTTCGTTATTTTTCCACTCTTTAATAGACATTTTAGTATCTCCTTGGTTGTCTGTTGTATAACTAGTTTCATAAAGTTGTTTATTTGTCTTTTTTAGATTATCTTCCCAATCTCTAAAGCACATGTTTCCAACTTCATAAGCTTCACGCTCCATTTCACGCATATGGCCATCTTCTTGTGCGTACCCTTGAGTAGTGGGACCAGCATTTTCTAAATCACCACGCTCATTCTGTAAATGATGAACCATTTCATGTGCCAAAGAACGCAAACAATCTTTCATGTGTCGCCCTGTGATATATATAGCAATAGATTTTTTCGCTGGATCATAATAGGCTGTTTTTCCCAAAGGATTTTCACTATTTTGTGCATCTTCTAGGAATTGAATCGACGGTGTGCTTTGAATATTATGTCGTTGTTGAAAAAAATTGACTAAATTATCCGCATATTTATTAATATTATTCATATATTGGTAATTAGTTAGAAAATTAAGTAAAAAGAAATATTTTATTGATTAGATTGTGTGAGGAGAACGCGAAAAATAAAAATTGTCTACTAAGGTATCTTGTAATGTGATTTCAATGTGTGATTGAAGTCCAATTTCACTTAAAAAGCTTACCTTGGCTTCTCCTTCTTTACATGTTCCTTCATAATCATAAACTGACCATTGCTTTACTTCCTCTAAAACATCCATTTTGTTAACTACCAAATGGGTAACACCATTAATTTTAGCCGCTTTTTTTAATAATTTCATACTCATCCAATTTACTTGTCGTTGGCGCCCCGTTGTAGCACCATATTCATGTCCTACTTTTTGAATCTTATCAAATATTGGGTCATCACCTTGAAATTCTTTAGCACCTACATATGTTTCATAAGCTTTTGCTACTCCCCATACATTTCTGACTGCTTGAGGAGGAACACCATTCATTAAGGCAGCTGCAGAAATACAATTTGAAGAAGTGACATAAGGATAGTCACCCCAATCAATGTCTAGACCAAACCCTTGAGCACCTTCAAATAAAATTTTTATTTCTTTATCGTTTTCATGAAGCTCTTGATAAATATTAATTAAATAAGGCTTTAGTTCCGGAATATCTTTAGCTCTTACACCTGTTCGAGCAAATTTATCGCGATAAGCTGGGCCATTACCACGTTTTGTGGTGCCAATGGTTGTATCTTTGCCATCCTCTTTAAGATGTTCTTTGGTGATGATATGTGCGTTATCTGCTACAAAAACCAACCCCTTTGTATCAATACCACCGTCTTCTAATTCTTTTATCTCTTGAAAAAACTGATCAACGCTGAGAACGCAGCCAGGACCGATAATAGACTTAACACCGAAAAAAACACCAGCAGGGACATGATGTGTGACAAACATTTTCTCATTGTGATATATAGTATGACCAGCGTTACAACCACCATTATATCTGATTACATGTGTATAATCTTCTGTTTTACAAAGATGATGAGTCACCTTTCCCTTACCACAATCTCCATATTGAAGATCAACGACAATATCTGCTAGCATAGAAACCTCCATTGTTAGAAATAAATTATAACATATATAATTTTACTCCTTTATAGATTTTTAAAATATTCAATGATAAATTTTATATGATATATAAAAACTAATATGTACACGAAAAACCAAGAGAAAGTAACTATTGATATAATTTTTTTATATTGTTTAGACAGATGCCATAATATCACTAAAGAAAGAGAACCAAAAAGACATTTCACAAATAAAAAAACATAAGGATGGATATCCAACAAAGCTAACGCCACAGGATTAAGCTCTTCGGCAATTCCAGTAGTAACCCAATAATAGGTGGCAAAAGCATCAGTTAGATTTAAAAAAAATAACAAAACTAAGAGAATAAATATATTTTTGCTCATGTCTTAAGGATTTGTTTTCTTACCGCCACAAGCGGTTTCATCTAAAATCTCTAAAAGGTTATTATACATAGTAATGGCTTGCATGGTTAGAGGATATGCTTTGCCACCAATACCAGCTTCAGTGAGTGCGACATAATTATTTGGCATGCCTAACTCCAAGAGCCAGTCTTGGGTAAAGGCATAAACAGCTAGCTCATCTGCGGCATTAATCATATTAACTAATATTGCTTCATCTATCGAAGGGTTCAAATAAGACTGCCCCTCTTCATCAGAAAATAAAATAATTACATGTTTAGCGTCTTCTCTCCAACTAATATTCCATTCTTCTGCTGGAGGGTTTGACTCAACAGTCATCCAACCTTGCCATACAAAATCGGTTAATGGATATGGAACATCTGCTGCTCCTAAAAGATTATGAATAGCTAAATATATTGCATCATAATTTTGTTCATCACCACCCAACAAAGTAAATCCGGAATTTTCGAAAATGTTCATAAATGTTTCAAAATCTACCAAATCAGTCTGTAACAGAACCTGTTCGTCGCCCCATCCTTTTGAACTAGCAGTAAAAACAAGACCCCATTTAATCATATCTGAATCGCTATAGTGAGTAGCAAATTTATTTAGCGCTGTCATAACAGCATTAATTTCTTCCAACATAGAACCAGAAAGATCCACAATTAAAAGAATATCAGTAGGTTCAAGTTCTTTATCCTCATCGATTTCTCCATCGCAATTTGTATCGGTACCATTACATATATCTTCAGGTTCCGGAGTGACTTCTCCCAGACAAAGTTTTTTAACAAACTCATCATTATCGTCATAGTTGCCCCATTTCCCCTCAGAACAAGTCATTTCACCCGAAATACAAATACCGACATACATTGTTTTCGGAGGACCGCTATAACATCCCGCAAAAAGAAGTTCATCAATTAATTGATTACAATTATCATCATGATTATTACATTCTTCTGGTTTAATTTCACCTAGGTATTTATCACAGACAGTACCCGGCGCAGTTGTTTCAGGAAGCCAATGACACACTGCCAAACACTCAGTTAATTGTAAATCCGTACAATCAGGATCTAAGGGGTCTACACATTCACAAGTTTTATAGCCAGCGCCGCATACCAAAGGACTCTCTTGGCATGGGAATAAAGTTCCAACGTCATTAACAGTACAAAGGCAGTTTAACCCTTCGTCTGCTTTTCCATCGCAATCGTCATCTAAACCATTACAAATTTCTTTTTTTGGTTGTTTTGCCGTACAAATCCATTGACCCCCGACACAATATTTAAGATTTTCTTCACAATCTGTGACACATTTACCAACTAAATCTTCATCGACAAGACCATTACAATCATTGTCTAAACCATCACATATTTCCTCATCCAAAGGTCCACACTTGCCACATGCGTTTAATTGTCCTTCATCAGTGCTACCGTCACAGTCATCATCAATTCCATTACAAACCTCTTCAGGTTCTTTTCCACAGCCACCGCATGCATTTGCCACGCCATTGTCCACTACCCCATCGCAGTCATTGTCAATAAAGTCACAAATCTCTTTCGGAACATCTCCACACTCGTCACACGCATTTCTAACGCCTTCATCTATTTCACCATCGCAATCATCATCAATAAAGTTACACTCTTCTGGTTTGCAATTTGTTTTACATTTGGTATAATATATATGGCCTTTGTCGCATGTTTTATCTTTAAGGCCCGGATACCCTTCATCAGTAACACATGGTATATCTTTTTCTATAATATGATTAGTGGGATCGCATTCTAGTAATTCTTCACACTCACCCTCCAACACAACACTGGGTGGATCAGTACAGTGATCAATACATATTTCCTTTTGCCATATTTCATCTAGAGGTGGGCAAAAATAATAATCGCATTTAATACAATCTTGCTCATAGGTATCAGGCTCGGACACTTCTACTTCTATATCTTCACTGGCGACATCTTCCTCAGAAATATCAGGTAAGACATCTACAGGAGTGCCAACATCAGGATATATATATTGTGTGTGGGTTGTTGTGAGGCCGTCTTTATTTTCAGTGCAGGAAACCATTAAAAATATTGTAATCAATATTGCTGTTAGGTAAAAAAATAAAGTTTTTAGGGTAGACACTCGTTATTCCTCTTATATAATAACTATAGTGTATTATAGATAAAAGGTAGTCTTTAACTAAATTCTTCTGCTTTTTTTGGTAATTGTCTAATTGAAACAGAGGTAATTCGGTCTCCCTCTTCGTCTTTTAGGGTTTTAATCTTGTTTTTAAGTTTTTCTAAATAAATAATAGAATTAGCCGGTTCCACATAAAAACGCACCGAAAGTTTCATTAATTTTTGCCCTTGTTCGTCTTTTTGAATTTTCTCAGTTGAGCGAATAACCGTAACACCCTCTATGCCCCGGATTGCTTCAAAGACTTTGCCATAAAGCTTAGTGTTTTTTTCCGCTCTTACCAAAAGCTCGGCATGATAAACCTCTTTTGATTCGACAAGAAAGTGTTTAAAATTTTCAACTAAATTTTTCATTTTAATCTCCAAATCCTACTGATTTCCAGTATTCTTCTAACTCTTTTTCTATTTGGTCTGAATAAATTTTTGAATAAATTTCACTATAGTGATCTGAATCTATTGTCTCTTTCATTTCTTCCAAATTTCTTAAGGCTTCGTGTATTTTAAGTTTTCCTTTTTGATATTCTTGGCAAATTAAACACATTTTGTTACCATGCTTTACAAGACCAATATCTTGCCTTCCATTTTGGACCGGGGTTTTTACAATTGTGGCGCGCTCTAAAGGATTTTCTAGCCTTGGGGTTTGATTTTCTAATTTTCATGTTGGGATCTCCAAAGTTTACTTTTACAACATTCCCCTTATCGTTTTTAACATAAACTTTAGATTTTTTAACATCACCCCTCATAGGCTTATTTAAAGGAACGTTACGCCCTTGATATTCAGCCTCTTCAATTACTTCACCTTCTGCTAAAATTTCATAATAAATGTTTTCTAATTCTTCTTGAATTATTTCTTTTAATGTTAGCTTTGAAATTTTCATTTATTTCTTTTTTCCTCTTTCCGGATCATCATCATCTTTCATTTTATGGCCATGACCCTCTTCTAGAGTAGGTTCAATATCTTCAGCTAATAAATTACGTACAATTGTATTGCCAAATTTCATATCATAAATTCCAATATCGCCATTTTCATTTAGTGAATGCCATAAAACAGTTCCGGTTGCTATATCTTCAGATATGCCGTATCGTTTCATCAAAGCTGAACTCAGCTTACCTTCTTTCATTCATTTATGTTTTAGATCTTTCAACTCGTCTTCAAGTTTATCTTTTTTTTCTTTTTCTGCTTTTGTTAGCTCTTCTTTAATAAAAGCTTTAAGTTTTTCTTTTGTTATTTTCATTATTTTTACCCTTTTGTTGATTTTTTACCCCAGGATTTACCTTTGCCTTTTTCTTCACACGCAGCCGGCGTCGGACGGCATGCCGGATATTGTGATCTTTTTTCACCTTCTTGCCTGCCGCATGATTTACAAGTTTTACGACCGGTTTTTTTATCCTTACGACACGTATTGCAATCTACCCATCCTTTAGACTTACCTTTGCCGCCTTTTCTACCAAACCAGTCCTTTAGAGAACTTTCTTTGCTAGACTCGGTACCGGCTTTTTTCTTTTTTTCTTTAACTATTTTGACTTCCTCGTCGTCAGAAAGTATGTAATCGCCATCTTTATGCTTTCCAACCTTCGGCATCAATTTTAAAGTAATTTTAATCTCTTTTTTAGATGCTTTTGTGCCCTTTACTAGTGGTTCTAATCCTGCTGCCCCACCTTCGTCTCTGAGGATTTTTTCCAACTCCTCCGGGTTAACATGGGTATAGCCTTTTTTAGCTAATTCTAGGTGATCTTCATGTTTTTTCGACATTTTTTTCTCACCCGTTTTTGGGTTATACATCATATGCGGTACAAATTCTTCCTCCGTTAGAGCTTCACTCATTCCTTTCCAAATTTTACCTTGTCGACATCTAACAACCGCACCAGAGGCATATGCAGAAGGCCAAACATCATATTTTCGTTTAGCGATCCGAGTACACCGGTCATCTTTTTCACTTAGCTTTTCGCGATCATTATCATATTCTTTAGTTTGATTACCATCAGAATCAACAATTGTAACTTCCACATCTACATTGGTTCGAAAAGAACCCAACACTGGATATTTTCTAGGATTGTTAAACCCAACTTCTTTAACAATGCGAAGTTTCACTTGTCTTCCTCCAAGCTTCCCCCAAAACCAACCGGCGCCGATTTTGAACGCTTATAGGAGGGCTTTTTCATCTTTCCTCCTACATTATATTTATTTTTACCACCACCAATTAACCGTATTTTCATTTTACGATAATTTTGTTTTATAGCTTTTTGAAAATCTTCGGTTTGTTCTTCAACTGAAACTGCTTTGTTAATGGCAGATTTTAAATTATGTCTCATATCCACACCGGATATATCGCCAGGGTTAATCCATTTGTATTTTATATGCTCTTCAGGTTGAAGCTTGATTGTTCCTCCCGGTCGCGGGGCTTGATAGAAGGTAACATTTCTATCTTTATCAATAAGTTCTAAATCTGATAAGTTTAAATTTGTTTCTTCTTTGGTTTCTCGTTTACAACCATCTAATTGACTTTCTCCATAATGAATATGTCCTCCCGGCAAATCCCAATTGTTTTCTCCCTCTGAACGCTGAAGTATTAAAATTTTTCCTTCATCATCTCGAATAACAACTTTAGATACTTTTTTAGAATCTTGTGATTCATTACTTTCAGTAACCGAAGTGTTTTTGTAGGGATCAGATAAAACTGTTTTTATACCAGCTTCTTCAGCAGCTTTTATTTCTTCTACATCATCATCATGATGAATGGCTGATTGCAATTTTTTCAATACATCCACTTTTAAACTTCCATTTGTGAATATAACCGCCTCGGGATCAAGATTGTATTCTTTTACAAATTTTTCAACCGGCATTTGAAACTCTGGAAAATATTTTTTATTTGGTGTTGAATTAGGGAAGTAAGCATACCATTGATTTTCATCATCTAGAAACTCTTGATGTCTAGAGGTTACAATATATACTTTGTACCCTTGGTCTTTATATTTTTTATATCTTTTAATCATTGGCAAGTGCGGCCCATCATGAACCCAATCATCCTCTTCGTCACCCCAGTGAGATAAAGACAATGTATCGTCAAAATCAAAAGTAATAACTTTATCTTCTACTTTTTCTTGTAAACCATCAGGTTCCATATAAGGATGTTTTTTTAAATAAGTCATGTGTTTACGCCAGTTTTCTAACAATGCTTTCATTATTTCCATCTAATCCTTCTTAAAAAACTTTGATAAATACTAATATGAGATTTAACTTTTGTTTCTAATTTAAAGTCCATAATAGCCTTATAGTCATTATAATTAGCCAACTTGGCTTCTTTAATTTTATTTTTTGCTTTTTCTAAGCAACATAAAGCTTTTCTTAAGTTGGTTTTAGCTGACAAATAAAGTTTTTTATTTAAATTTGCTTGAGCATCAACAAATAAGTTTTTACTTCCTAAATAGAGTTTAACTGCACATTCTACCGTGTTTTTTTTATTACAATTTAAATTAGTTTGACATATATTCAAATATTTGCTTTCTGAGGGGGGTATAATTGAGGATGAACAACTGTAAGAAAAATTTAAAAGAATAGAAAAGATGATTATTTGTTTAATGGTCATTTAGTGTTTATCTTCGTTGGTTGTGATATGAATTAATTTTTATTTTACATATTTTAATTCGATATTTAACTCTTTGTCTAAGTTTAACTTCGGTTATGCTCCATTTTTTAATTCGGTTTATTCTAATTTTTGCTTCAGTCAAGCGTGTTAGAGCTAACATATATTCCAAGGAAGCAGATAAATAAAGTTTTCTCGTAGCTAAACCTTCAGCAGAAACCATATAATCTTCCGCTAGGGTATAAAGAATTTCCGCACATTGTATCTCGCTTTTGTTTTTACAGTCAGCTTGAGGTTTACTACTGGGTGACAGATGAATAATCACAGGACCATCTTCATATTGAGAGGTAACCAACACATTAGCATTGGGATCAGCTACGTATTGTGGTCCGCAACCTGATATTAAAAAAAATGTAGACAAAATAAAAATTATTGTTTTCATTTAACTTAATTAGTTGTTTTTAATCAAAACCGGATTCAATTAGTTTTAAAGTTACATCAAGACACCAAAACTGTTCACCATTTTCCCACAGCACTAGATATTCATAATCATCCATATCAAGAAAATCAATTGTCTTTATGCCAACTATTATTCCAAACGAATGTACCACATCAAAAGAAACTAAGTCTCCAACGTTAAATTTTGGTTGGCTGTAATACATGGGGAAAATTTATGCGCGAGAAATACCTGCGCTAGAATTGCGTACTTTTCCTTGATTATAAAGATCGTTAACTTGGTCGGCAGTAAGAGCAATATCAGTCCAATATGCTATCTCATCCATATAATATTTATAATAATTAGCACTTGTATGTCGTCGATATCCTAATAATATCGGTACGTTATTTAGAGTAAAGGTGCCGCTTTGAAGCGCCGATTCGGTTTCCAAAACCCCATCAACATAAATGCTTATTTCGTTTGTTTCATCTCCATTATACACGTGTACAATATGGTGCCACTCATCATCTTGAACGGAGGTTGAGCTAGCTTTCCATCCCGGCGATCCGGAAGTATTCCAATAAACATTTGCTTTGTTTGAGGTACCTACACCTATCGCAGCATAGACCCATCCTGTTGTGGGACTCGCTGCATCTTCCTCGGCTATTAATAGATAATCACTATTTTGATCTGTTTTAATCCATAACGAAATAGATAATTTTTTTATTGAATTGCTAGGTTTAAGTTTAGAATTGTATGCTATTGTTACTTTGTTATCAGTGCCATTAAAACGAAGACTTTGAAAACTTCCTGGGGGGCTATCGGTATTCCACGTGGTGTTGGGGCCCGATTCAAAAACTGAGCCGGCTAAAGTGCCATTTAACCCATTACCAGCTATTGATGTATCCGGAAGAGTGGTTGCATCAGAGGCAATGCCATGTACGCGCCAATAGGCAGTGGGAATTGAATTAGGCCAGCGTCTAATACGACCGCCCTTAGAGGCATTTTTTCCGGCTCTACCAATCTTATTACCTGCTCTAATTTTTCCACCAATGCCTTTGTGAAAAGCCATTAATCTGTTAATCCCGAACCAGTTAAGTCATACATGTTACTAACATCGATATTGGTTAGTGAAGCGTAAAGCTCAAAGCCACTAGTAGCATTTAAAGCATGAATGAATATTTCTTTACATTTGACGTCAAAAGTAATACTATCTCCACTAGAATCTAAAGTAATATAATGTTTTCTGCTTTCCACTTGGCTGTTTGAACCAGTAGAATTAAAAGTAACTCCAATAAGAGGATCGCCGGTACTACCAGAGGCAATTACCGTAACTGTTTTAGTTACAAAGGGAAAATTAATTGCTACCTCTTGATCGTTCGCTATGGTTGATCCTGTTACATAGGGGTGTCCCGAAACTTGAAATGATCCTGCGTTTCTTAGGCCAACTCCGTACTTATAATTTGTAAACTTATGTGACATTTTTTACTCCTCGTTGTGAAGTAATTAGTTGCTTTATATTATAAATTAACTAAATGCTTCTTTGGTTATAATAATACATTATTTTTTATAGGTTATATACTGTTTGCCTTTTTCAAACAAAGACATGGACGCATCATAAGAAAGTCTCCTCAGTTCAGAAAGTTTTTTAAGATAATCATTTCTGCGTAATACTTTAAAAACTAAATTTTCTACAGAGTATATCCCACCAGTTTCTAAGCCAGTTTTGCGATATCTTTTAATTTTTTCCATTATCGCATCACCAGTTTTTTTCGCTAATATATATTCCTTTTCAGCATATATATCATAAACATCATCAATTTCTTCCATCAATTTAGCTGCTTTTTGCTTAACAGCGGCGTGATCTATTTCAAACCTATATTGTGACGGCTGTTTAAGCCATCTATTTTCCATTAAAGAATATATGCCATTGGCTACATGTGGTTCATTACTATCTTGAATATAAATTTCAACTTCATAACCTTTTAGGAGAATATAATGAATATCATTCCATGCTCGGGTTTTCTCTTTAAAATAGTCTTCCATTATTGATAAATTAGATAGCTCAGTAAAGTCAATAAGTATATGAAGATCAAAATCTGACATTTCTGACCAATTATAGCTAGCTAAAGAACCAGTAAGAATAAGATCTTTTATTTCTATGTGGGGGAGATCTAAACTTTCGAAAAACTCATAAGCAATTCGTTCCGCTGCAGCGAGAACATCAGGCTTCATTTTATCCCTAAACCATAGTTCAGGGGGAAGAGTTTTTTTGGATATAAGAGAGGCGGTGTCGATTGAATCTGGATCGATTAATTCTTCAAGATATGCTTTCCAAGAGTTCCAATTATTTGAGTTCATACATTAATTAGTTAATCCTTCTAAGAATAACTCATTAATATGTCCACAAACATCGCATTTAAATATTTGAATTGGCGCCAGGGTTTCTTTACCTGTGGGTGATACCAAAGCTGAAATCTTTTTTATTACAAAAGTCGGCGTAAAGGTTTCATTTTCGCAAGAAGATGATTCACAAGTAATGTTTTCCAAATCTGACGGATTAATATTCATATTGTTCGCTGCTGTCATTTTATTAATAAAATCCTTTTTATAATGTTTAAAATATTTTTAATTGTTGACGGTTTAGTTACTTTGAAATCGATTGTGGATTACTTCCAACCTCACAGACATTTCTTTAACCAACGTGGAATAGTTATTTTTTAAAATAGTTAACTCATCACGAAGTTCAGAATTTGTTCTTTGTACTCTATTCAAGCGCTCATCAAGCTTCTTTACTAAAATTTCTAATTCTTTATTTGTAGCCATAAGACATACCTCCAGTGTAATTGATTAATATTATATATATTGTTCCATTTAAATTTAAATATTTAAACTTTTTAAAGTATCAAGCACCGCATCTACTCCATATGAACTTATTAATGACTTTAAAACATATTTTAAATGCCCATGGGCTTCTATTTTTTTTAAATCACCCTCTGAGGTTTTAAATGTGGTACTTTCTTCATATTTTTCTTTGGCTTGTGATATATCATATCCAAGAATACATTTGTCATACACAAGATCATACGGGGGTACTAATTTAAGATTGGTTTTTTCTTTTTTTTCTTTTAAAACTTCTTCTAAGAGTTTTACAAATTCTTTTTTTGTCATTGGCGGTGGGGTTTTATTACTCATGGTGGTTTTCCTTTGACATACCAAGATAACGTTCTCCTCTATCACAAATCATTGTGATCACATTACCTTTATCGGGGTTATCCTCCAGCCATTTTTTAGACGCTAATATATTAGCAGCAGAGCTTATTCCCACCATCAACCCTTTGTCTGTGGCTAATTTATGCATGTATTCAACAGCATCGTCGGTTTTAATGGCTATTTCTCTATCTAAAATGTTTTTATCTAAAAGAAAATTGGCACCATCGTTAATACCTTGTATGCCGTGACTCGTAGCATCTTCTGCAGGCGTCGTTAATACAAAATCAATTGTTTTTGGATTTCCAGTGCCCGGAACAAAATGTAAGTCTTTGTTAAAATATTCCCAAACTCCCATTAAAGTTCCACCGGTTCCACTACCATGAATAAAAGCCCCCATTCTTTTGTCTTTTTCACCAGCCGCCGAAAGACTGTTAAGGCCGGAATATATTTCTGGACCTGTAGTTTTTCTGTGGCATTTGATATTAAGAGGATTACTAAATTGATGCGGAGACCAATAATTATTATTTTCTTTTAAAAGGCTGTCACGAACAGCAATTGCTTCCCTAAAGTCATTAAAGCCTACTTCTATAATTTCAGCACCAAAAAGACGCATTAGTTGTTTTCGTTCAGTGCTCATATTATAAGGCATTATTATTTTTACTTTTTTTTTGAGCCTTGCGCCAATCATTGCCAAGGATATTCCAGTATTACCACTAGTAGCCTCTAAAAAAGTACTTATTGTGTGAAATTCTCTTCTAGCTAAAGCCGTTTCAACAATATATGCTACCATTCTATCTTTTACAGAGCCTGAAGGATTGTAGGTCTCAAATTTGGCAAATATTTTGTTTTCAATCTTTATAAGAGGAGTAGTACCAATTAAATCTTTAAATTGATATAACGTCATTATGTGTCCCCTACTGAACCGTTTTCTATGTAATTTCTCAATTGTAATTCTAAAGTTTCAATTGCTTTTTCTAAACGTGGAATCAAATCATCCGGTAGTTTTTTTCCATCGGCAACAAGCCCACGCGCCTTAATCAGAGAATTTGTTGCCTCTTTGATTGCTTTTTTAATTCTTTCTTCATGTAAAGAAATAATATTTTTCATTTTTATTTTTTCACTTTTTGTTTTATAATAAATTATTCTCAATAATCTTTAAAGTAATTAGTTTTTACTATTTACTTTAGAACCATTACTACTCGCAAGGAGTTTTTATATGAGTGATGATATATTAGGTGGTGGCATTATGTTGTGTTCATTTTGTGGTAAAAGTAGAAAAGAAGTAAAAAAAATAATAACTGGCCTAAATGTACTAACTAACATTTGTAATGAATGTGTAGACTTGTGTCATGAAATATTAGAAAATGATAAAAAAAGAGAAGATGAAATAGATAAAAAAGTTTCTGAGGAAGAATTTCATGAAATGCCTACTCCTCATGAGATTAAAGAGCTTTTAGATCAAACTGTAATTGGGCAATACAACGCCAAAAAAGTTCTCTCTGTCGCCGTTTATAATCATTATAAAAGAATTGCCGATATAAAAGTTGCAGGAAACTCATCTAAACTTAAGAAAAGTAACATACTCTTAATTGGCCCTACAGGTTCAGGAAAAACCCTCCTTGCTCAAACTTTAGCAGAAATACTAAATGTTCCAATTGCCATTGCAGATGCCACAAGCTTAACAGAAGCTGGATATGTTGGTGAAGATGTTGAAGGAATTTTATCTAGATTATTAGTCGCTGCTGGTAATTCTGTAAAAGCTGCCGAAAGAGGCATCGTGTATATTGATGAAATTGATAAGATTGCTTTAAAATCTGGGCGAATGGGCACCACACGGGATGTTTCCGGAGAAGGAGTTCAGCAGGGCTTGTTGAAAATTCTAGAAGGCACCGTGGCTAATGTTCCCAAAGGAAGTAAACCCAAAGCAACACGCGAAACGGTAAGAATGGACACTAGTAATATATTATTTATTTGCGGCGGTGCTTTTGTAGGTTTAGAAGAGTTCATTACAAAAAGAGTTGACGGTAATAAATCAGTAGGCTTTGGATCAAAAAGCGAAGAAGATAATAAAAATAAAAATTTAAATTATACAGCACAAGACTTACATGATTTCGGTATGATTCCAGAATTAATTGGTAGAATCCCAATCACAGCCAGTTTACAAAAATTAACAGAAGAATTGCTTGTACGAGTACTCACAGAGCCAAAAGATAATCTAGTCTCTCAATATGAAAAAATATTTGCTATAGATGGTACCACTTTAAGATTCTCCCCAGCATCCCTGCGCGCAATTGCTAAAGAGGCAATTGAACTAAAAAGCGGTGCGAGGGGTCTAAGATCGATTATAGAAAATATTTTATTAGACTCAATGTATGATAGTCCAACTTATAAAAATATATCTGATATATATGTTGATGAAGCTTCTATAACAAAAGATATGCGACCAATATATATTTGCGAAGAACCACCTCAAGAATAAAAATTATTTTTCATTAGCTTTTGAAAGCACTATTAAAGCTTCCCCTAGGCACCACGATTCTTCATTAGTACCCCACAAAACATACGCATTTGTAGCTGGATACTGATAACGTCGATCATACGATATCTTAACCACAATGCCTATTTTATTTTTTTCTTTCAAATAAACCAAATCACCCACCCACAAACTACAAGGAGGAGGATAATCCTTAATTATCATCTTGGGTATTTAAAGAGGGGTTAGTATATGGTTGTGTGTTTTCACCTTTGGTGTCAATACGTTCATAAGTGGGAATATAAAGTTCCTGAGTTTCTTCAGGATCCCAATGCAGCCATTGTATCATATCGACAAAAGCATTCCAATTTTTCTTTCCAACAATTCGAATACTTTTGTCACCACCAAAACTTACAATATAGTGAATAGATTCACCAAACCGATTTCGATAAACTTCTATTTCACCAATAGCAACTTCTATATGATCGGGGTGATTTTTATTTAAAATAATTTTTTTTTGAATGCGTCGTTCACGTTTGATATTCTTGTTCACAAAATAAATAGGTCTATAATAATTCTTGACTCTTAAAAAAAAATATAATAATATTTATTACATGGCATTGATATTGCAACATATTACTGTAGGAGGGAAATTTATGACAACTTGTATAGTATATATGCTGTTTGGAGGGCTGACGTTCGCTACGTCTGGCTGTCATTCACAATTGTTTTATGGCGATAGGGTAATTACACCACACAAAGTGGTATATACTTCACACATTGATGAGTGTTATCATGGCCATGGCCATTATGTTAGTAGGCATCGTGTAAGAATAAGACCTCACACTCATCGTGTAAGGCATCACCATATACATAGAAAATATAGACATCGTGTGAAATATCATCACAAGAAAAAACATTATCGCAATCGAAAGCCGGTGTTACGTAAGCGTGTGGTGACAAGACATTACAATAAGAAAGGTAAATTAAGAAAAAGAGTAGTTAGGCGTCATTATAAAAATAAAAGACACTAACCTTTAGATGCGTGAAAAGCATCTAAGATTTCTTCACAATGAGCGCGAGAGTCACACTCTCTCCAGACACCACCTTTTTTATTATTTAAAATAACCCATCCGGATTTTCTTTTACGGATGCATCCCTTTTCAGAATTAGCACATCCTTTTCCATCAGCCTCATTTAACTCTTCTTCATCGTCATCAAGGAAATACTTTCCTTCCATTTCTGGTCACTCATATAGTGTGGCAAGTTCTTCCTTGATCAGTTGTTTAAGCTTGGTTTTTGTTATTTTCATATTAGTTTCCTTTTTTAGCAAGGGTTTTGCCATAATCTAACGTTTTACTCATAAACCCTTTTATTTTAATAGTCTCTTCTTTGTACCATGCTGTGGTGCGTTCTCCAATATCAATCCAACGTGAAACCAATTCTTTTCCTTGCCGTGAAGTAAGCTCTTCAGCCGACCCGGTTTGGTTCCAAGTTTCTTTGAGACCTTTATATAATACGCGGAGTCCTTTATCAACTTGTTCCGTTTTTTTCATAAAATCATGAGGAGTATTAGAATCATGAATTTCATCAATTTGCGCAAGTAACTTATATAGCTCGCTAGAGTTTGCCCCTTTTTCTTTTCTACTATCTATAATATCCACCAACTGGCCTTTCATTCCATCGACAATGGTGTCATCTAATGGTTTACCAGAGCGATATAGTTTAGCTTGAGCTTCGTTTTCAATGAGAAAAGCAAAAGCAATATAAAAAGCAGCGACGATTAAAGTCCATTTTGCAATTTTACAAATTGTGGGAAACTGATCGCAGAAATCATCTAATTTGCCTACAAGCCAATTGATTGACTTAAGTGCCATCAAAGCATTTCGTTTAGCTAGTTCAACCAATTGTATTGATTTTTCTAACACCCAATCATTAACTTTTTCCCAACCCTTAGCTAAAAGCCCTTCTCGTTCATGAGGAGGCTTATAGTTCGGATCGGCTGTTCTTTCAGCTTCTTTTTCCCAATTAATCTCTTCTAGTTTTTTTAATTCTAGAAGAGCCATGGCTTCCCACTGAGAAAACAATTCCTGATCGGAAATGAGCGCTTTTTGATGTTGCTCGCACATTAGTTCAAAAGGGGCAGTATTATATTTTCGCCAATTTTCAAATAAGAGTTTCATTAGGATTTTTTTCCTTACTGTTATTAATTACTTTTCTTTTTTACTTTGTACAAGATCATAATAAAAAACAGTCCAATTTTCACCTAGTTCTGTTTTAATTGGCTTTACTTTCCAGTTATGTTTCTCATCGCGTTGATGGGCAAACCATAAAAAGTGTTTTAAGAGTAGTTTACCGGTAAGCGTTTGAATCTCGGCTGCGTGAGTTGCTTTCTTTTGGACTACAATCATCAAAAGCTTATTGTACTCATAACAATTACTATATATGCCAACTATTGCACCAACGCCCATTAGGCTCATTTCCCATCTTTCAGAGATTTGACACTTTTCAGCTAAGTTGTCGACAGTGATGTGAGGTTGTTTAACTTGTAGAGTGGCACAAGAGGCCATACAGAGCATAAGCCCGGAAAGTAAAATTTTTTTCATGTTTTCTAACTCCAGATAGAGAATTTTTTATAAATTCTATAAAATAATTAGTTTTCAGTTACATGAAAAATAAGCTAGAAAATTTTTTATTTACTTGGAATTCGCGGCTTTAAATTTTTTTTTCAGATATTACTCAAGATTCCATATCATTTCGGTGCTTAAGTCCCGCATTAGCTTCTCAACGGCGTTAAATCGCTCTACATCGCTTAAGCTTTCATCGGCTTGGGGAAAGTTATGTATAAAGGTTTGAATAAGCTCATAGCTATGATCCAAGGCTTCTTCTTTTTTAGGATCTTTTAAATCGACTTCTTCGTCCGGGTTCCTACGCTTCTTACGCTTGGGTTTCTTTCCCATTGAAGCAATTACATCCATCAATCCTTCTTCTACCATGGCGTCTAACTCTTCTTTAATTAACATCTTAATCTTATATTCGGTAATCTTCATAAAATATCCTCGCATATGCGTTGTTAATTAAATAGTTTGTAATGCCCAATGTGTACGACAACGAGCGTAATAATAATCCGCAGCGCCTACTAGTACCGTATCTTCGCTAATAGCGTTATGTCGATACGTGTGAGTTGCGTCTTTTCCACATATATCACAAACGGCGGCTACCTTACAAACCTCTTCCGCTATAGCTAGCAAATAAGGCATTGGGCCAAAAGGAATTCCGTTGGAATCCATATCTAGCCCAGCAACAACAACACGTTTATTATTATTAACTAATTTTTTTATTATAGTTGGCAAGTTTTCATCAAAGAACTGCGCTTCGTCTATCGCTACGATATCTACGCTATTTGGCGCTGACAACAAGGCTTCTGAATCTAATATTGTAGAACATTCCATTTCTATGCCAGAATGCGTTACTACGTGTGTTTCTGAATATCTATTGTCTATAGCGGGTTTATAAAGTTGAAAACGTTGTTTGGCTATTCGCGCGCGCTTCAATCGCCGCAGTAGCTCTTCTGATTTACCTGAAAACATAGGACCACATATAACTTCTAGTCTACCCATACCACCTCCATAATATAAAAAAATAGGGGGCAATTTCTCACCCCCTATTGATATGATCATAAATTACTTTATTTGGAAAGTAAAACGGTTACTCGCAGCAACCGCATTTACAACAGCAATGCATTGGGTTTAACCAATTGACCATGCGATGAACTAGCCTTTTCATAACGTTACGCCCTCCTTACTTATAATTAGTCTTTTTTGGTAATCTTTTTGGGTAGGGATTTGAGCTTGTCGCCCGGTTCTGCGTCTTTCTCCGGAATCTCCGCTCCTCCTCTGATTGTAGCTAGTCGTTTTAATTCTGGATTAGTTATTTCTCCGCTATATAGCTCCCATGCGGCGCCTCCATAGCTTTTTAGCTTTTTTTCACACTTATCTCTCTCGTCTCCGCGCTTTTTACGACAACCCCATGCCATGCCGGCAGCTTTCTGTTGTGCTTGGGATTCGGTTCTTCCTCTACGGCTAATTCCACGATAAGGCTTTCCCTCTTCTAGTAGAATTAGCTCTAGCTCTTCTTTTATAATTTCTTTAAGTCGACTGGTTGTTAATTTCATAACATTAATTAGTTTCTGAAAAAACAAAAATCTCAAAAATTTAGCCGCGTTTTGCAAACGTACTTAGCCGACCCTCTGGCGCGCGGCTCCTATAGGGCGACATACATTCCGGGTATCGGGGGGGTAGGGGGGAGGGGGGTGTGACTGCCTAGCGCTGCAGCTTATAAAATGCTTTAATTAAAAAGCGCGTCATAGGTTCTTGCGCTGCCTTGGGTTGTAGTATATAATTCCTAGCGCTAGAAGCTAGGAACGTTAGCGCAAGGTAAGCAACGCCAGTAATCGCGATTGAATTAATTATAATAAAATGCATTAGCAACCACAAGCTTTAAGGAATAAAGCTTTATTAAAGTTTGGGTTGGTTGTTGCTAGCTCACTAGCGAATCGCTGGGCTAGGTTGGCACGTGCTTCAGGGCTAGCGCCTGTCTCTTTAATAACCTGAGCAATCATTGCGAAGTGTTTGCGAGTCATAGAATTGTATTCCTTTTTATTATTTCTTATGTATGTATTATCTCAAATAGCGGAGAATAAGTCAAGTACTTTTTTTATTTTTCTTTACTTTTCTCGCCTTTTTTCTTGGGAGGACAAGGGGTGTCTT
>MDSV01039810.1_pt1 | contig 19321 bp, 20 predicted proteins | sample 810851 | NCBI WGS metagenome assembly MDSV01 (sample SAMN05326640, study PRJNA326480) | marine metagenome | isolation source: seawater | place: Atlantic Ocean: North East | collected 2012 | reverse complement strand
CCAGAATGTCGATCACACCACCTACATGTCTTTTTGAGTCATACATCAGGACTATACAATCCACTGTATCCAAGAATATCTGATCCCTTTTGTTACTGGTGTTACTTCATGTGGAAACAGATACAGTGCTGGAAATACTAACACACTTCCCTTCTTTATATTGACAGTGTGGTCTTCCCAGAATACAAAATCACCGCCTTCAAAGTCATCATTTAATACACCTACCACACTTGTGACAGGTATCCCTCTAAATTGTCCTTGAAAGAAATCACGAATGTGATCATAGTGAGGACTAAGATAATCGCCAACGGCATACTTATTGAACTTTATACCTGAGCTAGCTTCCCAAAATGAACCGCCTCCACCAGCTCCAACACTATAATAATTATATTTTTCATGAAAGGCATGGTGCAACTCATCATTTATATGTGGTTGTATTATGGCTGTTGACTCTGGAGAATTTACAGTTGACTTCATCTTTGAGTCTTTATCAAGATCAACCTGTTCCTGATTCTGATACCACTGAAAATCTCCCCATTCACGAGAATCTAAAATAGAAACTATCTCATCACATTCCTGATGAGATAGCAAATCATACTCAAATATATGATCTTTAAGATTCGGGTATCTTAGGGGCATCCTTTAACACCTGTTTGCCAGTTTGTTTGGCAATATATGCCGCTAGTTCTGGAGTCTCTTCCCATTCCCATATCTGATTATGTTGTGGGTTCTTCTTTGTTATCGTGTGTGTGCGTTTTACCAATTTCAACCTCCCTAGTTAGTAGTTCAATTTCTTGTTCAAGACCAATAATCCTGAGTTCAGCATCATTAGCCGATCTTTCCAACGCCCTTACAGCGGTGGATAGTTTCGCAATCTCAGCACCAAAAGCATCAATATTCTGAAGCAATAGATTATTTCCGAATGTCTGAGGGTGTCCCTGTTCTGCATAGGCAGTATCTTCTACTTCCTCGCATTTCTTGAGGTACTCCTCCTTTGTCATTCTATTTTCTTTTGCCATTAATGATACTCCATGTAAATGTTACCAGATATTGTGGTTCCCTCATTACCTGAGTTGACCATGTGCATTAGGAATGATGGGAATATAATTATATGCCCAGGTCCTAATTTAGGCTTATAGTCTAACGGAAACTGAGGCAAAGTGCAACCAAAATGATTCTGAATGTTATGAATTGAAGGATTAAAGAATGATGTCCTTGAGGTTACATTAACATATATGACGTAACTCCACTGACTATGAGGGTGTATGTGAGCATCCTGATAATCATGTTTCTTGTACACATTCTTCCATATATTTCCAAACCTAGCATTCTTTCCCATCAGTTGTGCTGGGTAAAGGTTTCTCTCCACCACACCAGACAAATATGTCCAGATTTCCTCTGGAACTTCTTGTTGTTTCTGTGTTCCAAATGTAGAGGGAACACCAGAATCCCAAGTTGGTTCTAGTGGAGCATGAGGGATATTATCAAATTTACTTATATCAACCTCATCTTCAAAGATGGGGATACCAAAGATTTGTTTCATGTAGATGGTAAAGGCACTTTTCTCATTGTTTTATACACCAGACTAGATCTTAGTCCACGATAGTTTTCATTTGGTGGCATACCATGATGCCATATATTTCCCTTAAAGAATATAACTCTGCCTGGGGCAGGGTCTATTCCATGCCACTCATCATTTAGTTTCACTTTAAGTTGTCCACCCCACTCTGGGTTCCAGTAATGATTAACATAATAACAGAAACTGATTCCATTGTCACATGTACAATCTTGATGTGGCGTTGTATTATGTATCCACTGTTGGCCATTTATCATTATCTCTCCAAGTTCTACTTCAAATGGAAGAGTGTGCATGACCGCACTGTATATCATTTTAAACGCACTATCCTGTGCAATATCATTTCTGTCTGGAGGAAATATCTGTTGTTTTAAGGCTGGCGCCTCTGCCCATGTAGGATCTGCACCTACATCTCTACCATCTTCAGCATATCCGCTGGTATGTCCCCAGAACCAGTTGTAGCCTGTCATCACCATGTCATGTACCTGATGAATAAACCAAGGTGGGAACATATAATCTACGACATACACTGCTTCCTCAGTGAGGTCGTACTTAGTCCAATCTAATAATTCTCTTTGACTATCAATGTAATGTATCATCTATAATTTGTGAATCACTTTGTTCTATTACTTTGTCGTAACCATTTACGGCGGCATCTATAATTGCCTTTCTCATGTCATCATGTAGTCTCTCTGTTGCCGAAGGTAATCCCTGTTGACCAGGCAGCTCACCATCTACATGTGCATCTACATCAATGATCTCAGGTGGTAATGGTTTGGGAGCATCTATTCTTCTATAAGTAAATCCCTCACCTTCATGCAACTCTAGAGTTCTGATTGCATATTTTTCATGACTACAATCGCAGTATTTTTGTCCAAGGCCATCATAACATGACCAATAAGGATAGTGTATCATAAGCCAAATTCTTTCCAGTTAAAGTCTTCGATTTGTATAGCATCAGACAGTTGCCTTTTAGCTTTAGCATTGTTGAATCCTATTGCCTGTAGGTATCCCCATGCCTTTGTTTCATCTTCATTTCTTAGATTTCTCAATGCGTCTGACCCACTTATATAGTGTTGTATTATAGGTTTGTTTTCGTTGATAAGACTATACATTTCATTTTCTCTTTCTGCAATATTAGAATCATAAGTTCCACAATCGCCTGGAATTGCACCAGCTGGAGGAGTTCCTGTGTATCCTATCCCTGCACCAACTGTCGCACCAATTCCCACAACTAATCTAGTACCTATAGGTGCATGTGTAGTTGTTACATCTCCATCAGAATCTCTTCTAGAAATGGTAGGCCATTGAAAATTACCAACATAATACTCTACCCTACCAGCACCTACAGCTGGTTCTGGATCTTCAATAATCTCTCTCCACTGTGCAACAATATCTGGATCTCCATTGTTTACAAGTTCTAGTAAATGACCTTTTCCTATATTTCCACCTCTTGCTATACCTATCTCTACTGGGTCTATCGGATTCTTGGTAGATTCAAACTCTATATCCGACAAATCTCCAGGCCTGATAATTATAAAAGAACTACTAATTCCTGTTGAATTAGGAGCAGCACTCAGTTCTGCAAAGTAATATGATGACACAACTCCAACATAGAATGAAGTTCCTATATCTTTATTGATTGTACCTGTCACAGGTAAACTTAAGGTTGCAAAATCTAAAAGAACTTCTGCACCTGTAGTAATACCAGCGTCGTTAATAAAGGTTTGAATACCAATAGCAGTTCCAAAACCTGTTATCGTAGTTCCAGAAGAAATAAGTCCATTACCACTTCTATCTGAGGCACCGTAAACTTCATCACCAATACTGAATGATGTTATAAGACCAATCTTACCATCACCATATAGTTTATTATCACCTGATGTGCAGAATCCACTCACCGCATAGTTGTATTTTGGATAGTCAGTAAGTCCAAAACCAGTTATAGATGTTCCAGCTCCTGCTTGGAATATCTGTGGAGTTGTTAATGAATCTGTTATATAATCTCCAGTTTGAATACCAGAAATTCTACCTGTAGTAAATCCAGTTAAAGTTTCTGCATCTGCATCAAATATAATCAAGGCAGTGCTACCAATATTTGCATCAGCATCACTAATAGTTTCTACTACATTTGATCCATATTCCATGTTCTTTGGAAACTTATAGAACTTTGCTCCATAGTATCCTAAGAATCTAAATTCAGAAGGGTTTTTCTGAACCTCATATGTTTTAGTTTGCAAATTAGAGTTACTACTGGGAAAATATAGTTCTCCTTCAGAAACTTGTACCCACTTTAAATCACTTCTACATCCATGTGAAATTCTATCGAGATATGCCTGTTGAACCTCAGTAATCTTAGCATTGATGGGTGCAATCAGTGGTGGTATTTTATTATCTAATTTGATGATTAGATCATCATATTCGTCAATGATTACATCAATCAAGGCAAGTTGTTCATTAAGAACTACTGTCTCGTCTTTTACTTGTTTTCTTTGTTCTCTTAATCTTTTAGCGATTAACTTAGGATCAGCAGCAGTCATTATTCTGTAGCTCCTTCGTATTCTGTTACTAGTTTTTTCACATCTTTACGTTCAGCATATACTATGTAACTGCATCTAATCGTGTGTGTATTGAAACCATGTGGATTCACTAATATACTTGTCTTATCTTTCATTCTAGCAATAGCATAACATAAATTTTGATGAGATCCAATAGGTGTTAACTGAACTGTAATAGTTCTATCATCTACAAGATCTTTCCAATAATCAGGAAGTTCTATCTCATTAGTTCCTTGTAACTCCCCTCTTACATATACACCTATCTCAGGTCCTTCCAAACAAGAATATCTTAGTCTGTGTGGGAACTCCTTACTTGGGTGTGGTATATCAAAGAACTTAAATGGTGCAGCAACACTACCAAACTTACCAAAGCCTGCAGCAATCGTAGGGCATTTTATACCACCACCAACAGTCAGTGATCCACCTATTTTAGCAACAGCAGATACAATCAGACTAGCGTTAATAGTAACTGTGCCATTCATAACAGTGAGTCCGTTATTAGTGGAGACACCATTTGTTATACTTGTAGAGTTTCTGATTGTAGGAGCAAACTTAGTGCATAAGGCAAAGTAATTATTGAGTGTAAAGAAGTTAGTTATACCTGTTCTAAAAATAGTAATTCCATCAACCTGTAGAGAAGTTGGTGATGGGATATTCATAGGAGGACCTATCATGACCGCAGCCTGTGGTATCCCTACATTAGGAACCAATCCCATATAAACAGGACCATTTACTGACAGTGTGCCTGGAAATACTTTTGGTATTCCTGGCAGAAATGATAAATCTAATGCTCCGATGACAACTTTGTCACCGAACATTCCTATCGAAGCCGTTGCTGCCATTATAAGAAATCCTTAAATCTATCGAAGGCACTGATCAAAGCGCCAAGAAAACCTCCCTGTAGCTTATCAGGTTGTGTACCTATATCAACTGATGATCCACCAGAAACCTCAATGAAGTTACCACCAAGAGAAAGGTTCTTAGTACCAAGAATATTTGTATTAGCGGCATCTATGTTACAAATGGGAGACTTTCCTATGTAGATTTGTTCATCACCTCTCATAGTTAATTCTTTCTTGGCATTTAGTCTTATGTTATTAGCTTGTAATATTATGTCACCATCTTGTGCATCTAATAATATATGTCCATACTTCGTGGCAATAATTTTACTTGGTTCGTTCTCTTTACCTTTAATACCTACAGTTTCATAGGAACAACCATTTACTACCAACTTTTGCAATCCACTTTTATAAAAAGCTATACCTTGAATATTATCAGTGGTTACAGCGTAGTCTGTATATTCTCCCTGTAAATCGCCATCAAGTATTTTAATACCAGAAGTTACACGAAATCCTATCTCATTCGCAAAATATTCATTGGTCTGATCGCTTTGTACGTCTCTTTCAGTTGCCATTAGTATCCTCCATATCCGCCGCCACCCTGCGATCCTCCACCTGATCCCGAAGACCCGCCGCCACTAGGAGGAGTAGGAGGAGGAGTAGTGTCACTCTGTCCAGACGTTTGTTGAGGCTCTGTATTGTTAATGATAGGCGTAGTAGTATCCATTTGTTCAGTTTGCTCAGTTTGCTGAGTTGAAGTAGTATCACTTGTGTCAGACTGATTTTCTGAAGAGGGGTCGGGAACATCGTTTTGTGTGGATTGTATTAAGGTAGGAGCCGCAGTATCTGTAGCTGGAGGAATATATTGGGCAGTGACATTTGATCCTATACTTTGTTCTTTTGTAGGATAGATTATAGCATGTGGTGATGACACATGAGTTGGTCCCACCATCTTCACTCCTGTTTCTGGGTGAACATGGAAATCACCATAGTAAGGATTACCATTTACCCAACCAACTTGTGTCTTAGGTAAACTATAAACACAATCAACAACATCAACAACTAATATTCCGCTGTTTGGTCTTTCTCCTATGTCAGAAACAAAGTCAGGACTATATGAGATAATAGGTATTAACTCAGCACCTAATCCTGTCCTCGTATTTATAGTGACTGGAGGGATTCTTTTATGCTTGTCCTTACATTTGATATTCCGAACACCAGCTATTGAACCAGCTGGAGTTGTAATTAGATCAAAAGAACAATCTCCAACTCTACCAGTATCTCCACTAGTATAACCTATGCCAGGTCTATATGGCAACAGTGAAGTTACGATACCCACAGATTCACTACCTATTCCAGCGATTCCTCTGGTGGTAAAGTTATAAGTATCAGTTTTAGCAATACCAGCAAAGGCAGTGTCTGCAAGATCTAAGAATGATCCCTCAGCCATTGATATGAAATACTCTGTGTTGAATCTTAAATCTTTGCCAGGATCTATCTTGATTATCCTATCTGATAGGAAAATTATTTTATCTGCATTTCTTACATTTATTCTCTCATGAACAACATTAGTAGTTGATTCTGTGATAGTAATCTCTCCCTCTCCTCTTGCTATTGCTTCACTGAATGTAATTGAAATGGAGGTGGAAGTTTGTACACCAACCGCATCATCAGCTGGAGTTGTAAATGTAATATATGGAGGAATTTCACCATCATCTAGTGGTGCAGGTCCTTCGGTAACTGGATACTGAGGAGGAACTACGTTGGTTGAAGGGCAATATCCCTCACCAGGCGCCAACATAAAAATGTCAACGATACGACCCAAATCATCTACGATTGCTTCTGCATGGGCACCACCTCCATGTCTGGTCTTATCAATAATGGTTATTGATGGTGGCACTTCATAATTTAAGCCTGGATCAATAATTTCTAGTGTTAAAATACTACCATCTACAGATGAAACAATAGGCATCAAGACAGCAGTTTTTGTTCCGACACCATGAACTTCTACCTTAGGCGGGATACACTCACTCCATGTAAATCCTGGCGGAACTGAATTACCTAGTTGATCTTGAGTTTTCGGATTATTTGTTGTTTGGTTACAATCAAAGAAATCTACTAATCCTCCACCCAACATACTAAGAAGAGAGAATCTTGCTCTAGCATCAAATACACCACCATCTTCTTCATCACCACTATAATTTGCACTATCTAAGAATTTTTCAAATTTTGATATCCTGTCAGAGTTACTTAATACATTTCCCCACTCAAGATCTGGTTTATCTGTAACACCCAATCCCTGTGACCAATCTTCATATTCTTTACATGATAACTCAGCACAAGCAAAGAACCCGAGCAACATGTCCATATAACTACTTACTTTTCCTAATATACCAGCTATACCGCCAAGTGCTCCCATCAACCAATCTAATCCGTCTAGTATTGGTTTTAGTAATTTCTGTAATTTATCGTGAATGTCTGCTAAAATATTTCCTATCATCTGTTCGATAGCACAAACAGAAGTATTCAATGCGTTACCTATCATATCTAACAACATTCCCTTCAACATATCTAAAATATCAATGTCGAACAAACAAAATATGATATCCATAATCTTTTGTAGTGCCTTAACCACTGGAGATTTTTGTGGTTCTGGTATAATCAATGCTTGTAAATTTCTGAATTTCTTTGTGATGAATTTCATCACCTTTTCTCTAATCTTGTTTACGATCTTCTTGACCGCTGCTGATACTAGATTAGCTGACTTTCTGACTAATTTACTGATATCCTCCAATAGATTATTTGCAGTATCAATATAAAGACCAGCAAACTCTGTTAGAGAGTTCACTGTAGTTGCAAAACTACCAAGAGTGTGTGCAATATCTGATAAAGGACCGTCTTCACACCCATTATCCATAGAGTGAGGACCTAAAGACACATCAGAAAATGCTACATCTCCCTTTGTTGCTTTATCAAGACCTTCCTTCTTTCCATTATCTTTTGATTTACCTACCCCATCCTTTGCGTTCTTCTTTGTCTGTTTTTCATCACTACCACCAGGCCCAAATGGTTTGTTTTCAGTTATGTCTTGAGTGGTGATACCATCTATACCAGCCTCTCTTCCTGATATGGGACTAAATGCGTTAGCCTCATCAGTAAAGTCATCATAGTTATTAGGACCAAACTCTGATTTTGATCTCGCTAGAGCACCGAATATTACTGGTTGCTGTGCTTCCTCACCATCTAAGAAGAAACCAAAGACAGTTTCTCCTCCAACCATTTTTGAACTTTCACCTAAATTACCCTGTCCAGCGCCACTATTAGCATCTACCAGAACATGAGCCCAAGGTAGGTCGTCATCTGGTAAAACTTCTTGTTGAAATGCGTGATACCCAATTATTCTGACTTTACATCTATATGCCCACCCAGCTTTAACGTCTGTTGACTCTTTACGCCAAACAGACGGTGGTGCCACTCGGCCAATCCACCATATAAATCCGTCTCTTCCAACGAAGTTGGTTTTTAGTAGGGCACTGTCTAGCATTAGTCGTCATAAACCAAGCATTCTGGTTCGTCAGGGTGCATATCACAGAATAGTTCTAGTGCATTAGGGTCATGATGATCCCCTGCTTCGATCTCTTCTTTGTGATGTTCGGCATAAACTTCAAGTTCGTGAAGTTCTTCCTTAGCATGTCTGCGAGCTGCAGGGTTAGCTAAAGGATCTTCTACGATCTTTTTGTCTTGTTCTATGTGTTTTTCTATTGATTCCATAGTTTCTCCTATTTTAGTCCATATGAATCTCGTATGAGATTTAGAGAAGTGACGTTCTTCCCCTCAGATATCTCAAAGTGGTGTCTCAAGCTACGAATGATGTAAAATCCACTTAGTTCTTGATCTGCTTTCTTGTAGTCAGGTGACTGACGTTCAGCAGGTCCCACCTCTGGAAATACCAATTTTATCACATTACCTACTCGTAATTTAATATTGCATGGTATAGTTATATTTAGGGACTGTTGGAAGAGGAGTGTATACCTAGTAAAGGCTTTCGCCATATCTATAGGATCTCTTCCAGAATCTTCAACTTCTCCATCATCATTCTTTTCAAGGTCTGGAGCCCACATTCCTGTGTCACCTACCCTTGCCATTACCCTAGAAGAATAATTAGTAATATCTCCTTGTGGTATGGGAACTGTCTCACCAGCAGTGGGCGCTGCCCCTGCGTCTATTTGATCTTTGAGGTCGTATTTCACCGCCTTTACACCCCAGTTTAATGGATTGTAAGTATATGTCAAGTTACTGTAAAGTCCTACTCTTAAATTTTTGTGAAGATTAGTAGTTTTATCAGTAAAATGATGCAAAATTTGGTTTTCTGATTCTGGACTTCCCTCAGTAATTACATTTGAATATGTGTATGTATAAATTCCATAGTCATCTTTGAGACTCTTCTGTGTAATATCTTTTGGATAATCAACATTTGTGGCATCAACCATTCTATCAACTGATTTGAATTTAAAACCATCATAATCCTCATAAAAGAAGAATCCAGCAGTTCCCTTCCCTTCTGCGGTCTCACCACTTCCACTAATTCCTTTAGCTCCCTGTGTGTTTGGTATGGCTTTTGCAGCTAACCAAGTAATAGTATAGAATGGTTTTCTGTTATTGCCAATGAATCCATAAGAAGTAATTGAATCTTCAACCTTTACTCTGTTGCTGTCAGCCTTCAAGACATCTTCTAATATATTTTTTACATGTTCACTAATAGCTTTCTTCTCATATCTCCTCTGGCATCTTGTAACTTCATTTGATAAATTAGTCAATGTACATAACTTGAGAGTGAATATTTCTTGTCCTTCTGTTTGAGTCAACCCCTCGATACCTACCACATATAAAGGATTATTCTTTTTATCATTAAATTCTATAGTACCATAATCTGTCTGAATTTCCATATCAATTCTTTCATATCCCCTTATAGGAATTTGACTGTATAAGGCAGAGGTATTAGATATCTTCAAATGTACTGATATGGCTGGGGATAGTATATCCTCAAAGTAATCAAAAGTTATAACACTATTGACAATATTTAATGAGTCTACATTTTTCTCCTCTTGGCCATCAGAACCATTCCTTGTGAAAGTTATGTCATTCTCAGGGGTAATGAGGCAGCGTAAAAATGATGTATTTTGTATTGATGACATTAGGAAGCGTATAAACTTTGTAGTTGAAGTGAGGCAAGATGGGAACTTGTACTCTTACCTATTGGAAGCATAGTAGTACCACCATCGCCACCGCCTACTGGTGCTGCCATGGTAGCAGTTGATTTGGACGGAGTTGGCATGGCAATGAATTGGTTTGTTTCCATTGGAACTGGATCCTCATATGGTAGGTATTCATCTGGAACTAGATTCATGAGTCGTGGATCTTGACCTTGCATAATTGATAATAAATCTACAGGAGAATTAATAAATTGTTCAAACGTTGGCATTTCAAAGTCCACAGGTTTTACCGAATCAGAACTTGTTTGATAGGAGTAATGGAAGAAGTTACCTTCTGGGTGGAACATTGGATCTTCATCTGGAACTCTATTAGATAATTGAGATTGTCCTTTGAAATCAGTTCTACCCTCAAGTGTTTTCAATGCTTGAATTATTTTGGATTGGCCCTCTTTTGTTTTCAAGTGTTTTACTAGTTCTGGATCATGGTACATCATATCCTTTGAATATCCTTCATACTGACCATCTGCCTTGATAATCTTTTCAATGTCACCTCCCTCATCACCTCTGGCAACTCTGTTAAGTATAGATGCAGCAACACCATACACATCATCTGTACCCAGTTTTGCTTCACCAGTGATAGCATAGGCTAGGAACTCATATTGTTTATCAGTTAGATTTAATGACTCTCCTTTAGGAGAAACTAAGTTTGGAGGATCACCGAGTATAGTTTCTTGTGGTTTAACCACAGTCTCTCCATCAGGACCAACATAATTTATCTCTACTTGATTGATGGTAGTTTGATTGGTATTGACAACTGATACCTCTGTTTCTCCTTGTGTTTTATTCTCCTCTTCTTTATTATTAAGTTTTATACCCATCCACGGAGGTCCTAGATATCCGTCACCCTCTTTACCACCTAATAAATCAAGCAATCTAAAATCATTTTTTGGATCTGCGAAAACGTCACTCTGTCTTGCTATAAATTTGAATCTATCCATTAAAGCATTAAATCTCTCTGCAAGTTCCAAAGAAATAGATCCATCGGAAGTATCTTCCTTTCCTTCTAGAGATTTTGTTAATGTATCTTCTCCCTCCTCTGGTTTGGCAGCGTCTGTCTCTTTCAAGTTAGATTCTGGTTTCTTGATTGATCTTAGATCACTCTGCTTATCCATGTCTATATCTTTATTTTCATCTGCTGCTTTGTTCACCCTATCCAATCCTTCGTCTCTTGCATCTGCTTCTTCTTTTAAATCAGCTCTCATTGCCTTCTCATTACCACCATACTGAGTTTGAAGAATATCTTCTGTGGATTGTGACTTTGCCATCACACCACTCATTATAAGGGGAAGCATTAAAGCACTCCCAAGTAATATCTTATTGATCTTTTCACTTCTTCCTCCACCAAAATTGCGAGCAAACTTCCTCGCCTTTTTTAGTTTTTGTTTATCAGGAAGACCTTTGACTAGATTACTGTTAGTCCCAGTAATAAAACGGGCAAACCTATTGATGGTCATTTCAGATCCATCAATAGCACCTCTCGCTCTTTTCTGAATAGTGTTTAAGAGAGACTTATTCATAGGGCATCGACAATATTAAATACAGATTTTGCATAAGCTATGTGCATACTATCAAAATCCATAGAAGGCATCAAAGGAACTTTGTTTGCCACTGAACTCATCACATCTGCCGATTTAGGTTGTGATCCACTGTTAGATATTGGAATAGGAACAATTCCACCAGAGGCTATATTAGATGGTGTTTCTGGTTGTTTTCTTGCTGGTTGTGATATATCTGTTGCTATGTCTGTCCTTGCGTCAAGAGCGTTAGGATTCACCTTTGTTTCTGAGGCAGATGAGTCTGTCTTTAATGGATTCGTCAACAATGCTTCAGCTTTTAATGCTTCAGCTTCTTGACTAAGTGGATCTAACTTGTTACCATTTTTATCATAATATACTGCATTAGAGCCTGGACCTGAACTTAGATCGTGTTTCCCTAAGAGTACGTCATCATCTTCAGTCCACCAATCAGGAGGATTATCGTCAACATTGATATTTACATTTGAACCATCAACACCTCCCACAGCACCTCTAGTTCCTTTTAGACCATCTGTACCATCTTTACCCGATAAGAAATCTACTACTCCATCACTACCCTCTGCACCTATTTGTTTGTTTGAATCTACGCTACCATTGATTGTCTCTGCACTGCTATTCAAATCATTAGTAGGAGTCGCACCTTCAACTTTAGATTCAGTTTCTTCTTTTTTAGTTTCTACTTTTTTCTGTTCTTGTTCAGCTCTAACAGGATATATTATTAGTTTTTCTCCATCCTGTACTAGAGTTCCTAGTTGAGTATCTACTGCCTTAACGTCAGTCTTTTCCTCTTCTTTCTTATCAACTACCTCTTTTTCTATTTCTTCCTTTACCTCTTCCCCTTTTTTCTCATCAGTTTTTCCTCCTTCATCAGGCTTTTGCTGCATGTCCATTGCATCAGCTTGAACCTTTCTCTGTAATAGATTGAAGACACTCTCCATCTTATCTAAGGCTTCTGTAAAGTTCTTAGATATTTTTGATCCCTTAACTCTACTCAATCCTTTAACTTCTTCTCCTCTCTTCCTACGCCCAAATATCTTCTTCGCCAACATGATACCCATACCAACTGGGGTCATCATCATTGCTGCTCTACCTACAGTTTTAGCAGCCCGCATAGCAAGAGGAGCACCTTTTACTGCAAGAACCCCCAATCCTAATATTGCAGCACCTTTTAATAAACCTTTGATTATACCGCCTTTACGTCTTCTCCCTTTGGCTTTCGCCATTTTGTCGATAAGATCAACAATTATACCCTTCGCTTCAGTAATAAATCCTAGAGATTTCTGTAGAGATACTTGTAACCCACCAAGACCACTAGCAAAGTTTTGTAGAGAACTCAATCCTCCTGAGAATATTGAACCTAAGAATTGCTTTGGATCAAATTGAGGTTTACTTGCTTGTACTGCCTTAGTTAATCTTGGAACAATTGATTGAACTTTTCTTTCTACTAGTCTTCCAATTTGTTGAACACCACCAGTTACTTGAGGTTTGGCTGGAGGAGTCAACATCTGTGGCATGAGAGACATTTTGCCTCTTACCCTAGACTTTAATCCTTTTGCAACACCACCAAGTCCTTTGGTCTTTACGGCATCTTTGGCCTTGCCAAAAAGTTTACCAGCCTGTACGACCTTTTTGGACTTTTGTAGTCCCTTTAATCCTTTTAGTAATGCACTTACTTTAGCCATTCTTGATTTGTGCTTCCCTAGCTTTTGCTTTTAGGTTTTCTTCTTCAATATGTAGTCTAAGTAATCCAACGTAAACATCCCTCTCCCAAGGCGGCATGTTTTCAATTTCAGTTAGAGAATATTTATGGAACTGCATGAGAGCGAAGTTAACTCTGAAGAATGTCTCAAGATTTATATGAGACATTCCTAGGCGAAAAAATCCGTTAGCCCCTCTAATACTACAGTATTCTCCTTCCTAGTCTTAGGATTAACTACCTTTAATGTGTGTGTTAATTTAGGCATTGTTTCAAAGAATTTTTCAATCTTTTGAAACTGTTGTGAAGTCAATGATTCGACCCATTCTTTCAACTCTTTTTTAGTACAGTCTGCTGCTGCAAACATGTCATCTTTATTATAAACTATATCAATACAACTAGCGATGACTTGGAATGATTTTTCCACAGTGTCTGCACTCTCTGTAAAGTTAGTCTCAATGAACTGACTAAGAGAAGGATACTTCATCTTTACAGTCCAACCATCACCAATCTCAACATCTTTTGTGTGTTCTTCTGATTTGACAACTTGGATATCAGCAATAGGAACAGTAACTCCTACCTCTGTTTCTCCATCATCACCACATGTAACGAGAAGATCTATAGATTCACCAACGGATTTGCCACGGATATTTAAAAATAAGTATTCAATATCAAAGGCAGGGAGTTGTTCAATCTTAATTCCTTTTGTGAGGACACACTCCTTGATAACTTGTTTTACTGCGTTAGTGATTTCTTTTTGGTTTGCACTCTCTAAAGCGAGTATAAGTATCTTCTCTTCTCTCACCAAAAACGGTCTGTATTTAACAGTTTTACCGTTTGATGGCAATTCCAACTCATACTCAGAGGTCGTAATCTTAGGTAAAGGCATAATATGTAATTATTCGTTATTATTTAGAAGGGTTTTTGAAGCTATGATTTGTCTACTTCGTCAGAAACAGTAATCTTAGTATCGTCTTTAACTGGTACATTTGCTTTCTCATATCCTTTTCTTCTTGCGTTCTGTACTATAACATACCTGTCATAAGCAAACTCAACTGTGACTTGTAATACTGTGGAAGCTTGATATGTTAATGCAATATCCTGTATTGATGTAGGAAACGCATTAATGAACTGATAACTTATAGCATCTGGTGTAAATGATTTTTCTGGTGTAAATACTGGATCTACTTCTGGTATTTGAGTTCCTCTGTAAGTTTTAATTGAACCAGTATTACCTATATTTCTCTCAAACTTAGTAATACTAAGTGATCTTTTGTATTCATCTGGATATCTTAATCTCTGAAACTGATTTTTACTTACAGATTTAGGGTATCCAAATGGTTTTGCTTCTTCACGAGTTGATCTCTCTTCTATCGAACTTGACGCAGTATATAATGGATTCATAAAATTAATCCATTCTTGAAATAACCTCAAAGTTTTATAATCGCCTGTGACATAGTAAGTTAGAGCAATATCATTGTAAGTTCTCTGTGCTGCAAACTTTTCTACAATACCTTGTCTACTTCCTTGTTCAGTAATAACTGCCATATTAGTTCCAGGCAATATTGCTTCCGATGCTAAAAGAGAAAATCTTTCTATTCCAAGTCCATCACTTGAGTAGATACCAGAATTACTCAACCAATTTTCTAATCCGTTTGCATCAGTACCAGTATTACCTAAATCTAGTTTAACTTTAAAGAAACTCGATAAAGAAGGAGCTCCCAAATAGTCTCTAAAGGAAGAGTCGAACATTATATCATCTGCTTCAGCTAGAAGAGATGTCTGAGCCTCATTATAATCCCTATCTCTCTCTACGTTAGCACCAAGTTCACCAACTCTTTGGAAATGTTTAGCTGTGTCTGAGCTCTGCAATCCACTATTACTATTCGTTACAACTGGGCCAGATTGAGCGTTATTAGTTTCTGACATCTAAATAAGGTTATGACTTACCATACTATGTATATGGCTTATAAGGGGAAATTTAAACCAAAACATACTAAAAAGTACAAAGGTGATCCCACTCAAATCATTTATCGTTCCCTGTGGGAGAGAAAATTTATGGAATACTGTGATCTTACAGAGAATATAAGTCAATGGCAATCAGAGGAATTTTGGATACCATACAAGAATCCCTTAGATAGAAAAATGCACAGATACTTTCCAGACTTCTTTATCAAATACACTGACTCAAATGGAAAGAAGAGATCTGTTGTGATAGAAGTGAAACCCAAAAAACAATGTAAGGCTCCCCCAAAGAATCCAAAGAGAAGAACTAAGGCATGGGCTCATGATGTTCAAACATGGGTTATCAATGAGGCAAAGTGGAAGGCAGCAGAACAATACTGCGCTGATAGAAAGTATGAATTTAAGATCATGACCGAAGACGATTTAGGTATCTCACATGATCGCAGAAGATATTAAACAACAGGCTGGTAAGAGAAATAAAAGTGGGGCATGGTATGTAAATGCACTATCCAATGCCTTATCAGAGGTTCAGAATCAAGATATCAGCACCAGTGATACCTCTGGTATATCGATAGGTGATCTATTTTTCTTTTCATATAGTGTATCATTCCCAGAAAGATACCAATTTTGGGATACTCAACCACTTGCAGTTGCGTTGACTTTCTATCGAGATGGGTTCCTTGGGTGCAATTTACACTATGTAAATCCTGGCTATCGTGATGCAGTTGCAGAAAGCCTACTAAATAGCGGTGGCGGGGCATCAGTTCCCAAAAATAGCATACACAAATATCTGTATTCTGGTATAGGAAACCTACAAAAAGTTCCTAGAAATGAGGATTGGGGAGAGATTTCCAAACTCCCCACAGAACAATTCATACAACAAAATGGTATGAAGTATCCAAAGTATAGAGCATTCAACTCCAAAAAGTAATGTCAGAAGCAACCCCTACAATGAATAATTCCGTAGAGACATACGGCGTAGAAATGGAGTTTGGCACCGAACTTAAGCAGGCGGTTAGTGATGAGGATGGAACAAGAATAGTTACATATAAACCTTTCATAAAAAATGGAGAAGTAACAATATATCCTGTAAATGATACAGGTCAAATCATAGAGGGTGGTAAACCAATATTTCAAGATGGTAGATGGCAAAATCTAACAAAGCCCAAATATAAATCAAATCGTACTACAACATATCAAACAAATACTACTATTTCTGGTATAGCATATGTTGATATAGATGGTGATGGAACAACAGAACCTGTTGGACAAACTTTTGAAGACTTAAAATTAGCGACCAGAGCTCATAATTATGCAACTAATGAGGATAATCCTGGCTGGGCAAAAGATAATTCACTAAGTACTGTTGATGAATTGCAATCAGAAGTAGACAGAATAAAAGCAGAGATTGATGCTGTTCGAGATGGTGGTCCATTAACATATGAAGATAATAGAACACTCAGATTATTGAATAATGAGTTAAGAAAAGCGGAAAAGGATTTAGCGACACAAATAGAATTTGAAAACAAGAACGGTCAGAAAGTTGGTGATATGAAAGGTAGATCAGGAGCGGCAGAAAGAGCAAAATATAACTTTGATAATGATTCAGATATTATGTTTAGCTCACCTATTCTATACCCTTCTGACTTAAATTTATTTCAAGATCATATGAGAATAGAGTGTTTTGCATATGAACCTCCATATTCAAAAGCTTTTGAAGCAGGCAACAAAGGTGGAGCATTTGGTATTCAAAGGGGATCACCTTACAGAAAAAAACTTGGTGCTGGTATCTATCTTCCTATGCCTAATCAAATAATGGATGGGAACCAAAGAATGTGGACAGAAAGTAATATGAATAACCAAGCATTAGACGCAATAAGATCAACATCTAAAAACCTTGTTGCTAATAAGATACTAGATATGATTCCTGGCATGGGTGATGCTAATGCTATGTTAGCAAACTTTATGAACTTCTCGAGCGGTTTGTCACAACAATCTGGTAGAGCCGACTTTATGGCAAACCAGATAAGTCAATTAGTTGGTAGAATGGGATATGATGTTAGTTCAGATCAAATTTTGGCTAGATCTGCTGGTGTAATTGCTAATGCTAACACTGAACTTTTATTCTCTGGTGTAGCTCTTAGGACTTTTGAATACTCTTGGTTGATGAGTCCTAGAAGTGCAAAGGAAGCTGGGTATATAAGAATGATTCTTCGTGCATTTAAACAATGGTCTGCTCCAAGAAAGACAAAGAAAATTTACAGTGGTGATACTCTAGTGGATAGTGGCGGTGGAGATAACCGTGGTACTGGTCAAGCTGGTGGACCTACTTACTTCTTGGGAACACCAAACATATTCAAACTTAGATTTTGCACTGCTGGTAATAAAAACATCTTAGGTGTTAATAAGTTCAAGGCATGTGCTCTCACAGATATAACTGTCAACTATACACCAGAAGGTAGATGGATGGCATTTGATGGAGGTCAGCCTGCAGCAGTTAGCATGACACTCAAATTCAACGAATTGGAGCCTATATACAATACTGATTACAGTGCTGACATTCTAGAGGGAAGATCTATGGTTGAGCAAGAGACAGGAGATCTTTTACCAATATTATCAATTGTTCAAGATACCCCAGAGACCGCAGACGTAGGATACTAAAATGCAAGGTTACTTTTCATTTCTACCAAATATAAATTACGTTTCTAGATCTAACGATAGAAGTGCTAGTGATGAGATTATTCCTGTAAAGAATATTTTTAAAAGAGCAAAGATTCGTGATGATATGCAGAATGTTGTCACTGCTTTTGAAGATTTCATCATTGAGGGAGATCTTAGACCAGAACAATTAGCTAGAAAGATGTATGGGGATCCTAGATTTGATTGGGTCATATTAACAGTAAATAATATTACGAAAGTTAGAGATCAATGGCCTTTAACTGCTAATGATTTTAGGAAATATTGTTTGTCTAAGTACGGAAGTGATGAAGAATTAGCAAAGGTACATCATTATGAAACTAGTCAAGTGTTAGACTATGCTAGTAGAGTAGTCCTACCCAATGGTTTGAAAGTTGATTCTAATTTTGAACTTAGATACTTAGAAAGAACTCAACAAGTCCAAGAAGTAAAAAGAGTCAGTGGCGGTAATATTCCACAACCAGAAGCTGTGTCATATGATAGTGCTGGTACGGCAAGAGATGCCAACGGTAATATAATAACACATAGTAATGTTTATCCTATCACCAACTATGAACATGAAGAAGAGATAAACAATGCTAAGAGAAGAATTAAAATGGTGAGACCAAGATACTTGAATGTAATTGTAAGCGATATGCAAAGAGTCATGAAATATAAAAAATCCTCTCAGTTTGTTACCAAGAGGATTAAGAATGTATATAACCCACGACTTAGTGGTGGATCTTAAAGTTACTCTTCTGCGAGTTTCTGGAAATAACTTAGTGCATCATCTTCCTCTTCATCTACAGTAGTAGATGCAGTGGCAGCGCTTGCAAGATTAGATAGTTCCTCATCAACAGATGGGGTTCCTAAACCTTCACTTAGATCTTCAAGATCTTCTGTATCAGCTTTAGGTGTGACAACTGCCTTTCTAGAAAGAACTGTGTCTAAACGTCCCTTAAGTTGTTCATATGATTTGAACTGATCATCAGCAGTGAACTCACTGAGGTCATAGATCTTATCATAGATCTTTTCTAACTCAGCATCATCATCCAAAAGTGCTCCAGATGTTGCAAACTCTGAACTATCATAGTTCCAGAATCCAGCGACCTGTTTGATCTTTAACTTGAAGTTAGCACCCTTCCAGAAATCGAATGGGTTGATTGCTTCCTCATCATCAAACTCAGGTTGCATTGCAGCAGT
>MDSV01129505.1_pt1 | contig 19322 bp, 17 predicted proteins | sample 810851 | NCBI WGS metagenome assembly MDSV01 (sample SAMN05326640, study PRJNA326480) | marine metagenome | isolation source: seawater | place: Atlantic Ocean: North East | collected 2012 | reverse complement strand
CCTATAAAACCTGCAGAACCCGTAACTAAAATTTTTTTACTCATAATTGATCAATTTGTGAAGGTTAGATAATTTTTTTTTATTTAAAAAACAATAATCTTTTCTATATTTTTTAAGTAAATTCTGAATATTTTTTTTACTCCACCATTCTTCTATTTCTTCTGAGTTTTGAATTTTTTTAAGTTTATTAAGTAAACTTTCAGGAGTGGTATGTAATATTCCTAATTTTTTAAATTTTTCAAAATAGATCATTGTTTTTTTCTCAAGTAAATTGAAATTATGGACATACAAAATTAGTGTAGGTTTATTCGCAGCCAAACACTCTAAATGGCCAGAAGAGCAATAAGTATGAATAACCAATTTAGCATCACTAATTTCTTTAACCATTTTTTTTGACCTATCAATATAAGTTAAATTGGGATTTGCTGAGTCAAACAATTTTTTTTCCTTCCAGTTTGATATATCATTCTTTAATTTTATTACCAGATCGTTGGAAATTTTACTATTTCGAATTAGTTTAAAAAAAGTACATAAGTTATTTAAATATTTTTCACCTTCGAAAAAACCACTATCAATTTTTATATCTTTGTCGAAAGGTTTACGTGATCTCACCTCTAAAATAATTTTATTTTTTGAACCTTTTTTTAAGTCTTTAATAACACCTATTGGAAAAACATTTTTTTTCTTTATTGTTCCCCATGACAAAAATTTATCAGAAATATTAGTTTCGTGAATTGTGTCGAAATGGAGTTTATGCTGAAAATAATTTCCGCCATGTTGAGCTAATATTAAAGTTGCTCCTTTTTCAACATTTTCTGCAATGTATCTATTCATAAGTGTGCTTCTATTAATACCAAGACATGTAAAAATTCTCTTTGGTTTTTTGGGAAATGGGATCTTATCAACTAAATTTTTAACTAAATCATAATTTTCTAAAAATGCAGTTGGAATATTATTTAAAACTTCAATGTTTAAAAAATCAAAAAGATTTGGATTTTTTTTTTTTGGAAAGTTGAAATTTTTTCTTTTAAATTTATATAAATTTTTATTTCTAAAAAAGACGTGAGGCCTTAGCGATTTGTAAAATAGTAATGATTTATTAGAAAGAAGATTGAGTTTTATATCCTGAAAATTGTCCATATATGTTGAGAATATTAAGTTATCCTTGTTTTGTGGCAATATGTTGAAAATTTTTTGAATAATCAGTGAAAGATATTCTCTTAAATTGCTTTTTTGAAGTTTTTTATAAATATTTTTTTTTTCTTTATTTTCAAAAAAATTTTTACTTTGCTTAATATAGATTTTTTTGGAAAAACCGTATTCAATTATTCTAGTGAAATGGTAATGATTCCAATAATTACTTTCTGCAAATTTACTAAAATCTTCTATTCCATGAGGGACGATATCATTTGAATTAATTTTTTTTTTTAAAAAAATATATCTTTTATTTTTAATATTTTTTATCAAATTCCATTTAAATGAAATTGATGTAATGAATGAAAACAGCCAGCGGCCAATCATTATTTCCCAATATCGACTTGAAAAGTTTTTTTGATGATATTTATTAAGAAATTTTGTTAGTTTTTTTAAATGGAACTTATAAAGTTTATGGTTTTGTTTGAGATCTTTTAATTTGTTTTGATAATTAGTCCATTTTTCATAAAAAATAATATTTTTATCTAATTTTAAGTTTTTATCAAAAATAGGAATTTCTAAATATTTTTTTGATTTTAATTTTATATTTTTCTCTATATCTAAAAAATCTGTAACTAAATATTCTCTCATAGATTTAGATTACTTTATTTTTTACTCCATCTATTTCGGTAATTATCTCTGACGTCTTTCTCAACACTTTGAAAGTTGTTGCCCTTAAATATATTTATATTCTTGTATTCCTTAATGTATAAAGATAAAATTTTTAATTCATGGGGTAAAATTGAAAATTTATTATCTCTGCCTGGTAATTTGTTATCAATTGTAAAATGCTTTTCTATATATTCAGGATTATATTCTAAGCTTCCTAATGCATCACTAATACCTTTTAAATGCCCACTATATCCTACTTTTTTGCAAAATTTTCTTAGAAAGTTAATTCTTGGTAAATTAACATTTTTTGGCGGCGTTGGATATGAAGATACACAATGCATTAAAGTACATTTTTTTTTTCCAACATAATTAAAAACATTTTTTACCTCATTTAATTTTGAAGCACCTGTGCTTATTAGAATATTTTTAAATTTTTTATTAACCTCTTTTAATAACTCGTAATTAGTTATTTCCATGCTTGCAATTTTAATGGTGTTTAATCTAAGTGGACTAATAAAATCAAGATATTTTTTATTAAAAACAGAGGTTAAAAATAAAATTTTTTTTTTTTTACAATATTCAAAAAGTTCCAAATGTTGATCTTTTGTAATTTCTGATTTCTTGTAAAGTTTTAATCTACCATCTTTGTTCCATGGTCCATCAATTAAATCTTTTGTTGACCATGTTTGAAATTTAGCATAATCAGCACCAGACTCTTTTGCGGCTACTATCATTTCTTTTGCTAAAACCATGTCACCAATAAAATTCCAACCTATTTCAGCAATTAATTTTGTCATATAACTAATTTTTTTTTTTATTAACTTTTTTTAAATCTTCAATTGTATGGATATCTGTCTCATTTGATAAAATTACCCCAAGGTTTGTACTGAGATTTTTTTCAAAAACGGTATTTAACAACATAGTTCTTAGAGCACCATTTTGAGAAAAGTTTTTATCTACTGTTACAATTTCTGACCTTTTATTTTTTATTAGCTTATCTATAGACTTATCAATTGTCTCACTTTTAAGCTCTGGGGAGTTGGCTTGTACGCTTACAACTATTGATGGTATTATCTTATCTCTCATAATTTCCTGAACCGCATGTTTAATTGCATCCATTTTATAAGTATCGTCTTGAGCAAGTTTTGCCGGTCGTTTAATTAAATTTATTTTGAGTGATTTGGTAATCTTTTCTATTTTGGGACAATCAGTCGTAACGTAAACACTTTCTATATATTTAGATTTTTTAGCAGCTTTTATAGCCCAATATATCATTGGTTTTCCCCAAACCATTCTAATGTTTTTATTTTTAAGCCTTTTTGAACCCTTTCTAGCAGGTATAATCGCTATTATAGTTTTTCTTTTAGTCTTTTTTTTATTATTAAAATATTTTTTTTCTAATTTTTTTTTATACAAAGTCATTAAATCTGACTGAGTAGTTTTATTTTTACCGTGTTTCCTGTATCGATATAGTGAAACATTTAGATGTTTAATTTTATACAAATTACCCAATCTTGCTCTTAATTCTTCCTCTTCTCTATGCTTAAATTTTTTATTATACATACCTAATTTTACCAGCAAATCTTTTCGATACATAACACCACAAGAAATTGGGTTTTCAGAATAATTTACTCTCTCAAGTTTTTTTCCGTTGTTATCTGTAAAGGTATAGTCACAAGAAACACAAAAAGCATCCTTATTATCTTCTAAAAAAAAAATTAAAAATCTTAAAAAATCATGAGAAATAAAATCATCAGAATCAACTCTTACAACAAATTTTCCTTTTGCAACTTTAATACCCTCATTAGCAGAACCCGCAACACCCAAATTTTTTTTATTTTTAATTAAAGTAATCTTTTCATCTTTTAAATATGGTTTAATCGCATTAAGTGAGTTATCAGTTGAACAATCATCAACTATGATTACTTCATAATTTTCAACACTTTGATTTAAACAACTTCTAATACATCTAGCAATATAATCTTGATAATTATAATTTGTAATTATAATTGAAGCTTTCATTTAATCTGATTTAATATTTATATTTTTTAATTTTTTTTTATTTTTTGAACATAACAAATATATTTGATTCGTTTGATAATCAATGCCTTTGTTTCGATTCCTGTCCTTATTTATGATTCCCGTCAAATTCTCACAATAAATTTTTTTTTTATTCAAAAATTCTTGTATTTTTTTAGTAAATGTAAACGTATGTTGGGCAGATATACTTTGACTAATATGAGCATGTATAATAACAAACTTTGATTTTTTTAAAACACTTTTAAGAATAACGAAAGGTTCCTCACTGTGGTCGAGTGTCATAAAAAAACCAAATAAATCAAATTTTTTTTTCTCAAATTCTTTCTCACTAAAATCGAGTAAGTTTAGACTAAATAATTTATCAGCTAAAGCTAGACTACTACAATTATTGCTTACATCATTTCTGCCCCAAATTAGATGGGAATTATCTAGGAGGAAAAATTTTTTATAAATATTTTTTCTAGTAGGAAGTTTTATTTTTTTTTTTTTATAATTTTTTTTTTTGAAGTTTCTAACCTTAGAAGAAAGATGATTTATAGATAAATTTATAAACTTCTTTAAGCTGTTTCGATTTGAAATTTCATCTTTTAAAATATCAAACATTAAACCATTAAATGGACAGCCGTATTCTCCATAGCTTTTAAATTTAATCTTTTTTTTTAAAGTTTCAAATAAATTGCCATGATTTACTGTTTCTAATTTTTTTTCAAAATTGTAAAAGTTTTGCCAACCATAATTGTGCTGGCCATAAATAGACAAAAAAATTTTCTTTTTAATATTGTTATTAAACCACGATGAAAAGTAAATTGAATTACATCTTAAACATTGTTTTATTTTAAGTTTTTTTTTTAAAAATTGAAAAGTTATATTTAAATCGAATAAAATTTCTTTTATGTAAAAATTATTATCTATATTTATTATTACTTTTTTTGATTTGTTTGATTTGCAGAACGGGCATCTAGTAATATTAATAAACATTTAAAGATTATTTTTATAAATCTCTTTACTTAAAATAAAATCACTTTATATATGATTTTTTAAAAATAAAAACAATTGATAACATGAAAGTTGTATGGATTATAGACAATAAATTTAGAGAGTTGTATGGATTATATAATCTAAAAAAAATTCTTTTAAAAAATAACATTAAACTATACTTGTTTCATATCCCGGTTTGGAAAACAGCTATCGATTTCATAAATCCACAAATAATTGTTGTTCCTAATTTAGCACGCTCGTCTTGTGCACCAATTGTAAATTATGCTTCAAGAAAAAAAATTAAAATATTTATGCACTCCTCTGAGGGTATGTATTATTCAGATAATGTACAAAAGGATAAGTATCCAATTGCACTAATTAAAAAAATTGAGAAAGTATGTACTTGGGGAAAACTTGATGCCTTTTTTTTGAAAAAAAAGGGGTTTGAAAAAAAGATTGTTGAAACTGGTTGCTTAAAATTTGATAAGAGAAATTATGATAAAGTTAAACACATAAAAAGTAGAAATAAAATAAAAGTTGTTGGCATTCCAACTCCTTTAAGAGTTATTACTGGCTATAATACCTCTAAGTCTAAAAAAAATATTCCTCTTTTGATACGTCAAAGAATTGAGGCTAATCAGCCAGAAAAATTGGGATTTTTAAAGTTTGAAATCGAATACATTGAAATTTTAGTAAAAATTTTAAAAAATATCGACAAAAATATTAAGATAATATTTAAGACTCATCCATTTGAAAGCAAAGAAATTTATAAAAAAACTTTTCCTGAACACCGGGTATATGAAGGTGAAGATATTAGAGAGTTTTTGGGTAAGGTAGATTTGATTCTAAACGTTCATAGCTCTGTTTCAGTTGATGCAATTAAGTATAAAATTCCAGTAATTAGTTTAAATAATTTAATCAAATGGGATAAAAAAATTCTTGAGAATAAAAACAGAGGTCCAAATGCTAAACATGGTTCTGTGAAGTTAGGAATAATGCCAAAAAATATATCTGAGCTTGATAAATTATTAAAATTCACCAAGAAAAAATTATTTGATATTTGTAAAAAGAAAAATTTATTGAGACAATCAGAAGAGTTAGCTATTACTCATGATAGCTTAGGTAAATTTACAGAATTATTCCTAAAATATAAAACTTTAGAGAAAACAGGTTTTAGGTATTTGTACTTTATAAAATATATTCTTTTTGAAATTAGACAAATTTATTTTAGAAGAAAAAATTACTATATTTTCAAAAGATGGAGTTTTAACGATAGATCTCTTCTTAAAAAATTAAGGATACGTTAAAGTTATATCAAAATATATTTTGAAAGAAATGTTTTGTAATTAAGTTTTTCTTTTATAGCTCCACCTGATATTACAATTATTTCATCACAAATTTTTAATGAGTTAAAATTATGAGTTACCATTATAATAGTTTTTTTATTTTTTGTTTTTAAAAGTTTAATTTTTTTTAGAAGTTCTTTTTCAAAGGCTTGATCTAAATTGTTTGAAAACTCATCTAAAATTAAAATATCGAAGTTTTTATATAAAGATCTTGCAAAAGCAATAGTCTGTATTTGGCCTCCAGATAAGTAAGCACCATCCATCCCAACCTGGGACTTCAAGTTTTTATTTTTAAATCTTTTTTTGAAATTAACAAAATTAAGCACAAAATTAAGTTTCTTTTTATCAACTTTTTGATTTAACGTAATATTATTTAAAATATTATCATCAAATAAGTAACTTTTTTGAGTTAGAAAACTTATATTTTTTTGAAAATTATATAAATTTTTTTTGTAGTTGATTTTTTTATTGTCAACAAAAATAGACCCAGAATTTGGTATTAACAAACCTGAGATAATATTTACTAAAGTTGTTTTTCCTGAACCAGACTGCCCAACAATTCCAATAATTTTTTTTTTACTTAGATCTAAATTAATATTTCTAATACTTTTATACTTTGAATCTTGATAAGAAAAATTTATATTTTTAAATCGTAGGGATTTATTAAATTGAAGATTTTTAATCAAATTATTTTTTTTATCTTTATTAAAATTTTTTTTAAGTTCATTATTTATAAGATTAAGTGCCGGTAAGTTGAAATATAGAGATCCATATAAAGATGAAAATCTTACCATAATTGGTAACAATCTAATTAATGAAACAACTAGAAGGGATAAAAAAACTAAATCATTGTGATTTCCTTTTTTAAGGTAAAAGATAGAACCAATGCAAATAAGCAATATTAATGACACCTCAAAAAAAATTGCAGGGAGCGCTATAGCAATTTTATTAAATCTAATTGTTTTTTCTAATTTAAGATTATAATTTTTAAATATATTTTCAAAATAAGTTTCTAATTTATTTAAATGAATATTTCCTATAAAATTAATCGTCTGAATAACCCACTTAAAAAATTTATCTTTATATTCTATTTGAGTTTTTCCATAAAAATCAATTTTCTTTTTTATTGCAAAATAATAAAATAAAAAACATGTTCCTAAAAAGGCAAAGGTAAATACTGTCGCTTTTAAATTCCATATTAATAAAAGAAAAAGTAATAAAATAAATAATGTAAAATCTTTTATAAATTTAAGTATAGAAAAAAAAGATTGAAAAAGTTTTGTAACTTCTGGTTCAATGTTCCTTAAAATAGTTGAAACATTGTATTTTTTTATATTTTCATATGGCATATAAAGATATTTTTTATATAAATTTCTCATTACTGCTCTTTTCAGTTTAGAATGAATATTGGCCTCATAAACAATTGTAAAAAGAGTAATAAGATTTTTAATTACGAATCCAGCAATTAGTAAAGATGCAAAAAATAATATATTGTTTTTACTATAATATTTTTCAAAACCTGAAAAAATTTCAAAATACGGGATGTTTAAAAGTTGATTGTTCTGTGGATCTACTAGTATCGAGACAAATAAAGGTACTAGAGATATACTTATAAATTCAAAAAAAATCGAAATAAGTGTTAAAAATAAAAATAAATATAAGTTTTTAAAATTTTTTTTATCTATTAGGTCTAAATATTTGGCGATCACGTATAACTGTTAATTGATTTTTCTTATCTTTATAATAATCAAAAAAAATAGCGTTCTCAAACTTCTCACTATTTTTTGAAACCAAATATTTGATAGTTTTAAAATAGTAAGTCTAGTTCTTAATTTTTCTAAAAAAGTGACACTTTGGTTTAATTTCTCATGTTTAAAAGATTTGTTTTTCTTTGCAATAATAAAAAAACTGTCATCAATTCTAAACTTGGAATATTTTATATAAAATCCAGAAATTGATAAATAATATTTAATGCAATGTTTTGTGAGATAATTGAAAGTAAGAAACTGCTGTTTTTCATCCCTTAAATCAATTGGATAATGATCGAAATATTTATCTCTCCAAACAAAAATACCATCATCTTTTATTATATCTTTAATCTTATTAAGTGTTCCATGTATATCTTCACAAAACCTAAAAGTATTTCTGGTAAAAACAACATCGTATTTATTTTTATCTTCAAAAAAAGAATAATCGTCATAAATCTTATGACCTTTTTGTTTTGCCTTGTCTTTTGCTAAACTTGGTTCAAAACCATGAACATCATCAAAATATTTTTTTGCAATAGTTAAATCATTACCTGTGCCACAACCAAAATCAAAAAATAATTCATTATTTTTGACATATTTTTTAATTTCGTTCTGAACATATTCATGTTCCGAAGAAGAAGAATCAGTAAACTTATCAAAATATTCATTAAAATTATTTTTGTATTCTACAGTATCTTTATCTTTTATAGAGTACAAAAGGTTGCTCTTGCTGCAAAGTTTCCAAAAAACTCCGCTTTTCTCGTTGTCAAATTTTTTAAGATCTATTTGGTTAAATTTTGTTTCTTTTTTAACATTATTTAATTTATTTAATCTTTTCAGGTAAGGTTCTTTTACAAAACTGTAAAACTTTTTTTTTGAAAGAAAAAAGTAAGTAATTAGTTTTCTTTCTCCTTTTAAACTTTCTTTAGGTATTGCTCTTCTATGGAAACCATTAGTATCAAAAATATAAGTAAAACCCCTTTTGCCATATATTTTTTTAATTTTGTATTTGTTGAAAATTTGTTTTTCCTCTGAGAAATTATATTTTTTCCTGTCGATATATTTTCTTTTAAGAGATCTAAGAAGTTCTTTTTCATAATTTTTGAATAAGCCAAAATAGTTAAAAATCTTTACCAAAATTCTATCTAATTTTGTGGGAAAATGTGAACTCAAAGCGTATTCTAATCCATTTGAGTTTTCGTTAATGTCAGTCAATAGAATATTTAATTTTAACCTATTACCAATATTATCATGATGAAAGGCAGTTACATCACCTTTGTCAACCAGCTGTTTATCTGAAATAGAATTATTTTCAAACTTTACCTGTGTATATTGAACTGTATAACAAATAAAATCTTTTCCCAAATATTTTTCAAATATATCTAAAATATTTTTTTTTTGAAGATAATTTATCAATTTATCTTTCACTGGTTCAAAGTCTTTTTCTCCCCAACGAAATCTAAAGTTCTCCTCTTTTACATCGACAAAGTCTGAGGCTAGGTTTTTTATCTCTTCATCTGAAAAAATATTTTGAAGTGATACAACACCGTCGTTTTTAATTTGATTGTATAAATCTAAACTATTCATTCTTATTCTTTAAGTTTTTTTTCTACTAATTCAATTATATAATGTATCAAGAATAAATGACACTCTTGAATGATTGCAGTATTAGAAGACTTTATGTTTAAATTAAGATCCGAATTATTCTTTAATTTTCCTCCAGTTTGTCCTGTAAAAGATATAGTCTTAATCCCAATTTTTTTTGCATGCTTAACTGCCTCAATAAGATTTTTAGAGTTTCCAGATGTACTAAATAAAAACAATAAATCCTTTGAATTTGCTAATCCTTCAAGTTGTCTTGAAAATATTTTATTAAAATCATAGTCATTACTTATAGCAGTTAATAAGGATGTGTCTGATGATAGACAAATTGCATTATAAGCTCTTCTTTCGTATTTTTTTTTATACCTTACTACTAATTCTGTTGTGAAATGAGAGGCTTGAGAGGCAGATCCACCATTTCCACAAGAGAAAATTTTGTTTCTTTTTTTGATCTTTGAAATTAATAAATTTGAAATTTTTATAATTTTGTCTTTGTTATGGTCTATGTTTAAATAGTTTAAACTGAGGGTAAGTTCATTTATTTTCGTTCTCATTTTATTTTTTTTTTAAAAAGAAGTTTTTCACACATTTTGAAATATAATCAATTTCTTTTACAGATAGTGAAGTTCCACTAGGTAAATGAATTGAGCTTTTAGAGATTTTGTCTGCATTTTTAAACCTTTTTTTAATGATTTTATTAATATGAATAGATGAATTTATTGAATTGACCATTTGTCTTGCGTCTATTCCCTTCTTTTTTAGGTAAATTAGACAATTATCTCTTAGCTTCATATCTTTTAAAATAATAGTAGTAAGCCAATGAACGGGCTTACACCAACTTGCAAACTTCCTGACTTTGAAATTTTTATCATTTGATAATTTTTCATAATAATAATTCATTTGCTTCCTTCTTTTTTTATTAATTGATTCTATTTCATTTATTTGGGTAAGACCTATAGCCGCTTGCATATTGGTCATTCGATAATTGAAACCGAGCCTTGTATGAAAATATTTTTTTTTTAATGACATGCCGTGATCTCTCATTTCTTTGCAAGAAATAAAAATTTTTTTGTTATTGGTTAATATTGCTCCACCTTCCCCAGTAGTGATAATTTTATTGGCGAAAAAACTTAGTGTAGACACATCTCCCATTGTACCGTTTAATTTATTTTTATACATCCCTCCGATACTTTCTGCATTATCTTCAATCAATTTTAAATTATATTTTTTTTTTATTTTCAGTATCTTGTCCATATTTGATGAATGACCAAATTGGTGAACTACCAATATCGCTCTAGTTTTTTTTGTAATTTTCTCCTCAATTTTATTTTCATCGATGTTTAACGTTTCTGGATTTATGTCGACTAAAACTAATTTTAAATTTGACAAAATTACCATATTGGCTGGGGCAATAAATGATAAAGCAGGACAAATTACTTCATCACCTTTTTTAAGATTTAAAGCTAAAATTGATAAGTGAAGAGCTGTAGTGCAATTAGAAGTCACTACACAATATTTCATCTTGTGAAATTTTGCTAAAGCTTTTTCAAATTTATTAATAAATTTTCCTTGGCTAGATATCCAAGAAGTTTTTAAACAATTTAAAACATTTTGATTTGCTTTTTTGGAAATTACTGGTTGGAAAATCGGTATCATGAGTTTTTGAATTTTTTTAATGCTTCCTTCCAATCTTTCAAAGTATTTATATCATGGTATTTCATCCTATCTATTCTAAAATATTTAAATCCATTTTTTGATATCCTTTTATTAAAGTCTTTATAGTTAATTAACCATGAAGGTTTTCCCCATCTTATATCTCCTGTATTATAGTAAATTTTATAATCTTTCCTATTTATTTGCGATTTAATTAAATCTTTTTGAAATTTAGGAAATAGTCTATCTCTAAATAAACTCATTTGTCTAAAAAAAATTTGATCTGTGCTAATAGGAATAGCTCCCATTACAATAAATCTAAAATTATTTTTTTTGAAAATTTTAAAACTTTTTTTTATTGCAAAGGTGTCAATAAAAGGATTGTTATTTACTATACAAACTATACAATTTTTATCGTTAAGCCCCATTTTATCAAAGAAAAATTTATGAGTTTTAAAAACATCTGATCTTGGTGTAGCTAACCTTTTTGGTCTTAGGTGAGGCACATCAAATCCAATTTTTTTGCCAACTTTAGAAATTTTTTTTCCATCTGTAGACAAAAATATATTATCAAACAAATTAGATTTTAAAATATTTTTGAAAGTCCAATATAACAATGGTTTTCCATTAAAGTTTTTAATGTTTTTATTTTTTATTCCCCTTGAATTTTGTCTACAGCAAACAAGCGCAATTATTTTTTTTTTCATATATTAATACAAATCAAATATTAGAGTTTCTTTGTATATTTAGAGATTTATAGCATTTTATAAGTTCTTTTATGCCAGAATTTAATGAGTGTTTTGGACGCCAACCAGTCGATAATATTTTTTTATTACTTACAATATAGTTTCTCTGGTCGGGATCTTTGTTAAATTCATTGATACTAATTTTGAGAGTATTGTGATTTTTTTTTATTAATTTACATAATTCCAATTTTGATAAATTTGCATTTTCTAAACCAATATTATAAATATTATTTTTTAACTTTTTAAAGTTTTCAATACAAAAAACTATTACGCGCGCAACATCATTTACATGAATATAATTTCTTTTAAAATGAGGTTCGAATAACTCAATTTTATTCTTAAAAACAGCTCTGTAAGTAAAGTCATTAACTAAAAGATCTGTTCTTATTCTTCCAGATAATCCAAAAACTGTCGCTAATCTTAAACTCACAAAATTTTTTAATTTTTGAATTTCTTTTTCAGCTTTAACTTTAGTTACACCATAATGAGAAATGGGATTTAATGGTGATTCCTCTGTGCAAAATTCACCAACTCTTCCGATTCCGTAGCCACTGTTAGTTACGGGTAGAACTAATTTATGCTTACTTGTTACCATTCTACATATATTTTTAATCTGATTTAAATTAATATCAGTTGCAAGTTTTGGTTTTTTTTTACATGCTGGTGCACCAACTATACCAGCTAAAGGTATGATAACTTCATTTTCTTTAATACATTTCTTTAAAACCCTTAAATTTCTTACATCTTCATTGATTACACTCAAATTTGGATTTTTTATTAAATCTAAAAAAACGTATTGCTGATTAAAATAAAAATTATCTATTACTGTTACTTCATATTTTTTTTTCAATAATTTATTAACTAATGCAACACCAATATATCCTGCTCCGCCTGTTACAAGAACTTTCATATTAAAATACTTTCCAAAAGTTTAAACCGTCAGAAGAAAAATTAATTTTTTCAAACTTTAATTTGAAATTTAATTTTTTCAAATTTTTAAAGAGTTTTTGTTGTTGATTTGAACCTATATATATTAATAAATAACCTGACTGACCTGCTCCTAAAATTTTTCCCCCGAGTGCGCCTGAACTTTTTGCTTCATTGTATATCTTATCTATCTTTTTATTTGAAGATTTTGGGCTCATTTTCTTCTTAAGTTTCCAAGATAAGTCCATAGATTTACCAAATTTTTCTAAATCACCTTTAATTAAATAATTTTTCATTTGAATTGAAAGATTCCGTATTTTGTTAAATTTAGAATTTTTAGATTTTTCATTTCTTTTATTATGATCAATTTGTTTCATTTGAATTAAATCAGAACTTTTTCTAGATCCAAGTTTTATTAATATTAGATTATTTTCTAGTTCTAATTGGATTTTTTTTTCTAGACTTAACTGATTAACAAAAAATTCTGATTTGTAGAGATCGATCCAGTTAAATCCCCCAAAAGTAGATGTTAAATAATCTTGCCAGCCTCCCTTGATTTTAGTGTCAAGTCTTTCTGACTTATAGGCCTCGTTTACTAATTGAAAATTGTCTATTTCTTCAATGTTTCTTGATAAATTTAACGCTTTTAAAATTGCGATTGATAATATTGATGATCCACCTAATCCCGTTTGTGATTCAAAATCTGAGTATATTTCCAAATCAAATCCAAATTTTAAAGGTCTATTTTTTAATATATTAGTTACTAAATTATTATTTTTAAATTTTTGAAGTTTGTCAAAATTATCGAACCTTAGAAAAGAATTATTAGTGTAGTTTAATATTGAAATATTCTGACTTTTTCTCGGATACAAAGATACAGTTAAATATTTTTGAATAGCAGCACTTAAAATATATGATCTATTGTCAAAGAGATATTCTGTAAAATCAGTCCCTCCTCCTACAAAACTAATTCTTGCTGGCACCTTAACTCGAATACATTTTGGTATTTTTTCTTCATTCAAGAAATTTCTATAGTTTAGAATATCAATTAATTTTTTAGATTTGTCTAAAACTGGTAAACAAAGATGATAATTTTTATTATTAATAAGTTTTTCAAAAATCTGTAGTATTTCAGTTTTTGACGATTTATGATCTGCAAACGTAAATTTTTTATTATAAACAAGCTTAATACTATCATCTTTATTAAACTTGTTTAAGCCTCTCCTTATATCACCATCAGTAATGACCCCTATGCACTTATTTTGTTTACTTATTATAACCCCAAAGCCTTTCCCATCTGTAAATAAAGCCGTAGTATTAAATACTGAAATTACTTTTGAAATTTTTTCATTTTCTCCAAATTTAAGTATTTTAAGAATTTTTTTATCCATTTTTATTAATATAATATTTAAACTTATATAAGCTTTTTGGAACACCAATATCAAAAAAAACTTTAGATTTATTTATGTAAAAATCAAGTCTGCCTTTAGTTATTAAGTTTGGTATTAAATCTTGCTCTAATGAAAATATTTTTTTTTTAAATATTAAATCTTTTTTATAAAACATATAAAATCCACTATTAATATAATAATTTCCATTTTTGTATTTATCAATCATTTTAATTTTTTTTTTTGAAACTTGAAATTGATCATATCTTTTTTCTTTTTCATTTTTTTTTAGAAGTATTATAGATTTTTTTATTTTATTTTCTAAATTTTTTTTGATTAATTCTTTTGTATTAAATTTATAAAATGTATCTCCATTAACAACAAAAAAAGGATTTGAAATTTTTTTATTTATTAAAGTATTTTTAATAGCACCACCTGTACCTAAAGGTTTATTTTCTATAGAATAAGATAAATTTAAATGTTCATTATGTTTAATAAAATTAATTATTTTTTGTCTTCTATATCCAATAGAGAGAATAATATTATTAAATAATTTCATTTTTAGAGATTTTAATAGATAAAATATAAATGGTTTGTTTTTTTTTATATCAATTAAAATTTTAGGAGAATTTTTACTTTTAGATCTAATTCTTTTACCTAATCCTCCACATAATATTATAAGGTCAAATTTTTTCATATTTCAAACGTCTATCGTATAAATATGGAAGATAACAAAAAAAAGGCAATTTTATTCAATTCGTATTGAAAGTTCATGAAATGAACAATATATCTGTTCATTATTTTAATAAATATGGAAAAAAAAGCTTTTTTTTTTGATAGAGACAACACTTTAATTAAAGACAAAGGTTATACTTACTTAAATAAGGATTTAATTTTTTTACCGGGCGTCATTAAAAGCTTAAATTACCTTAAAAAAAAAAATTTTCTTATAATTGTTATAACTAATCAATCTGGCATAGCTAGAAATTTTTTTAAAAAAGCCGACGTAATAAGATTTCATAATTACATGAATAAAAAATTAAAAAAATATAGAGCTGAAATTGATGATTTTTTTATTTGTGGATGTCATCCAGATTTTCCGAAAAAAAATAATAAATGTAAATGTAGAAAGCCATCAAATTTAATGTTAATTAAAGCTATTGAAAAATGGTCTCTAAAAAAAAGAAATATATTGATGATGGGAGATAAATTAATTGACAAAAAATCTGCAAAAAAAACTAATATTAAGTTTTATTATAAAAGCAAGAAGGTCAATCTATACAATCAAATAAAAAAAATAATAAATAAATGAAAATAATTGGAATTAATCATGACATGTTTATAACTTCAGCTGTTTTAATTAATGATGGAAAGATTATATCTGCAATACCTGAGGAAAGAATATCTAGAGAAAAACTATCAAGAAAATTTCCAGAAAAAGCGATTAATGAAATTTTAAGAGAAAATAAATTAAGTATTGACGATATTGATATATTTGCCAATTCTTATAATCCGGTAAATTTGATGACAAAATTTAATCCTATCTTTTCAAGCTCTAGAAGATTTCGGTCTGATTACTTGTACTCAGTTCCCGACTATTTATTTAAACTTAATGCAAAAGTTGATCCTTTAAATTCTGAACACTTATTACAAGAAATAAAAATTAATAATAAAACAAAGAGAATATTTTTTGTAAATCATCATTTAGCTCACGCTGCTAACGCATTTTTTTTATCTCCATTTAAGAATTCTGCGATTTTGACTGCTGATGGTCGTGGAGAAATTGATAGTTGTTCATTTTCCTTAGGTATGGGTAATAAAATTAAGTTAATTAAAAAAATATCTTTTCCTCATTCAGTAGGCTCATTTTATAGTACTTTTACAGAATTTTTGGGATACAAAGCAAATTCTGATGAGTGGAAAGTAATGGCACTTAGTTCTTATTGTAAAAATAAAAAAAATAAATTTTATTATCTAATAAAAAAATTGGTTAAACTTAACAAAACCGATGGAACATTTCTTTTGAATATTAATTTTTTTAAAGAAACAGTTCACGAATATGGGAAGCTTTATTCTAATGAATTTATAAAACTATTTGGATTACCCAGGAAAAATAATGAAAAAATTGATCGTAGACACAAGGAGATAGCTGGAGCAATGCAAATTGTAAGTGAGGAGATAGTTGCAAACATGCTTAATTGGCTACAAAAAAAAACTAAATCAAACAACCTTTGTGTTTCTGGTGGTTTTTTTATGAATTCTGTTTTTAATGGAAAAATTACAAAATTAACAAAATTCAAAAATGTATTTATTTCGTCGTGTCCCGACGATAGTGGACTTTCAATTGGTTCTGCTCTTTATGTTTATAACCATATATTAAACAAAAAAAAAAGGTTTCCACAAAAACATAACTATTATGGACCTAGCTTTTCTAAAAATGAGATTAAAAAAACACTCGAAGATTACAAAATAGATTATGTTTATAGTAAAAATAATCTATCAAAAATAACAGCTAAAGAAATAAGTAAAGGAAAAATAATTGGTTGGTTTCAAGGAAAAATGGAATTTGGACAGAGAGCTCTCGGTAATAGATCAATTTTGGGGGATCCGAGAGTATTAAAAAATAGAGATAAAATTAATAAAATAATAAAATTTAGAGAGTCGTTCAGACCTTTTGCACCCGCTATATTAAAAGAATATAAAAATAATTTTTTTCAAATAGATAAAAATGATACAGCAAATTTTATGGAAAAAGTTTTTATGATTAAAAAAAAGATGCAAAAAAACATACCTGCTGTTACACATATAGATGGATCAGGAAGACTGCAAACAGTTGAAAAGAATACAAATCCAAAATTTTATGACTTAATAAAAGAATTTTTTAAAATAACTAAAATTCCAATACTAATCAATACCTCTTTTAATCTAAACGGAGAGCCAATAGTTTGTACTCCAAAAGATGCTATAAGAACCTTCAATACTTCAGGTTTAGATTTATTAGTAATTGGTGATTTTATAGTAAAAAAAAAAAATGAAAAAATTTAATATATCAGGTTATTGGATTGGGGATCCGAAAATGCCTTTTATTATTGCGGAAGCTGGTGTTAATCATAATGGCTCTATTGCTTTAGGAAAAAAAATGATTGATGTTGCATCAAAAGCAGGTGCTCATGCTATTAAGTTTCAAACTTTTGTAACTGAAGAAATAATTCTAAGAAATGCTCCGAAAGCAACTTATCACAAGAGAACAACAGGTTCAGATAAAAAATTATCTTGGTATGATTTGTTGAAATCTCAAGAAATGAGCCTCAACATGCATAAGAAACTTATTCAACACTGTAAAAAAAGAAAAATAATATTTTTAAGCACACCCTATGATGAAAAAAGTTCTGATGTTCTTGAAAAACTTGGAGTGAAAGCGATTAAAATAGCCTCAACAGATAACAATAATATCAAATTGATCTCTCATATAGCAAAAAAAAAAATTCCAATAATTTTATCCACAGGTATGATGGACATGAAAACTTTAGAACAATCGATTAAAGTAATTAGAAAAAATGGTAATTCAAAGATAGTTATTTTACAATGTACTTCCAATTATCCATGCACTTTTGAAAATACAAATCTTTCAACGTTAAAAGAAATAAAAAAAAAATTTAAAACACCTGTTGGTTTTTCAGATCATACTGAAGGCAATTTAGCTTCTATCGTAGCTACTACTTTAGGGGCTTGCGTTATAGAAAAACATTTTACATTAAACAAAAAATTTCCAGGACCAGACCACATAATGTCTATGGATCCCAAGGAGCTAGAAAAGTTTATATCTGAAATAAAAAATATTTATAAATTGTTTGGAAGAAAAAACAAAGTGATTTTAAATTGCGAAATTGAAAATTTTAAAAAATTGAAAAAAAGTTTAGTTTCAAAATTTTTTATTAAAAAAGGGAATAAAATAAATCTATCAATGATCACTGCAAAACGACCTGGAACTGGTATTCAAGCCAACAAATTAAATCTTGTCATTGGAAAAGAAGCAAAGAGAAACATACAAAGTAATACAATTATAAAATCTGAAATGTTGAAATAATTAATATGTTTTTTGTATCTACTACTTTCATAAAAGATAATTCAAGAGTCAAAAACGCCTTAGATAAACTATATAAAAATTCAATATTAAATATTGAACTAGGTTCAAATCATTCTTATGAAAAAAATTATGAATACATAAAAAACTATAAGGTTAATTATTGTGTTCATAATTATTTTCCAATTCCTAAAAAAAATATAGTTATTAATATTGCCTCTCAAAATAAAACGATTAGAGAAAAAAGCTTAATTCATATAAAAAATTCCATTACTTTTTCAAAAAAAATCAATGCAAGACTATATACTTTTCATCCTGGATTTTTAACTGATCCAGATGGTGCCAACATATCTTCAAATAACTATGATTTTTTGTGGAATAACAAGAAATTATTAAAAAGTAGTTATAATAAATCCTGGACGTTGATGATAGCTTCAATAAAAAAAATTATCAAGCACTCGAAAAAAGAAAATATAAAAATCGCAATAGAAACAGAAGGGTCAATAAGTTCTAAAAATCATCTTTTGATGCAAAGACCAATTGAATACAAGAGGTTTTTTAAAATTTTTAAAAAAAAAGATATAGGAATAAATTTAAACATAGGACATTTAAATTTAGCATCAATTGCTTTTAAATTTAATAAAATAAAATTTATAAAACATTTTTCTCACAGAATTGTGGCGATGGAACTAAGCCATAATTATGGAAAAAATGATGATCATCTTCCAATAAAAAAAAATTCATGGTACTGGAAAACGATTAAATCAAAAAAATTTCAGGGAGTTCCTAAAATTTTAGAGTTTAGAAACGTAAGTATTGATAAGATCAAAAAAACATACAAACTTGTAAGTAAATAGTTTTTTATCTATATTTAAAAAATTTTTTTCAGTGCATAAATCAAGCCGATTGAGCTATTAGTACTGGTCAGCTACACGCATTACTGCGCTTCCACATCCAGCCTATCAACGTGGTGGTCTACCACGGCTCTATAGGAAGAACTAGTT
>MDSV01168724.1_pt1 | contig 19325 bp, 15 predicted proteins | sample 810851 | NCBI WGS metagenome assembly MDSV01 (sample SAMN05326640, study PRJNA326480) | marine metagenome | isolation source: seawater | place: Atlantic Ocean: North East | collected 2012 | reverse complement strand
TACGTGAAAAAAGTTTGCATAACATTAATCAAGTAGGAATGGCTTTCGAGCACGAGGCTGAGGTACATATGAGTTTCTCAAAGTTTGATAACCTACTTAACCAAGTGATAATTAATAAATCCGTTTTAAATTTTGAGCAAGAAATTATACTAGAAAATTTATACTCAAGATCTGACAATGGTAATTGTACTGGAAAATTAAAAATTAATTTAACAAATAAAACAGTTTTAATCTTTGAAGGACACTATACAACTAGGCCAGAAATTAATCAGGTAATTGATAAAAACTTTATTTTATTAGCAGAACGTAAAGAATTAATTAGAAGAAAAAAAGATAGAGTAGCAAACTATCGAAATGAAAAGGAGGTTGAACAATATTTCAATCTAATTGATGAGCCATCATATCTTTCGAATTATTATAGATTTGCTGATCATAATTCAGTAATATTAGATAATTCAAATTTTTCAAAGCCTTTTTCTGTAAACTATGATCATATTCATAATGTATTAAATACTAGTATATTTCTAGATTTCAAAAAAATATCTTCGAAAAAAATAAAGGAATTCATATTTGGCTTACATGGGTTATCTAGTTATTCATTTATAGATAAAAATGATATTGAAAAATTACTATTTGATTTACATAATATAAAAAATATAGAATCTAAAAAAGCAATTTCTGAGTCATTTTCATTTAACAATATTCCTCATAAAATTTTTTATTTTGACTATGAATCAAAAAATGAGATTGAGGTAGGTTTGGTATCTAAATTATTTGAGAAAAATATTTTCTGGATTATAAGAAAAAGTTTTAGAAATATACAGCATCTAATATGTTGGGAGGGTGGAGTTTATAAGATTGAAGAGGGATTAATTGAAAGATTAAGTTTCATTAATAAAAAGGAAGAGCCTGAAAAAATTTTTCAAAAAGATTTTCAAAAAGATTTCTGGAAAAATCTAAAAAAGGGTAAAGCTTTTGTATCTGAGACGTTACTAAAGAAAAATTCAAAAAATATTTATGAATATTGTTTTTTGGATAATACTATTCGAGTATCTTTTATTGGTAGCGCTTTGAACTATTCCCAATTTAATTGTAATTCAATAGGAGATTTCTTTTTAATTTCTCATCGAGGTATAGAGAAAGATTTTGATAAGAAATTTACAACAAAAGTAAATGTATTTAAAATTGATGAATTTAATTTTAATAGTGATAATTTTGATTATTTTCAAAAAGAATCTAGTGCTTATACTTTGACAAATGATTACTTAATTTTACATACTAATTTAAATAAAAAAATCTTAAAAGAACTAAAAGATATTTATTTTAAATCGGAAGATGTTAACTTAAGATCAGTAATTATAGAGGGACTTTTACAAGATGAAAATAATTGCTTTGTATGTGAAGATGTTCGAGAATATTTAACTTATAGTCGTTGTTTTTTTCCCATTTCAATGTCTAGACTATATATTTTAAAAAGTATGGGTTTTGAGCAAAGTAACGTCTTAGCAACAAATATTTACGACATAACAAAGGATTCAATAGATACTTCTACGTTCTTATCTACAGCTTTCGAGAATCACTTACCAACTATAGTTCAGGCAAGTTTAAACGCAATTGGTCAATCTGAAACTAAATTAGATGGATCAAATAAAATAGGATATCTTCGTCCTGAAAAAGGAGTTTATAGTTTTACTAGTTCTGTCTGCGATGAGATAGTCAAAATTTTAGAAAATCATAACCCTAAAAACAATTTACTGCCGTTATTTGGGATTGGTTTGGATCATATTGATGTAGAGGGGGATATCCCTCAAGGAAGATCATCTAGATTCATAAGTAATGCTATTAATACTGAGTGCATAACTCATATGACATTAGATGGCTCACAACATTTTTTACCGAGAAATAATGATGAAGTTGAATTATATAATGCATATGTTAAAGTCTTTAATACATCTTTAAAATTTTTAAATCAAGCAAATATTAATAATATTGATTTAGAGTTTTGTACTGGAGAATTAAATTATATCGGTACTGAGTCCTTACCTCATTATCCTGATGGAAATGAAATATCAATGCTTCCTATATGCTTTACCACTGCTTTACAAAAAGAGAAATCCCTTCCATACAAAAGTTATTTGTCTAATACTTTGAAACTATACGTTGCTAATCTTGGTACAACACATCATGCGAATGATGAAGACAGATCATTAAAAATAGGATTAGCAAAAGAGTGGCAAAAAGCTTTGGAAGGAACAAACTTTGTTAGTCCAGTTTTACATGGAACAACTGGCTCAAGCGATAAAACCTTTTTATTAGCATCTAAATCTTGTTATAAAATAAATATTGCTGGATCTTTGTTAAAAGTACTTTTAGAAAATCTAAGTTCATTGCAAAAAAGTTCTTTAGGTTTTAATTCTTTTGATGAGAAGAGTAAATATTTATGTTCCAAATTTAATCTAATTAAAAAAGATAAAAGTCTCATAAACAAAAAAGAATTAAAAAAAGCTTTTTTGAGTTACTGTAAGGTTAGTAACGTAAAAGCACTAAAAGAAAATAATGCAAAGGTTATTAGGAAACCTCTATATGGAAGAAATAAGATTGCTCTTCATATTTTCTCAAAATTGGAAAAATTGGTAAAATCATGAGTGGAATATTTCTTCCATCAATGATTGAGGTTGAATTTGGTACTTATTATAAAAAAAGTACTGAGCTATTATTTAATGGAGGTTTCAATTCTTTTCATATTGATTTTGGTGATAATAAATTAATAAATAGGGAGCTTGAATGTTGGGATAAAGTTCATTTCTTGAAAAGTTTAGGAAAGGACATAAGGCTTACAGCTCATGTAATGAGTATGTCTGGGAATCATCCTCTTAGCGTAGAAAATATTACAGAAAGATGTCTTGATGAAGGATTTGAAATTATTTACATACACTCAAGAGCATTTAAGGATTTTAATAAATTACTTAGATTCAAGGAATCATTATTTAATGGTTCGCATCATATTTTTGGGATTGTTTCTGAATTAGAAAAAAATAAAAATCTTATAGATTTTGCAAAAGATATATCAATAAAGAATATTCTGCAAATGGGAGTCCCTATAGGTAAAGGAGGACAAAAATTTAATTGGGCCGCTTCTGAAAGAATAAAAGATTTCAGTTTAGAGTGTTCTACTTTATCTAATATTGAATTAGATGGCGGAATTACTTTTGATGTGCTTAAAAAGCTTCAAAAAAATACAATTAATAGATTTGCTGGATGGTCAATTGTTTCAGATTCTGATCCTAAAATTGTATTATCAAAAGCTATTGAAGTTAAAACTCTAATTTAATTTATGCAAATTATTATTCCAATGTCTGGAACTGGCTCTAGGTTTGTTGATAAAGGTTATAAAGAAATTAAACCTTTAGTTCCAGTCTTCGGTAAACCAATTATAGAATTTATTATTGAAAAATTCTCCTTTGCAGACCATTTTATATTTATCTGCAGGGATGAGCATTTATCAAATAAAGATTTAAATCTAAAAAACTATTTAAATAGTTTAGCTCCAAATACAACTATCTTAGGTGTCGAAAATCATAAGTTAGGGCCTGTATATTCATTATTAAAAATTGAAAAATATATAGATCATAATGAAGAATTAATTGTTAATTACTGTGATTTTGACTGGCGATGGGATTACGATAAATTTCAAGAATGGTTATCAAAAGAAAAACCAGAAGCTGCATTATGTGTATATTCTGGATTCCAACCACATTATATAAATCCTGCTACTTATGCTTATACAAGAAATAATCAACATAATGTTTTAGAAATTAGAGAGAAACAATCTTTTACAAGATATCGAGAAGAAGAAAATGCTGCCAGTGGAACATTTTATTTCTCAAGTGGAAAGTTGTTATTAAAGGCATGTAAATGGCTTATTAACCGTGGAGAAGATATTAATGGTGAATACTATGTAAGTTTATTATTTAATTATTTCCCTTCAATGAGAATGAGAACTCTCACATATCTTATTGATCATTTCATGCAATGGGGGACTCCCCAAGATCTTGAAGAATTTTTATTTTTTGCTAAAAAAGTACCTCTAAATTTCCAAAAAAATAAAATTAATTGTCCACTTATTATTTTGATGGCAGGTAAGGGTAATAGAATGAAGTCAATAGAAGAGACAAAAAAGCCTTACTTAAAACTTAATAATTTTCCTTTATTTAAATTGTGTAATAATAACTTTAATAGTAATAAAACAAATATTTGTGCACTTAATGGAGATAAGGAAGACGATGAATATATGTATAAATTTGATGAATATAAAAAAATTGCTGTTAACCAAACTTCATCTTCAGTAGAAACATTATTTTTGGCTCTTAATCAAACAGAATTACCTAATAATGAAGGACTACTAGTATTGCCTTGCGATGCTGCTATTGATTTGAATTGGAATAAATTTATAAGCAAATCTAAAATAAATGAAAAGTATGAAGCAATTATCTTCTCATTCGTAGGATACCCCTATGTTCATTGGACTCCTAATCAATATGGATGGCTGACAACAAATGATGCTAATTATGTTAAATCTATTGGATATAAGAGCGGATGGGATTCATTATTTTCAAATCCAATAGTAACAGGACATTTTTATTTTCCAAATATTGGGAGGCTAAGAGCGAATCTTAAGCTTTTTATGCAGAACTCCAAATCATGTGATAAGGAATGTTCAATTGATGAATTTTGTGGATTTTTGATCACAAAAAATAAAAATGTTTTATCTTATCAGGTTGATGATTTTCTTTGCTTAGGAACCGCTGAGGAGTTTCGTACTTATGAATATTGGTTAAATGCAAATAAAATCTCAAAGATTAACTAGGCAAATATTTTATTTCTTAATTGCAGGCATTTCAGCTGTTTCTATAGATTATTTCGTATATAGAATAACTTTAAATTTATTAGGGACTGTAATATCAAAAATATTTGGTTTTTATGCAGGAGCTATTCTTAGCTTTTTTATAAATGGCTCTTATACTTTTCGAAAGAAGGGTAGAATTCTATTAACATCAAATTATTTTTACAGATATATATTTTTTTTAACTGTTGGTATGTTTTTAAATACGACAGTCAATTACTATTTATTAAATACTTTTTATAGATTTACAAATATAACATTCTTGGCATTTTTGATTGCAACATTAGTTAGTATGACATTTAATTTTCTTGTTATAAAATTAATAGTTTTCAGATGAATAAATATACAATCGTAATTCCCTGTTATAACGAAGCCAGATCTTTACCAGAATTAATTCAACAGTTAGGGAAACTTAATAAGATTTTTAATTTTATCTTAGTAGATAATGGTTCAACTGATAATACTCAAAAAACTTTAAATTTGTCGCAATTACCAGAGAATATAGCATTATTAAAAAAAGAAAAAAATACTGGCTACGGAGCTGGTATTAAATTTGGACTTAAAAAAGTAGAAACTGAATTTTGTGGATGGATGCATGCTGATTTACAACAAAATGCATTAATTCTTCTTAAGGCAAAAAAAGTATTTGAGACATATTTTCATAAAAAAGGTCAAGATTTACTTGCCGTAAAGGGATTAAGGTCAGGAAGAACATTATTTGAAAATTTTTTTACAATTGGGGTTTCATTTATAGCTTCAGCTTTATTTTTTCGCAAGTTTTGGGATATTGCAGGACAACCTCATATTTTCAAAACATCCTCTTTAAAATTTTTGAAGAATGCTCCAGATGATCACAATTTTGAATTTTTTGTGTATATCTATTTTTCTATAGTTTTAAATGGAAAGTTTAAAAGGTTTGAGGCTCCTCTCAAAAAAAGAAAATTTGGAGAATCTTCATGGGATAAGGGCATATTAAGTAAGTTAAAACACTCAAAAAAAATATTTAAATATATCTTACATTTAAGATTTAATTCTAGTTTTTGATCCATATACTTGGCTCTTTGGTACATACTGCTTCAATTTCAAAACCAGAACACTTTTCTTTTACTTGATCTGGAGTATAAATAGAGTTTTGTTGTATTTCAGGGGAAACTAGACAAATTTTAAAATTTGCATTTTTTAGTAATAAAAGATTCTTTAGCGTTAATGGAAAATCAGAAAAATAATCTACCCAAACCCATCTAACCTTATCTTTAAATAATAATACAGATTCAATTGGTTCCTTATCAGAAAATCTTACAGCAAGATTATCTTTAGAAAATAAATTTGATTTATTTTCATAAGCCTTATCAGAATACTTGACTAATAAAGGTAAGGACATATCTAAAAAAAACCAATTACTCAATTTATATTCATTCATGATGTTTATACATTTTTCTTCAACTCCTTCAGATTTAAGATTTAAAATTATTGGTCCAGTGAGTTCAAATCCTTTTAATAATTCTGATAGTTTAGTGTTTTTCGAAATATGGTGATTAAAAGCATCATGTTCAAGAATTAATTGATCATTATGATATCTGACATCTATCTCAATACCATGATTAGATTGTATTTTTTTTAAATCTTTTATTGTATTTATCCTATGGTTAATTATAATCATTTTTTACAAATATTTTCTTTTTTTATTTAACCTTAATTATAACTTTCTGAACTTAAAAATAATAAATACCTTATAATTTTTAAATCACCTACTATCCCAAATTAATTTATTGTAAAAAAATATCTAATAATATTTTTTTTTGGATTGGCTCAAACCAATTTTTAAGCATTTATGGGAGGATAAATAAAGTAGGTTCGAATTTATTAATGCTAATATGACTTTCAAAATTCTTATAATTGGAGGGACAGGATATATAGGGAGTCGTGTTTTCTCTGAATTATCTAAAAATAAACTTTTTCATATAATAACTTGTGATAAGGAATTGTATGGGAATTGTATTAACAAGAAAAATATAATTAAAGACTATTCAGAATTAAATTACGATTATATCCAAGGATTTGATATCGTAATTCTTTTAGCGGGAAACTCTAGTGTAAAAATGTGCGAAAATAACACATTTGGCACTTTTAGAAACAACGTTTCAAATTTTATTTCTCTTATTTCAAAGATGAATTCTAAGCAGAAGTTTATCTATGCTAGCAGTTCTTCTATTTACGGATCTTCACTAAATTCAATCTCTCAAGAATCCGATGAAGATCTTAAACCAACTAATATTTATGATTTTAGTAAATATGAAATTGATTATTATGCAAGATTTAGTGATGTAAATTATTATTCTCTAAGATTTGGAACAGTTAATGGATTTTCAACAAATTTAAGAACAGATTTAATGATTAATGCTATGGTCAAATCAGCAATTAAGCACAATAAAGTGCAGGTTTTCAATCCAAATGTTAAGAGACCTATTCTTGGGTTGTCTGATCTTGTTAAAGCTATTAATCAAATAATAAAAAATGATAATAATAAGCTAAAAGGTATTTATAATTTATCCTCTTTTAATACAACTCCACTTGATGCTGGGAAAGAAATTGCTTCTATTTTTAATTCTGAACTAATAATTAATGAATTCGTGCCAAAAGGTTATGATCAATTTAAGACTAAGTCATTGACTTATGATTTTTGGATTGATTCCTCTAAATTTAGTAAAAATTTTGATTTTAAATTTAATGATACTATTTCTTCAATATCTCTTGAGTTAAAGTCGTTACTAAATCAAGTAGACATTTTTAGCAATCGTTCAAATGAAAACAAATAATTATATAGAGATAAAAAGTTGTAGAGCCTGTGGTTCTAATTCTTTAAAAAGGATATTAGATCTAGGTGATCAGCCATTAGCTAATTCATTTTTAAAATTTAGATCTAAAGAGGATTATTTCCCATTGCAATTAAATCTTTGTAATGAATGCTTTCATTTGCAATTAAGTGTAGTCGTTAGTCCATCATTAATGTTTGATAATTATCTTTATTTAAGTGGTACCACATCTACTTTAAAGGAATATTTTAAGTGGTTTGCCAAATTCGCTCTTGATGATCCATTTATTAAATCTTTAAAAAAAAAACCAAATGTTTTGGATATTGCTTGTAATGATGGTTCTCAATTGGATCAATTTCTATTGAATGGATGTAACACGTATGGAGTAGATCCTGCTGCTAATTTAACACCAATTGCTATAGATAAGGGGCATCAAGTTTTTACAAAATACTGGAATATTGAGACATCATTACTGATACAAAAAAAAATAGATATTTTAGTAGCTCAAAATGTCTTTGCTCATGTTAATGATGTTGTTGAGTTTCTTAAACTCTGTAAAGGAGTACTACACAAAAAAGGGACAATTTATATTCAAACTAGTCAGGCTAATATGATCAAAAACAGTGAATTTGATACTATATATCATGAACATTTATCTTTTTTTAATATAAAGTCTATGTCTAAAGCTGTTAAAAGAGCTGGACTTAGTTTAGTTGATATTCATAAAACAGACATTCATGGAACCAGTTACTTATTTGTTCTAAAAATAATGGAGCAAAATATTACTGAAGTCGCAGAATCTAAAATGCTTGAAGAGAAAAAAAATGGCTTGTATAATCTTTCAACTTATCAAGAATATTCTTCAAATGTTCAAAGTATTAAAAAAGATTTTATTAAAATTTGTAAGAAATTAAGAAATCAAGGGGTTAAAATTGTTGGTTATGGGGCAGCCGCTAAGGGGAACACTTTTTTGAATTTTACAAAATATAAACTTGACTATATTGTTGATGATAATTCTTTAAAACATAATTTGCTATCCCCAGGTTTAAATATACCTGTATTAGCTCCAAGCGAATTACTTAAAGAGAATCCAGAATCATTATGTGTAGTTCCATTAGCTTGGAATTTCTTTGATGAAATAAAAGGTAAAGTTAAAAAAATTTTAAAATGTAACCCAAAATATTATTTAAGATATTTTCCTATCCCAGAATTGGTAGAATAAAATATTATTTAAAATTTATTAAAAAATACCATTTATGAGAAAAAATTTTTATATTAATCTTACAAATGGATTAGGAAATAATATTTTTCAAATTGTTGCTTCAACTCTATTGTTTAAGGATTATAAAAAGGTTAGATTTATTTTAATACCTCCTTGTGAAAATTATTATGGATTACCAGTAATAAAAAAATTATTTGGAAAAAATATAACATTATCAATTGCAAAATTTCCTCCAAAATTTAGAATCATGATTACAGATTACAACTATAAATTTTTTCGTATATTTTCTTTATTTTTAAAATTACCTTTTAATTTCTTTGCTTATGGATATTTTGAGGATTATCAACATTATATAAATCAAATAAAAGTTATTAAGTCTCTTTTTACAATAAAAAAGTATGACCTTGATGAGGAAACTCTTGTTCTACATCTAAGAACTGGAGATCGATTATATTATGAGGAACATGAAAAATATAGACATACATATAAAGAATTCAAGGATTTAATTCATTCATTCAATTACAAAGAATTCTTTATCGTGACTGATTTCCCATCTTTAAATAATATTTCTTTGGAAAAATTTAAAAAATTAAAATTTCATATACCAATAAATTCAAGTAGTGAGGAATTTATTGAAAGAACAGTAGATTATATTAACTCTCTATTTGGATTGTTTAATAGTAAGGGGGCAAAACAATTTTCATCATCTTTATATGAAGAATTCTGTTTTCTAGCATCATCAAAAAAAATAATATTTGAAAATAGTACTATTGCATGGTGGGCCTCATTCATATCTTCAGCTTATGAAATCAGATTAAGTAAAGGATGGAGACCTTGGAAACTTAAATCTAATAAAAATCTTTCAGAAATACCATTTAAAAATTGGATAACTTGGTAAAAATATGAATTTTAAAAATCCTTTTTCCTCTTCATCTTTTAAAGCTATTAAGGATATTTTTAAACTTTTACCTAATAGAAGTTTTAATCCACTTTGTATACTTCTTATCTCAAATCTTTTATCTGGATTAATTGAATTTTTTGTAATAATTTTATTTGTGCCATTAACCTCGATAGTTTTAAAACCTGAGTTTAAAACAGAATTAAAACTACCCTCTTTCTTAAATTATTTTAATTATATTTTTTCAGATAATTTATTTGTTTATTTATTTATTTTATTAATTTTACTCTCATTTATTTTAAAAATATTATCTAACTTTTTTACTATAAATTTTTCAGCTAAATTTGCAACTTATCTTTCCTCTTTAGTTTATGAATCTTTCTCAAATGAACCTTTTGAAATTTCCAATTTAAGGCATTCCTCTTTTCTTTACGATCTTCTTGGCCCAAAGATAAATGCTACGGTTGCAATAATGGATAGATTTCTATTTCTATTATCAAACTTATTTATTTCATTATTTATTGTATATGCGCTATTAAATATTTCTTTGAAACTTACTATTTATGGAATTATTGGCTTTGCTATTTTTTACTACTTAATAATTATATGTATAAGGCCAACTATTTTAAATAATAGTAAAATCCAATCGGAATTAACTTCTGAATGTGCTCAACTATCAACAGATACATCTTTAGGACTTAGAGATATTATTCTCCAAAATAAATTCACAGAAATTATTTCAAGCTATTTAAATTTTGATAGAAAGATTAGAAAAAGCGTTGTTATAAATAACTTGCTTTCAATGACTCCTAAATTCATACTTGAATTTTTTGTTATTTTAATATTTCCTTTATTAATAATCTTCCAAAACTTATTTAGTTTTGATTATTTATTAGTTTCAATTCTTGGGGCATTTCTTTTAGGACTTCAAAAATTATTGCCTTCTTTTCAAGTCATATATTCCTCTTATACTACAATAAATTCTAATATTTTTGCTCTAAGAGAAATTCAGACTTTTCTAAATTCAAATAAATCTAAATTAATAATAGATAATAAGTTTGATCTCATTAAAAAGAAAAATAAACTTATTAAATTCGATTCATTAATATTTAGTTCAGTTTTTTTTAGATATATTAATTCCAATTCCTTTAGTATAGAAAATTTATCATTTGAAATAATTTCTGGAGATATTGTTCTTATAGAAGGACCTTCAGGCACAGGGAAATCTACTACTGTTGATTTAATTGTTGGATTATTACAACCGACATCAGGTGAGATTTTATTAAATAATAGATCTTTAAATGATATTAGTAATTATCAATTAATTGATAATTGGAGATATTCATTATCATATGTTTCTCAACAACCTTATTTCCCTTCATCTTCAATTGCAAAGATAATTTCTGGAACTGATATATCAGGTTCAATAGATAAAGATTTAATATTTGAGTCGATTAAAATTGCTTGCTTAGAAGATTTTGTCTATGATCTTCCTGATGGTATCAATACTTTACTAAATCAAAATGCGAAAAATCTTAGTGGAGGACAGAGGCAAAGGCTTGCTTTTGCAAGAGCTTTATATAAAAAACCATCTTTTATGATTTTAGATGAATTCACAAGTGCTCTTGATAAGAACACTGAAAGCAAAATTTTGAGAAATATAAAATTATTATCATTTAAAACTACAATAATAGTAATTTCACATAATGCTTCTTCTGATAATTACTTTAATAAGAAAATAAGTATTAAAGGAATCAATAAATAAGTACATTAGATTATAATTTATTTAATAAATTGATTAAAAAAATATATTAGAATGAGAGTCGCAGTTTTAATTACAGGACAACTTAGAGACTACAAAGTAAATAGTATTAATCACTTAAAAAATCTTATTAAACCAAATAATGCTGATGTATTTTTTTATATTTGTAATAAGAATACGATACATTCAACGGGTGAATCTTTAGAGCAGAAATATATCATGCAAAATGAATATTCTGAAAAAGAAATTAGAGATAGTATTAAATCTATATATGGAGATTTTATCAGAGAAATTAATATAAATACTCAAGAAAAGCTGAATGATGAAAATTTCGGTACCCTTGGATATTTTAGAAATAGAATGCAAAATCAAATTATCAATATAAGAAAAGGATTTGAAATGGCAAAAAATTTTTCTATTAATAATAACTTTTCATATGATTTGATTGTAAGGTGTAGACCTGATAATTCTTTTTTCCCTAAAGTTATAAATTTAAAACATTTCAATTATAAAAATGATTTAATTTATAGTACAAGATTTGAGCCGTCTGGACATAGAGATATATGTTTCTTTGCAATTTCAAATGTCTTTACTTTTGAAAAATATTGTTCTTTTGAGTATTTAAATGATGAAGATCCGTCTAGAACAGATAATAATTTTGAATGTTTAGAATTTATGCTAGAAAAATATTTAAATTTACAAGGAGTCAAAACTAAATATATCTCAAATATTTGTGTACCTTTTTCTGGATTTGATAAAACAAAACCTATAATCGATTTCCCTCATAGAAATAAGAAAGAAAAACTACTCGATTCAAAAGGTAATTATGTTGAACAGATATTGCCAATAAAAGAAAATATATTAAAGTCAAATCTTATAAAAATTAAAGTAAAAAGGTATATAAATGTGGTTAAATCTAAAATAAAAAAATTATACAAATCTATCAAAATTTAATATTTTTATTTTTTATATATTTTTAAACTAATTCTTTTTAAATATCGCAATAGTATTACTTCCTCCTAAAGGAAATAATTTAGTACCAATATTTTCAAATAAGAAGGTTAAATATCTCCAATATCTTGGGATTTGCGGAGTAAAACATAAAGTCTTAATTTTTATAGTCTTTAAATGTATAGAAATATTATTTTTTAGTTCATTAGCTGACCAAAGAATATAATGATCCTTCTTAATGATTTTTTCTCTTTCTTTAAGATATTTTGTATTTCTTAGAATTATTTTCCACCATGAACTTCGATTGTTTAGGCTCAAGATGAAATTTCCATTAACCTTAAGTACTCGACTGATTTCTGAAATTGCTTTCTTAGTATTAGGGATATGATCTAAAGAGGCTAGAGATATAATTAAATCAACATTACAATCTTTAATTGGAATTTTCTCGGCTGATGCTTTTAGATGAAAGTAGTTTTTTTTTTGAAGTCTGCGATTTAAAGATTCTTTAATATTTAAATCACTTGGTTCAATATTTATATATTGATCAATAACATCAGAAATTAAGTCATAAAAGAAACCATGCCCACCACCAATCTCTAATACTATTAATTTTTTCTTCTTTAATTTTGCCAGTTTAAAGCATTCCAATTTTGCCCATTTTATAATTAAATCATCAACATAATTTCCGTAGCCATCATGATAAGCTTTATTCATCAAATCGTCTCTTTCATCTATCCTTAGACCTTTTAGTTGAGGTTTTTTTGGATATATCAATATTTTGTTTACAATAGAAACAGGCTGATTTATAAAATTTGGTAAGGCTTTAAGAAATTCTTTCATAATATATAACTTTATTAGATAATAAAAGAATAGCATTTTTATTATTTTAAATATTTATCATGGACCATATCAGATATTAATTCCTTCCATTTTGGAAAATTATGTTCAAGACTAAATTTAAATATAATGTTTTTTTTGGTTTTATATTTCCCTTTATTAAAATTTTTAGTATGGTTAACTAAATATTTTAACCATTTAACTTGATTATCCTTATTATTAATAGCTGGGATTAATTGTAAATATTTTGAATTAATATACTTGAAATCATCTTTAGCAATTTCATCATATACAAATTTATTCCCTGGACAGTCTGAAGCTATTATTGGAATGCCACTGTATATTGCCTCAAGAAGTTGGTTTGATAATCCTTCATAAAATGATGGCATTACAAACAAACTACAATTTTTAATCACTGAATAAGGACTCTCTAAATGGCCCGTAAAAATTATATTATTTATATTTTTATTTTTATTTCCCTGATCATCAAATTGAAATTGAAGATTTAAATTCTTGCATAATTCAAAGCAATCATTTAACAAAGGGCCTTCACCAATTATTATTAAATTTAAAGATTTATCATGCATGATTGCTCGATATTCTGCGTAAATTTTTAAAAAGTCAATAACGGCTTTATGCTTTGTGATTGCTGAAGAAATACAAATATATCTTTCAAGATCTTTTTGGGAAGGTATATTATTTGATATTTTATTATCATAACTTTTATTATCAATTTCATTAATATCGATTAATCCGTTTATAAGGTTTACTTTTTTATTTAGGTATGTTTTTCTTATGTAAAAAGGAATCAAGTGAGGAGCAGCAGGTACAATTTTTTTTGAAAAAATATAAATTAATGGCTCAAGAAATATACCCCAATATAATCTAGATAAAATATTTGAATCTTTATAGTGCAATGAAGATCCCGTTATAACGGTTATATTATAGGTATTAGAAAATAGTGATATCAAGCTTGGTAATGGTGAAAAAGTAACTACAATTTTATATTGATTTAAGATTTTTCTATAAGATAAAATTCTTGATAATTTCGATACAACATTATTTTTATTACTCTTATTCTCTAAATAATTATTCAGTGAAAGATAATTAGTTATTAAAAACTTAGAAAAATTTCGATTCAAAATCTGAGCTCTTTTTTGAGATCCTCCTATATTGGACCAATTTAAAGTAACAAATAATATATCTTTTTTTATCATTATTTTTGAGGAATCAAGATTAATTTGTCCCACATCTTGAATATCTTTTTGGAAGAATATTTTTTATAAATTGTATTAATTGCTTCCACTTCAATTTTCTTAAGTATATTTTTTTTGTCACCAAAAATAAATTCAAGTGTTTTGATAATTTCATTAGGTGATAGTTTTTTTATTAAAATGCCGTCTTTTTTATTTTTAATTATGGAACCTGAAGTCTTAAATGTACTGATAACACATTTACCGCAGGCCATGCCTTCAATAACTACATTTGACATTCCTTCTGATCTGGATGGATGAATTATTACATCAGCATTTTTCATATAAATCTCAGGATTATTAGTTTCTGTATGAAGAGATATTAATGAATCTAAATTATGAACTGCAATTTTGCGATCTACTAGTTCTTTTAGACTTCCATCCCCAACAATAGTGAAGAAATATTTAGATTTAATTTCAGAATTAGAAATCCTGATAATCGTATCTAATAAAATATCAATTCCTTTTATATATTCGAATCTTCCAATAAAAAGAACTTGTAATTTATTTTTTTTTGTATTTATTTTCGTATTTACTTTTGAGAATTTATCATCTACAGAATTAGGTATTACTTTAAAGTTTCTTGCTAAGGTATATTTACTAAAAATTATTTTTAATTCTTCAGTTTGTAATATTAAATTCTTTAATCTGAAATATACTAAATATCTAATTAATACCCAAAAAGTTGAAAGTTTTGAATCTTTAGGATTGCACCTTTCTGATCCATAGTGGATTATTTTCAAATTTAAAGATGCTAAAATTGTAAGTATATTAGGAATAGTTAAAAATGATATATAAATCGAGTCCTGATGATTTCTTATATAGTTCTTGATTGCAAAAAACCATATAAATATATTTTTAAATTTATTTATAAAATTAATAGGATTTAATTTTCTTAATTCAATTAATTTTGTATTAGGAGATAATTTGAACCCTTTGAATAAATTTGATTTCCCAAAAGTGATTATAGAAATAGAAATATTTTTTTTTGAATAATGATTAGCAAGATCGATTATTACTTTTTCAGATCCCCCGCATTCTAGATTTATACAAACAAAAGTTACTGGTTTAAATTTTTTAATCATAATAAAGAAGATATTAAATTAGTTTATTGAATTTCTCCAAGATATATACATTAGTACTGTCCATAATTTATTAGATCGATCATAATTACCAGACAAATGTTGTTCCCAAATTTTGTAAATTAAATTTTTGGATATGTTTGTTTCTTCTTCATAATCATAAGAATTTATTAAATCATTAGCCCATTGTCTTAGAGAATTCCTTAACATTTTTGCAAGAGGAATTGAGAAGCCCTTTTTAGGACCATAAATCAATTCTATTGGTAAATATTGCTCTAATATTTTCTTCAGTAAATATTTAGGTTCATTTCTTTTGAAAATAATTGAGCTAGGAATAGATAGCGCATATTCGACAATATCAGTATCTAAAAAAGGCATCCTTAATTCAATACTATTATGCATTGAAGCTCTTTCCATTTTGCAAATCAAGTCATCTGGTAGATATTCTTTGATATCATCTATCATCATTCTTTTCTTAAGATCCTTTAATAGTTTGATATTTTTAAGTTCATTATTATTATTAGATTCTTTGGGTTTGTCCCAAATATGATTCATATCTTTACTTAAATCTTCAATACTTTTAACGTTACCTATTCTGTAAAAAATTCTGTTTAACATATTAAGATAAAAGGATAGTCTTTTTAGATTATTTGAATCTTGTGAGTAATACATAAGATTTCTAATAATTTCTTTTTTCATAATTAGCTCCCCACTCACTCCTAATATTTTTCTAATTTTAAAATTTATCAAATTTAATAATCGATATTGAGCAAAAGCTTTTTGATATCTAGGGTAACCACCAAACAACTCATCTCCTCCGTCCCCTGATAATAAAACCTTAATACTCTTACTTGAATAAGAGCTTATTATATAGGAGGGTATTTGAGATGAATCTGCGAATGGTTCATCATAAACATAAGATAAATTAGGTATTGTACTTTCAATATCTTTATTAGAAATTATATATTCATTATGATTTGTGCCTAATACATTTGCTATTTGGATAGCTTTTTTTGACTCATCAAATGAACATTCTTCAAAACCTAATGTGAATGTTTTTACCTTAGTAATTGAATACTTTTGAAGAAGACTTACTATTATTGAGCTATCTGTTCCACCAGAAAGTAATACACCTAAATCGACATCAGCCTTTGATTGAAGATTTAAAGAATTAATGATTAACTTTTCTAGCGTTTTAGTATAATTTTTTGGATCTTTGTGATTATGAATTACTTTCTTGATATTATCTACCTGATAAAACTGCTTAACTTTGATATTTCCATAATTGCTGTTTGGCTTTATGGGTTCTTTAGGATAATTTAATGGAACTTTATCAGTAATTTTAATAAAAGTACTTGGTTCAACTTTGAAAATGCCTTTATAAACAGATAATGGTGCTGAAATATAAGATTTATTAAAAAATTCAGAAACTGCTTTTTTATTGATTCTTTTTATAAATCTCGGATCATTACATATAGCTTTTAATTCTGAAGCAAAAACAATTGTATTATCTACCCATCCATAATAGAGTGGCTTCTCTCCAAATCTATCTCTTACTAAATATAAAGAGCACTCTTTCTTATCCCATAAAGCAAAAGCGAACATACCTTTTATTTTTTTAAGAGTATTTTCTAGTCCCCATCGAGAAATACTTTCTATAAGTGATTCTGTATCAGAATCACTTTCCCAGATTATTTTTTGTTCTTTATTTAATTCTATTCTTAAATCTTTGTGATTATAAATCTCACCATTAAAAGCGATTAAATATCTTCCACTTTTTGAATGCATTGGTTGATTCCCAGCAATAGATAGGTCCTGAATTGAAAGTCTTCTATGCGCAATTGCAATATTATCTGAATGAAATAAGCCTTCTGAGTCGGGTCCTCTGTGGATCAAAACCGAGCACATTTCATAACTATAATTTTTGAGCCTATTAAGATCTAATGTATTATTTGGATCAAATATTCCGGCAAATCCACACATGACAATTTACAAGATAGTAATTTCTTATATAAGTTGAAATTCTAATTCAAAATTAGATAAAGTTAATAATTTCACTCTTTTGTTACTTATATAAATTAGGTATAGAATTTAATAAAGCAGATTTTTAACTCCCTATTTATAAATTATTAAACCATTTATGCAAGATAAACCTCATACAACTTTTAGCATAATTACGCCAACTTATAATAGAGCAGAATTTTTAGAGAGAGTTTGGGAAAGTTTAAATTCGCAGTCTGCTTTTATATCTGAATGGATCGTAATAGATGATGGATCCACAGATAAAACGAATGACATTATTTCTAAACTACAAAATATTTCTTCAATAAAGATCATTTATAAATATAGTTTGAATAGGGGTATGACGAGCGCAATAAATCTAGGATTGAAATATATTACTGCTGATTATTTTTTCAAATTAGATTCCGATGATTATTTAGTTAAATCCTCTTTAAAAATAATTTCAAACCACATAAATAGAATTAAAGAATCAGAAATATCAAATAAGGTTAATTCCTATTCTTTTCTGGCAAGATTACCTTCAGGAGAGTTAATAAATAAATTTTCTAAGTTAATAATCTTAGGAGAACAAATTGAAGATAAAATAATAACTGCTGATTATATCTCAGCCAGGTTTTCTGATTGGATTTCAGGAGATTTATTAGATATTTTTGAATCTTATCCTCTATTAGATCATTTTAGATATCCAATTTTTAGTGATGAAAGGAATTCACCTTCAGCTTATATTAGTTATTTTAATTCTGATTATAATAAAGGCCTTGTAGCTTATGTACTTGAAGTAGTTTTAATCAAGGATTATCAGCAAAGTGGTGTTACTTTTCAAAGAAAATTTAATAAAAAAAATACCTCTTATGAAAATTATAAAACCTATTTAACAGCTAATATATGGTTATTAAAAGTCACGGAAGATAAATTAAAGCCTTTATTCGTAGCAATTAAAGAAGTTTCAAAGCTTTTTTTTATATTATTATTTTCATATACATTAAAATTTATAAAATTATTTTTTAAAAAAATATTTGAATGAATCAATTCCATATTTACTATTAATCGATAATTTAAACATTTCTTCAAAATTTTGTGCAATTATAGACTTATATTCTATTTCCAATAATGATTCTTATTTGTTCTGTTGTATAGTCTTAAAAAGATAATTTAATTCTCCTTTGAAAAATGTAAAATTAACAAAAAGTGTTATTGAAGAATATTTGACTTCCTATGACATTGAAAAATATCCATTTGGAGATGTACTCAATAATTTATTTAATTTAAACTCTCTTGAGAAATTACATACAGAATTAATTTCTTTAAAAGGTTTTAATGGTGATGTCGGTAAGGATAGTCAGAGTCAGATACATAATATTTTTTACAATAATATTAAAAATCAAGAATCAGAATTAAGAAAATTATGGGATAAATTTCTTGTAAACGTGGTTTTAAAGAACTATAAATCTAAAGACAAATTTATAGTTCAAAAACTTCCCAATATAAGAATACATATACCAGGAGGCAAAGCAATAAATAGATGGCATTGTGACTCAGATAAAGATCATAATCATCCGCTTGGAGAAATAAATTGTATTTT
>MDSV01018722.1_pt1 | contig 19325 bp, 15 predicted proteins | sample 810851 | NCBI WGS metagenome assembly MDSV01 (sample SAMN05326640, study PRJNA326480) | marine metagenome | isolation source: seawater | place: Atlantic Ocean: North East | collected 2012 | reverse complement strand
ATTAGCGGAGGAGCTGCTACAGGTCCTTCCTTTACTGCTATTACTAAAAATAGTCAATCTGTTTACGATTTAAGTTTATCTTTTTCTAATACTGCAGACGGAAGCGAAACCCTCACTATAGTACCTGCATCCGCTACGTCTATCTATGACGCTGCCGGTAACGCTGCATCCACTTCACAATCCAATAACACTGCATCTATAAATGATAAATTAACCCCATCATTAAGCAGTGTGGATTTGTCTTCTAATAACTCAATTAAAACCAATTACGCCGGTGCTGATGATGTGGTTAGTCTTAATTTGACTGCATCTGAATCCATTAACCAACCTTATGTAGTTTTTCAATCGGGCGGTGCTGCAATTACGAATTCACCTTCCTATAGTGGTTCCGCAACACAATGGACTGTATCGTATACTGTAAGTAGTTCAGATACAAACGGTGCGGTCAGTTTCACTATAGATGCGTCGGATAATGATGGGAATACTTCACAAAGAACAACTACAACGAATTCAACCAGTGTTACCAAAGTCGGAACAACAAACACTACAGTTACAAGTGGTACATACGGACAAATTATTGGATCTCAGATTGTCGGAACAACAAATGACCGGTCTGGGGGCGCTGTTGCAATGAATGGCGATGGAACCATTATTGGTGTTAATGATGTTGTTGGTGGAACAACTCGTGTTTGGCAATATAGTAATAATTCATGGAATCAACTTGGATCAAACATCAGCGGGTGGTCCAACAACAACAACAGTCAAATTGTTAAAATAAATAATGATGGCACTTTTATTGCTATTGGTTCTCCTTATGATACAACGAATGGCACCCAGAGCGGAGCAGCTGCTGTTTTTCAATACAGTTCGTCCGATAATTCGTGGAATCAACTTGGATCTACAATTTATGCTGACACGGCCTACGTGACGCTTGGAAGTTCAGTTTCATTAAATAATGATGGTACTATTCTTGCCGTTGGGTCGGCACGCTATTCAAGTTATACAGGAATGGTACAAGTTTTTCAATATAGCAATAATTCATGGAGCTTAATGGGATCAGAAATAACTGGAACAGCTACTAATGACAACTTAGGCGAAGTGTCATTAAATGGAGACGGAAGTATTTTAGCAGTAGGTTCAAAGGGCTATAATTCTTATGATGGCGTTGTACGTGTATATCAATACAATAATTTATCTTGGGGTCAAATAGGTTCTGATATTAATGTTCCATCTGGAAGTACATATTTTGGAATATATGTTTCATTAAATGATGATGGAACTATTGTTGCTATTGGAGCAAATCATTCAACGGGAGGATCCAACAGTGTTTATAAATATAACGGAACTTCATGGAATATATTAGGATCTAGCATTTATGGTGGAGCAGGTAGTAGTAGTTCGCAAGAATATTTTGTATCATTAAATGATGATGGAACCGTTTTAGCGGTAGGTGGAGGCGGTTATGATTCAGATTCAGTTAATAATATAGGAGTATTTCGTATTTGGCAATACAACTCAACCGATACTTCATGGAATCTTTTGGGTCAAATGTATGGGACTGATACTAACGAATACATCGGAACGGCAAGGTCAATTTCATTAAATAATGATGGAACTATTATTGGTGTTGGAGGAATGGGTTATGACTCATGGAATGGAAGGACCCGTATTTTTGAAACTGGTGTTCCTTATGAAGCCACAGTAACCATTAATGCAGTCCCTCCTGATTTGACTTCACTAGGCATAGCCTCTAATTATTCCACCACAACTCAAGCAAAAGCTACAAACGAGGTTACGATTTCTCTCCAATATGATATGTCTATAAATACTCCAGTTATTGATATTTCTTCCGGCGGAGTTGCTATTGCCGATACTACTATTACATATGCAACCGTTAATGATAGTAGTCTTAATTGGACTGCCAAATATACTGTGGATAGTGCAGATACCATAGGTGCAGTTACGTTTGCCATTGATGCATCCTCTATTCAAACGGTTACTGACGCTACACAAGTTACACAATCAGATATTACCGATGGTACAACAATGACTATTCTTGAAGGCATCGCCCCAACAATATCTTCTACCACATTAGATTCATTTAATTCAAATATCACTGTCACATTTTCTGAATCCGTATACGCGAATTTAAACGGAACCGGCGATCTTACTACCAGCGACTTTACCGTACAAACCACAGGAGGACAAGCTACCTCGCCCACCTTAACAGCCATATCAAAAACAAGCCAAAGTATTTGGGATTTAAGTCTATCGTATACTGGCGCCGCAAATGGTTCCGAACAAATCACTCTAAACCCTGCGTCTACTTCTATTTACGACGCAAATGAAAACGTTGCAACTACTAACCAATCCAATAATACCTTTAATTTAAATGACATACCCGTTATTTCTTCTGTAGTGGTAAACAAAGATACAGGCGCATTAAATACAAATGTCACCGTAACTTTTACAGAATCTGTGTATAACACCAACGGCGGTTCAGGAGATTTGGAATTATCCGATTTCACCGCAGCCTTATCTGGAGGGGTAGCAACCACACCCGTTTTATCATCCTTAACAAAAACCAGTCAATCTGTTTGGGATATGAGTTTAAGTTATACTGGAGAACCAGCCGGTACGGAAACACTAACTATTAATCCAGTTTCTAATTCTATTTTTAATGCTTCTGGTGTTGAAGTAAGAAATCCACAATCTAATAACACATCTCAATTATATGAAAGATGGATTACGACAGACTCGGCAAATTATTTTAAGAATTCATACGTACAAGGTTTTATAGATGTAAGTGGCGGAACTATACGTACAAGAAATACTACAGATCACTTATTAATTACGGGTGACAGTAGTTTGAACAATGTATCTTTATCCAGCTCTGGCTTGGGTGTTGGAATTGGAGATCATAGTAATGCAGTGGACGTAAGTGGTAATGTTGATTTATCCGGTAATTTATTTGTTACAGGGGATGTAAGTCTTAACAATGCACTCTATGTAAATTCTTTAAATGTGACAGGAACTTCAAACTTTGTATCAACCACTTTTAGTAGTGTTAACAGCACAAGCATAACATATGACGGTGAATTGAAAACAACTGCTCAAATGACGATTAATGAAAGTGACATGAGTCATAATAACACAACACAAGCGATACATGGTGATTTGAATTCCGGAGGTACGTTTAGTTCAGACGTTACTATAAACCCAGCAATGAAATTACCTGGCAATATTTTGATTGTAGATAGTTCAAACAGTGAATATAATTATGGTGCGTATACGATATATTCCGATGCTTATAATTCAAAATACTTTGCTGTTGGAAAGAGTTCATCAAATGTATTTAATATTGTAAATGAAAGCAATGCAGGTGTATATATGAATTCAGGATCAACATCCTTTACGGGAACATCAGATGCCAGACTAAAGAAAAATATTGCACACTTAGAAGATTCTATTGAAAAATTAAATCAATTAAAGCCATGTTCCTTTCAATGGAAAACACAAGAAGATGATAAAAAGCATTTAGGTTTCATTGCTCAAGAAGTAGAAGAAGTATTACCAGAATTAGTTGAAGAAAACACATTGCATGATGGTAGCGTCTATAAAGGTGTGAAAGTAGACGACTTAATTCCGTATTTGCTGCAATACATAAAATATTTAAGACAAAAAATAGATTCCATGAAAAAAAAGGACGATATTTCAGTAAGCACAAATGGTGGTACTATAACACCATTCAATTCTGTTGAATCTTTAGATAAATTAGATAAAATTTAATTGATATAAATATATATAATTATATCAAATTAATGCCGAAAACACGAGATGAAAAATTTACAGAAAGTATGCAAGAATTCTTAGAAAACAATGTTTATATAAATGATGAATATTACAACTTTTATTATAATTTGCAAAACACGACTGAAAATAAAACAAGACATATTCATAAATATTTACTTGAAATATACGGTATTAAACAATCAGAATTTAATACTGGAGAAAATGTGGTTGATATATTGCCTACTACAAATCAATTCATAGAATGTATGAATTTATATTTTGAACCGTATAAATTAACACGTAATAATCTTACACTTTCAAAAATAAAAATAACAATTCTGGGAGACGATGATCCAGTATCAATCATAACATTTAAAGTTATATACTATAAAAACCATCTGCCATTTCCCGTTAAATTATCATTATTGGAAAAATATGCCGTTGAAATAGAGCATTTAAATGATAAATTAGAATACGAAGAAAGGAACAATAGAAAAATAAACAAGTTGCTAAGAAAGGCAAAAGAAAGATTATCTACATCACAAATGAATATAGAAAAAATCTATAAAGAAAACATATTGTTAAAAGAGGAACCGTGTCAATGCCCGATTTGTTGGGAACAGATTGAACACGAAAATATATACGTACCCATTTGTCTTCACCCTGTTTGTAAAAATTGTTTATCTCGCATTACGAAATGTCCATTATGTAGAGATTATTTAGTAAATCATCAAGTCATGGTTTAGGTCCCATTAAATGTAATTATTTTACTCTTTGAAGATTGTTCTGTTGGATTCGTTATTGTACACTGCGATGACGCCAAAACCGAATAATTCGTATCTACATTCGCAATTAAATTAATAGTAGTATTGTTTTTTACATCACTTGTATTTTGACTTGTTACCGCGTCTGTAAAAACAGTGACATTTTCTGTATATGTTAAGGAAAAATTATATGATCTTCCAATAGGTGTTGATAAATTGGGAATCGTGGAAGTTATATAGCCAAGATATATTTGTGCAGAATAAGAGAAATCCACAGAGTTAGATGAGTCAGGTTCTAATTTTAATGAAACGGAAGTAACGTCCAATACTGGTGTTACTGATAAGGTAGAATTGTTTTCATAAAGTACATCCAATTTTGGTGAAGTGATTAATATTGTTACAGAATCTCCACTTGCATCAATCGGAATGTTGTTTCCTTCTATCGTTAATACATAAGGTGTAATATATTCATAAGTAACCGAGCTTTGATTAATACCTTCTTTTATTAACAATGATGCTAAATTGGTTGAAGGTGTTATTGTTGCATCATCAATTGTGATATTTGGTAAAACAAAGAAAGACCATTTTTCTTCAGATTCTGTAGTGGTAATTGCAGAAGCGAATCTGTTGGGTAAATAATTGTATAAAGGAACATCTGGTTCTTCTTGTAAAGTAATGATTGGACCAGGAACATCAGAAGAAGACGTTTTTACAGGAATACTACTATCATCGGCACAAAATAAAACATTTCCTCTATAATTTCCTCTTAGAATCTGCGCTTGTTTTTCTTTTGCAGTTAATTTTCTATCTTGTGTACTATTTTTGTTATATTTTAAAACTTCAACCTTTCTTCTCATGTCTAATTGCATCCTTGTAAAATTAGGGTAGGGGCTTACTTTTTCATTTCTTACAGGCGGTTGTCTGTTTGTTAAAAAAATACGTCTTTGATTTAGAGTGTCGCATATAAGAGTATTTTCCGAAGCATCTGTCATATATATATTCATATTATAAAAATTAATATAATTTTGCCGTATACCATAAATTGGATAAATAATTGTATGATTTTAATTTATTTCTATCAAAGTTGTACGTGTTAAGGTCTGGTCCGGTTGTAATAATGTTATTAATTTCAAAAATAGTTAATGCTTTATTATAATACCTTAAATTAGATATTTTACCATTAATACCTCCATTTTTACAAACATTTACATCATAATAATTTTGAAGTGGTGTTTCTATATATTGTAAACGTCCAGAAACAACACCATTTATGTATACTTCACAAACTGTGTTTTTCATTCTGATAATTACATTAACCCATTTTTTAATAGGTATGTCATGTATTTCTTTTGTATTTTCGCCATTATATCCACTTTCTTCTAATTTTAATCCATTTTTAGAGTCCATTATTACAAACAATGATAACGTATTTGGACTGTTATCCAATTCATTTACCTTTTGTTTTATATATAATCCAGGACCATTAGAAACGTTTGCCACGCCATTTATATCATAAGAATCATTCCCTTTATTAAAAATATGTTGGAACATTTTATAATTGTCGCCGCTATTTAATTCGTTTACGTAAATCCAAACTGACCAAGTGAATTCCATTCCTTCTTCTTCATTGTTGGATCGCTGAATAGTAACAGCATCTCCATCGGCCGGATTTTGAACAACAGTTAAACCGTCGTATCCATCTATCATACCTCTTACAACAAAAGGGTTTTCAGAAGGCGATAAAAAATAGTCAAGTAATAATATCCCTAAACTTAAAATAAAAATAAATACTATTACAATTAAAATCACAAAAGCAAACTTTGCAAACAAAGAATTGGATTTTAGAAATCCACTACTTGCTTCTGATCCACTTTCAACCGTTGCTTTCGCTTTATCTGAAAAATCTTTAAATGATTCATTTACTGTGTTAGATGCATTTTCTAAAGTTCTTGATACATTGTTTCCTATATTTTGTATTTGTTCAGGTACTTTATATTGATTTGCTTGGGGTTGAGCTGGAGGAGGTTGAAAATTCATAATCGTTATATAATACCTTTATAAAACGATTTGACAAAAAATTAAAATATTGATAATTTGGTTTGTTCTACATCATCTTTCTTAATTAGTATATCTAATCCATATCGCGAAAAGAAATTTCTAAATGAACTTTGCCCATTTCCAGCCAAATATTCAGAATGTGCCGTTTCTGGATTAACCGGTCCAGACCAATGTTTAAATTTGGTAACATATGCATCCCACCGGTTGTCACCGCCCAGTTTTATATTATCTGCAGCATCACTTATAGAAGGAACTTCTATGATCGTTTCGCTGGTGGTTTCATCCTCATCATTCGTTGTCTCTTCTACTGTATCTGTATAAGCTCTTCCTGATCTAACTAATTTACCATCTAAATAACAATCCACATACTGGTTATCAACACTTACAATAATGTATACCCACTTTTGTAAAGGAAAATTATCAGTTATTACGAAAGATTTATCTTCTCCGGAATCCATACGAATATCACATTTTAAACTGGGCGCTTGTTCATCTAAATATAATTTTATATTGTTATTTCTTTTATAAAGAGTTTTTGGCACACCGTTATCCCATGAATTTACATAAATCCATAAACCATATGCATATCTATAACTACCTGGACTATTTCTTATTTCTATTGCAGATATGTTATCATTTAGATTTGCAGATGCGGTCAATTCTACAGCCGTTGCAGTAATCACCCTAACTAAAATATAAATTAATATTATTACAATTACTCCTAAAATAATAACTACGTAATTCATTTATAATAAATACTTATAAATTATTTGTAGGAGGATTTTTTTTCATTAATAAATTGTAATTGCTTATTATTTCTCTATTCGTTAAATTATAATTATAATATCTAACATTTGCGACTGCACCACTCAACCCATTATCACTGCCAAATGTCATCACTTTTGGATCATTCTCTATACTACTTAAATTATCTTTAAAATAAAAACTTCTTTCCAATACACCATTTATATAAAAATCTACGTAATTTGAGCGATAGTTAAATACAAAGTTATTCCATTTTTGATTCGGTATTACAAACTCATAATAATTTGTATTTTCGGTTTCACCCTCTGCCATGTGATCTGAAAAATAAATCCTATACCGGTCCAATCTTATTTCATCATCTTCTTTTGAATCATTATAATACGTTATTTTCGGATTTCCGTCACCGTTTTTATATATAAGTGTTTCTTTATTATACGCTGCCATATTGGTACCATATTGATTTAAAAATACCCACATAGATAACGTATAATTTCTGTTTATTGTATTTTCTCCTGTGTCATTTACAATCGCTTGTCTATTAAATTCATCCACAATATCTCCTACCGGATATACGTTTTCAGAAGTTAAATATATATACCCATTCACAATAGGAACTCCATCCGGTATTACAATCATACTAATAAGTGTAGGCAAATAGAAGTATAATAATAATAAAAGCAATTCAATAAAGAATAGACCAAACACTCGGTTAGATGTTATATTAAATTCATTCAAAATATATCCTACAAAATCAGATACCAAACAAGGAATATAAAATAGTAAATAAATAAAAAAACTGGATATGCCTCTGAACGATTTTATGTAATTTGAGAACACATTGAAAAATATGGCCAACCCCACAATTACAATAAAGGCTATCACTACATAAAAAACATAATTAAATAAAGTATAATAACTTAATATAAAATAGCCGTATAGAAACCCCAATAACACTAATGATATATAATAATAACTATTCCAACTTGGACTGTTAAAATTATTAACTGTGTAAAAAATAATATAACCCAGACATAATAACAATGCAACCACGCCGACAACAAATTTACCAGTTTCTATATTTTTTTTCCTATATGGATCATTTTCATTATCGTAATCGGAATTTAAATCATTCGTAACTACAATAAGTAATAATAAGAATATGATTACATTAAAATACAAATCAATATTTCCGGTTGCCTTTATATTAGCGATTCCTTCATTTGTTTTTAATTTTGTTTTATTAAATGCGTCTGTTGAGGATGTTTTTATTTTTGTAAATAATTCATTTAACTTACTCAAAGCTCCTTTATTACTATCACTCATTATATATTCTCCTTATATTATTTTTGAAAATAGTATAAATAAATTTTTTGTTTTAAATTAACAATGATCTATATTTTCATCACATCCCTTTTATTTTTTTCTTTACACCTATATTTATATAACAGCAATTATAAAAGATATATATGTAATGATAATTCAAAAAGTTTGAAAAACAGTAAAATTATCTTTTATTTAATTTCTGGAACTAAGAATTTCATATTGTTTATTGTATTTTTTTACAATTATTTAAATACTGATCATGTAAATGTAAATCGTGTTACTTATGAATCCACAATTATTACGACGTGTCTAAATATTTATAGCGGAAGTTCACTATATGATATTTACGTATACACTTTTCATAGAGAATTTAAAACAGATATCTTTATTCATCATTTCTTTTCAATATTATCATCGGTGCTAATTATGTATTACAATAGCCATATTTATTATGTTGGATCTCTGTTATTATTAAATATAAATACGGGTTTTTTAGACATTCTATTTTATCTTGAATATTTCCCAGAAAGAAACAAACCACATATGTATATTTTTGGTATTTGTTATATCATAACTTATATTCTTTTTAGACTTATTCATATTCCATATATAATGTATATTCACTACTTGGATTTTAACCAGTTTAAAGAAAACAATAACGTATCTCTCTATTATATTGCATTTTATATTTTGCTTATTTTTTATTCACTTCAATTATTCTGGTCTTATAAAATTTACAAAAAAACCATCCGAACACTTACAAATTCTCCATAGCCGTTTTTTCTCCATGACATTCTCTACACAGTGCTACTAAATTATCTACGTGATTACTACCACCCGTTTCAAGTCTAACTTTATGATCTACTTCAAACCAAGCATTTAATTGATTTTTACAATTTCCACAACACCAATTTTGTCTGGAAGCTACAAATTTTTTCTTGGTTTCACTTACTGATCTTTTTGTGGCCTTTTTACCAGACTTCATTAATCTTTGTGTTTGCTGATCCTGGTGTGCTGAAACTACCGGGTAATTTATTTGACCACCATCCAAACTCCTATACTGATTATTTTCTGTGAATTGCTGTTTTGATGTAAAATCTAATATTGGGGATATAAAACTGGATGTACTTTTATCTATTGGTAAATACTTTAAATAATCGTTTGATACCTTCGCCATTTCTCTTGCCCGCAACGGATTCTTTTTGAATAAAATATACAACATAAGTGCCGCAAACACTACGCCAGCCATTTGATAATATTTTTTCCAAGAATATAATAATTTTAAATATTTGCCGTCTGTGTATATGTTTGCAATAATGAATGCTGTTATAATTATTATAATTAATTCAAATCTCATTAATTATAATATAAATAGAAATTATTGTTATTTGTAGGTATAATATATTAGTACTATTAGTAGGACAATAAAAATAATAAATAAATAATGCTTTCTCATGTTTATTTTTTCAGCTAAATGTACATATTTCGGTTTGTATTTATTTCTGTATTTGTCAAGTGCTATTTCTAAACTAATTTCGGGTTTTCCGATATGTACATTTATTTTGTTGTGTATGAAATGCATCCATTTTACAAAAGATTCTCTACTGTTTAAATACGGCGTTACTGGATATTTGTCTAAAAGGTTACTAAATGTGTTAGATATATCTTCATTTGGAATAAATAACGGTAAATTTTGAATGAACTCGTAATATTTTTTGATTGTCACTTCATTTGGATGTAATGGATAAGATTCGGCAATCGTATGTAAAAAGAACCAATAATGAGGCCCCCAGACTTTAGGATCAAAATACATTGCTTATTTATAAATATATAAAGATATTCTATTATTTATTATATCGTATTAAAATTATGAATGAATCTTATTGTAACAATTGTGGGAAAAAAGGACACCTCTATAACCAGTGTAAAATGCCAATAACAAGCATTGGGGTTGTTGCATTTCGTTTTTTTAATAATGAATTGCAATTCTTGATGATTAGAAGAAAAGACACTTTGGGGTTTATTGATTTTATGAGGGGTAAATACAATGTACAAAACAAAGACTATATTAAAAATATGATTATGCAAATGACGGATGATGAAAAAGACCGTCTTAAAACAAAAACATTTCCCGAGTTGTGGAGTGATGTCTGGGGCGATTCTAATATTTCAAATCAATATAAAAGTGAAGAATCTATTTCCAATGAAAAATTTGCATTACTCAAAAATGGTGTTTCTTTGAAAAATATGTCGTATTCTTTATTATCTATTATTGAAGAATGTAACAATGAGTACTTATGGAAAGAACAAGAATGGGGATTCCCAAAAGGGCGCCGAAATTATCAAGAAAAAGATTATGATTGTGCGATAAGAGAATTTTCCGAAGAAACTGGGTATTCTAAAAAAAACTTATTTAATATAAAAAATATCTATCCGTTTGAAGAAATCTTTACTGGATCCAATTATAAATCTTACAAACATAAATATTATTTGGCTTTTATGAAAAAAGCAGACACTTTACAAACAAACAAATTTCAAAGATCTGAAGTGGATAAAATGGAATGGAAAAATTACAAAGATTGTATGTCTGTTATACGCTGTTATAATTTAGAAAAAAAACGGGTCCTTACTAATATATACCAAACTCTCAAAAATCTACCATTAATTTATTTAAATGGTAATTAATCAAAGAAATATGTATATAAAATATATATTCATATTTCATTTATATTATGACAACCAAAAAGGAAAAGAAAAATAGTAAAAATAATACCAGAAAAAAAACTGGCGGGTCCGGTGATGATATCCCATGTGGTATTAATAGTAAAGGGGAAAATATCAAATGTCCACCTAATCATAGATGTGAAATCATGCAAAATGGAAAAAAACTTTGCAAAAAATCTGTTGATATTAAATTAGAATATAATAATGAATCCTTTACTATTCAAGTCCCTTGGAAAAGACATGAAAAGTGGCTGTCTTATATTGATGTTTTGAACCAAAATATTGCTGTCATTAAAGAACTCTTAGGAGATAGAAAAATGAATATTCAAAAATTAAAAGACATTAATCAAGAAATTAAAATAAATATAAACAATGAAGATCTTGTAAACCCATTAAAATCCGCTAACAATAAAGAAGAACTTGTTATTCAAAACGTATTGTTAAATCATATACTTTTTTTACAAAAACAAGATAAAATAAATACAACAAACCCTTCGCTTGCAGAATCTAATAAAGACGACATGGGCAATACAAAGGAAAGCCCGGAAGAAAACACATCCACAGAAGTCAATGAAATCGGTTTACAAGACGCCGAGAAAATGTCCGTTTCTGAACTTTTAGAAACACCTTATTTAAAAATTGTTGATAATTCACAATTTGAAGAAAAACAAAGCGAACTATCGCCTGAAGAACAAAATTATATTGATAATATTAATGATTTACAAGCAAACATTAAACCATTCCCCGGAGAAGATAATCTTAAAGAATATAATAAATTCCTTTTTGAAAGTGAAAAAACCCATCATGATTTTTTGAAAGGTAACACCAAGTCTTTTGATTTTTTATACCCCGAATATGATGATCCCAATTTTAATATTAAGATCGCAAAAAGAAAAGAATTCTTTGATACACAATACGACGGCACTATTTATGACGTAAAAACACATGCTGAAAAAATGTGTAATGCTACCTTTGAATTATTACCTCATCAATTATTTGTTAAAAACTTTATGTCTATTCAAACCCCTTTTAATAGTCTGTTATTGTTTCATGGTCTTGGAACCGGTAAAACATGTTCTGCTATCGGTATTTCCGAAGAAATGAGAAGTTTTATCAAAAATATTGGCTCCATGCACAAAATTATTATTGTTGCTTCACCTAACGTACAAAACAACTTTAGATTACAATTATTTGATGAAAGAAAATTAAAACTTGAATCTGGCGTTTGGAATCTAAATACATGTGTTGGAAATGAATTATTAAAAGAGCTAAACCCTTCCCAATTACAAGACATACCCAGATCCAAAGTTGTCAATCAAATCAATGCTCTTATTAATCAATATTACACATTTAAAGGTTACGGAGAATTTGCAAATTATATTAAAAAAAAAACCATGGTCAATGATGAATTAAATCTTACTGCAAAGGAAAAGAAAATCGCAGAAATTAATAACATTAAACAACACTTTAGTAATCGTCTTGTTATTATTGATGAAGTCCATAACATCTCTTCTATTCAAACAAATAAAGAAAACAAAAAAACCTCGTACATCCTTAAATATGTTTGTAAATATGCCGACAATATGAGATTATTATTATTATCTGCCACACCCATGTACAATTCTTATCGTGAAATTATTTGGATTACTAACTTGTTAAACATTGTGGATAAAAGAGCCGAAATACGCGAAGAAGATGTTTTTGACAAAGAAGGTAATTTTATTGAACAAAAAACAAATGAAGAAGGACTTGTCATTGAAGGCGGTAAAGAACTATTAAAAAGAAAATTAACAGGATATGTTTCATATGTAAGAGGAGAGAACCCATACACATTTCCTTACAGAATATACCCAGAATTGTTTGATAATACGCATGTTCTTGAAAACTATCCTTCTACTCAAATGAATAATAAACCAATAGATACACCTCTCAAACATACACCCGTTTATATCAACAAATTCGGATCTTATCAAAAAGCCGTTTACAAATTTATTATGAATCATCTGAAAAATAAAACATTCAATACTGGATTTAAAAATCTTGAAGAAAGAAAATTACCCAACTTTGAGAACATGGAATCTTTTGGGTACACTTTACTATCAAATCCTATACAATCTTTAAATATTGTGTATCCACACAAAGACTTTGATAAATTAAATCTTGTAGAATCCGAAGATATTGGAGAACCCAGTGAAGAAATAGAAGAAAATACAGCAGAATCTGAAGAAATTGGAGAACTCACCGAAGAAACAGAAGAAAATACAGCAGAATCTGAAGAAATTGGAGAACTCACCGAAGAAACAGAAGAAAATACAGCAGAATCTGAAGAAATTGGAGAACCCACCGAAGAAAATACACAAATTGGAGGTGCTGAATCTGAAGAATTGGAATCGGCGAATACAGAAGAAAACAATCTTGTTTCAGAAGAAGACGAAATAAACCTTGAAAACAATGAATTATTGATCAATTCTATGCTGGGTTCTCAAGGACTCTTAAATATTATGTCTTATGATAAAATAAATTCACCTTACATGTTAAGATATAACTTTCAATATAAACCAGAAATAGAAAATGAATTCGGAAGATTGTTTTCTATAAATGAAATTGGAAAATATTCTGGGAAGATAGAGAACATTTGTAATATTGTTCAAAAATCTAAGGGAATTATCATGATTTATTCACAATATTTAGATTCCGGTATTGTACCCATTGCTTTAGCTTTGGAAGAATTAGGATTTTCCAGATTTGGTACTGCAAGTCATACAAAATCATTATTTAAAAAACCACCAAGTAAATTTATTGATTCTATAACGATGAGACCGAAAGATGAATCTGATAATAAACAATCTAATTTCAGTCCGGCAAAGTATGCTATGATCACTGGTGATAAATACTTTTCACCAAATAATTCAGCAGACTTAAAATACATTACAAGTCCATCAAATAAAAATGGAGAAAAAATAAAGGTTGTTTTAATTACGAAAGCAGCGGCAGAAGGGTTGGATTTTAAAAATATTAGACAATTACATATTCTTGAACCATGGTATAATTCAAGTCGTACTGAACAAATTATTGGAAGATGTGTTAGAAATTTAAGTCATTGTGAATTACCGTTTGAAGAAAGAAATGTTGAAATATATTTACATGCTACAAATCCGATTGACAATAAAGAAACCACTGATTTATATATTTATAGATATGCTGAAAACAAAGCAATACAAATCGGTAAAATTACAAGATTGTTAAAAGAAAGCGCAGTGGATTGCATTTTAAATATTGGTCAAACGAATTTAACCTTGGAAAAACTGAATGCACAATCCAATGGACAACAATTTGAGATATCCTCTTCTTCATTAGAAGATCAAAAAATCACTTATCAGATAGGCGACAAACCGTTCACCGCTTTATGTGATTATATGGATACGTGTAATTATACATGTAATCCGGATTTAGATTTACAAAATGTAAAATTGTTTAAGAACACGTACAATGAGCAATTTGCAAAAATGAATTACCCTAATATTATAAAACGCATAAGACAAATAATGAAAGAACAAAATTTCTACAAGAGAGACGATTTGATTCAATTGATAATACAAAGTCATAATTATCCGGTAGAACATATTGATTACGCATTATCCAAAATGGTTGAAAATAAAACAGAGTATGTGTTGGATAAATACGGAAGATATGGGTTTTTAATAAATAAAGAAGATTATTATGTTTTCCAGCCCTTTGAAGTTACAGACAATTATGCGTCTTTATATGAAAGAGAACTTCCGGTGGATGATAAAAACAGTTTTCTGGAAATAGAATTGCCAATTGAAAAAGTGAATAAAGAAACCACCGAAAAAGAATCTTTTTCAGAATCAACAAATACAAATAATTTTGATGAAATTATTGAAAAAATACAAAACCTTTTGCAAATTGTTTTTGAAATTAATAAGAATTATACGAATTACAACATGGAATTGGAAAAAATCACAAAACTATCTGTTAGTGAAAACAATAAACTCAAAAAGAAATATAATTTAAAATCCAATTCATCTGATTGGTACGAAAATATTGGTATTATATCAAACCTGTTGATTGGACAATACAAATTTACAGAAAACAATATACAAGATTTTACAATTAGCCATTTTTTAGATACAATGTCATTAAATGATCATGTTGTTTTAGTTAATAAAATATACAATACAGATTTTAAAAATGATTTTGCCAATCATACATACATTGTATCATATTACAATAATCTATATTTTGAAAAAAGTGGGAAAAAATTAATTATTTTACCAGACCATAAAAAATCCGTTTTATTGGTGTTTGATGACATAAACAATAAATGGAATGAAGCTAAAGAAACAGAAGTTATCAGATATAGTTCTGAAATTCAAAACAAATTCAGTATTTCAAGTGAAAAAATAAATATGATCTTTGGATTCATGTACCCTATGAAAGATAATATTGTATTTAGAATAAAAAATCTAAAAAATGATAAAAACAATACAGGAGCGGCTTGTGAAAAAATTGGTAAGGTAGATATTTTGCACCGTTTAAAACCATTACTACAAGATAATCCACACAAAGCAACAGATTGGCCAAAATACGACTCTAATGCATTAAATAAACTGTCAAAACCCAATTTGTGTGTCTTTATTGAATGCATCACTCGTTTCTATAATTTATCAAATACAAATAAATATTGGTTTTTAAATACAACGCTGGCTTTAACAAATTCAGTGGTTAGTAAATAAAATTGATTTTTTTATTTAACTATTATAATAAATAAAAAATGTCTGTTTCTAACAAAATTACTTTAAAACATATTGTTAGCGTAGTAAAGCACGCGTATAGTAGCCCAAAAATGCCAACTGTTTTAGGAAGATGGATTCGTTACGATGATGATGACGAAAAAATAAAACTTAAAGTACATTATTCAAACGAAGATCACTGTGGTACGTGTAGTGAGTATTCTCTTGAAAAATTATCAAATTACGATAATAATGAAAAACAACAAGTAAAGGAAGTGTACCCGTTAGTTGTTGATAATAACAATAAACTTGTATTTGTAAGTCCAAGACAATTACAGCCTTTTCGTTTTATAGATAATTAATAACCTTTAATAAAAAATTGAAAAGATATAAAGTTTTTTTATGGAGGTAATATAACATGGCTACTCAAGAAAATAGAAAAATTTATGGTGTGTACATATCTTCCGTATTAACTTCAAAAGTCAGTTTATCTATCAATGAAATTGGAAATAATTTAAAGAGAAATTTAGAAAAAGTGATTCAGTATGACAATGAAGGTAAATGTACACCAGAAGGTTTTGTCAAACCGAATTCAGTAAAAATTATATCTTATTCTTCTGGGAATGTACAAAACGAGTATGTTATTTTTCAAGTGGTATATGAGTGTATGGTATGTTATCCTGTTGAAGGAATGTTAATAGAATCTGTTGTTAAAACAATAACCAAAGCTGGAATTCACGCGGAAGTGATTGAAGAAGATGGTACTGTTCCGGTAACTGTTTTTGTATCAAGGGATCATCATTCTAACGATAGAAAATTTTCGCAAATCAAACTTGGAGATAAAATTAAAGTTTCTGTGATAGGTAGTAGATTTGAATTGAATGATAAATTTATTTCTGTCATTGCAAATGTAGTTTACGATAAACCCAGAAAGTAAATTTAGATTATTTATTTATTTTTTCATATTAAAAAATAAATTTAATATATATGCAACCAAAAAAAAATAAGGATGGAGTTGTAATATTTAAAGATTACCCCGATTTCAGACCAAATTTAACGCCAAAAGAAATCTTTAAATTGGGCAGTTTTGGAGGTACATACTGGAGACCCATTTATTCAAAAGTCACGAAAAAAAAATATAAAAACCAACACAAAAAATATCCGGAATCGTGGTGGAAAGGTATTCCGGAAAATCATTTAACAAGCGATTGGGACAGTTATGATAAATCTATAAATAAATATAATGTCAAGGTCGGAACTACCTTAGAGTTTTGGGAATGTAAAAAATGGATTGACAAACAAAACCCTTACGGTTGGATGCAGTGGTATTGTGATTTTTATATAGGCGAACGTGGAGAAGACGATGAACGCCAAATTGACAGGTGGAAAAAAACAGCAGGACCAAACAGTAGATTTAGAAGAGCATTGATTAATTTAATAAATAAAAAAAATACTACGTTTGATGATTACACTGTTAGTCCAAAGATTAGACAAGTTCTACAACATTGGGGATGTGTATTAACACAAAAAGACCTTGAAAAATAATTTTTTTATGCAGCTTGAGAATGCATTAAAACACCTTTCGTAGGATTTAAACACATTTGTAAATTAGGGAAAACTTGACCTGACAAACATTTAGATGCATCATTTACTTCTACACATCCTCTTTTACCTTGGTATTCTCCTACAAGACACCATTTAGATTTATCAGAGGTAATTGGCTTTTGTATAGGAGTTTCACTTATATCTGCTTTTGGTTCGTTTTTCATAAATTGTCCTAAACTTACATCAGTTTTAGTATTTAAAGTGGTATCTAATTGATTTTTAGCTGCAGGATCTACATTCTTCTCACTTCCTCTTTTTAATAAATCAGCAAGAGAATCTACCGTGCCTCCTGCAATATCAATACCGGTTTTTGCAAAGGCAGTGGCAACATCCTCTGTTTTATCCAGTATGGTACCAGTTGTATACCCAAATACAGATAATATTTGTGATATTAATGGCGTAAATATATTAATTATAACTTGCATAAAATCTCCTAAAATAATTAATAGGTTGATACCGAGAAAAGATAGAACTAACAATCCTGTTAAAATTACGATTACCAAATTTTTACCTGAAAAAAAATCATTGTTTGTTGTCATCATTTTATTTTCATTTTTGAGTGGACTTTGAGATTCATCAAATGAACGATTCATAATATATACTTTAATCTGATTTTTTTCGTTAACTTTAATATTTAATTCATTAAAATAATTTAAACACTCGTTTATATTTATAATATAATTGCCTTTACTATAATAATGGGATTGTTTAGTATGCTTGAATCTGCTTTCTTTATTACTTTAGGTATTAGCTGTGTTTTATTATTAATGCTTATTTATCATTTTAAACAGCGAGTTACCAAGTTAGAAAAATCAAATGAAACTACATTTGAAATTATGAACAATATGGTGCAAGAAATATCCAGTCTAAAAATGACCATGCAATCTATGGTACCGGTTACAAATATAGATAATTATGAATATCCAAATGGTTCTTTCCAAAAAGTGAATGTTTCTCTAAATGAAACAGACAGTGTGAATAATGAATTGACAGATGATTCTTCGGAGGAAGAAGAAACTGACAGTGAAAATGAAGAAGACAATAACGAACAAGACAGTTCTGACGACGAAGAACAGGATGAAGAGGAAGATGGAGAAGATGAAGATGAGGAATCTGTTCAAAATGATATTAAAGTTGTTAATGTGGAGGTGGATGAAAACCTGGATGCTGACCAATTCATTGAAGATGTTGTTGAGAATGATGAATTAAATGAAAATGATGAACTTGTTGAAATTGATACCGATAAATTAGAAGATATTCAAATTAATAAATTAGAGGCAATGAAGACTTTAGAAGAACCTGTAAATACGGATATTATAAATAAAAAAGAAGTGTATAAAAAGATGAATGTTCCTACATTGAAAGCGTTAGTCATTGAAAAAGGTTTAGCAAGTGAAGTTAGTAAATTAAAAAAAAATGATTTAATACAATTATTAGAATCTAATTAAATAAAAAGTATTCTTTTGTATATATATATAATGTTTTCTAATGCACAAACTCTTGAATCGGCGTATCCTTTAAAAGAAGACCCTGTACCATT
>MDSV01207325.1_pt1 | contig 19327 bp, 16 predicted proteins | sample 810851 | NCBI WGS metagenome assembly MDSV01 (sample SAMN05326640, study PRJNA326480) | marine metagenome | isolation source: seawater | place: Atlantic Ocean: North East | collected 2012 | reverse complement strand
TCGTCTCTTCTTCACGAATTAATCTGAGTGGGCTCGGCAGGAATTGAACCTGCGATCTTCGCCGTGTGAAGGCGACGTCATGACCCCTAGACCACGAGCCCTTGAACTCCTGACATCACAATTTGGCAATAAGAGTGATGACTCCCTAGGGAGCACAACTCCCGCCGGAATCAAAAGTCGGCCCCAATTCCGCGTTCCATGGCAGCAGGACTTGACTTTGATGTTCTGAGTCAGAAAGAGACTTGGCAAGCATTCGTAGTTGGTATGGTCTTGTTTTGTATAATCGGATACTCATCCCTGACGCTTTTCGGCCTCTCAGCCTCTGCTTACGGAGTGTCTGACGAAGTAGTGCCGGTTCCTGATTTTGAGGTTTCAACGATGAATAGGACTGGCATTGATGATGTAATTGCAGACGAGAATGGGGTGGTTAGATTGTCTGACTTGCAAGGTAATGTTGTTGTAATCGACTTCATGGCTGTCGATTGTGCAAATTGTCACTATGTACAGACCCATATTGAACAAGAAATAGCGAACTGGGAGGCCCTTCTAGGGCCTCACGATGTAATCGTATTATCGATTGGAACTTGGTATGGGTACGAATCATTCGACAGGATTAACGAGACATTTGGAGATACAAGATCTGCCAAGCATATGTCTTGGCCTGTTGCAAATGGTGGAACAGATGTTGTCCTCTTAGAAAATGGCGAAAGAGGCGATTTGGTAGAATACTACTCGGCTCAAGCCATACCCATAGTTATCGTAGTCGATCACGAGGGCTATGTCGTCGCCAAAGAGAGCACCGGTACACCACTAGATGGTTGGGAGGCATTCGATTCAGCAATTGCGAGTGCTAATGCTGGTGAAGCAGAAGATCTACGATTTGGGATTAAAAAGGCTGATAGATCTCTCACTGGTGTCTTCGTGATTGGTCTTTTCCTAGGTATTCTAGTATACTTCTCACCCTGTGCTTTCCCTGTCCTTCCTTCCTACATTACATACTATCTGAATCTCGGGATGAGAGAAGACGAATTAAGGGAGGCTGGGAAGCTCTCAGGGAGTATGCCCAAGCCCATCGAGGTAGGTGGTTACGCGGCCTTAGGTCAACTGACATTCTTTGCCGTAATCGGTGGCATTATCTTCGGGCTTGACGGAATCATTGATCTCTCAGGAGTTCTGCATGATATCGCGATTGGTATCGCATGGCTACTGATAATACTCGGAGGGCTCATGCTGCTGGGGTGGACCTCTCATCTACTGAACTGGATCCAGGGTATTCTCGACCAATATCAGACCACAGAGATGGATGATCAATTTACGCCGAGGCGAAACATGTACCTCTGGGGGATAGGATATAGTGCTGCGTCGGTAGATTGTACTGCTGCCGCAGTATTCCCATTCGTTGCTTGGCTTGCTGTAGTCGGAAATGGTGCATTCGCCTTTGGAATGGCGGGCCTAATCCTCTCTGTTACCTTGCTGATGATTTCGGTAACTGCCCTAGTAGGAATGGGCAGACAAGCAATGCTTGACTTCCTTAGACGGTCGACTGGAATAGTGAAAGCGACCGGTGCTTGGATGATGATGTTCGCTGGATTGGGGCTGCTTGTCTACCTGACACAGCCCGAGAAGGTTAGCGCCCTATTCTAGATTTTATTGGCGCTGTATTGAATCGTATGCAATCATATTGAGTAGGTTCTCGCCGAAGTCTCTCGAATAGGCGCAAATCCTTCGGATTGATTCGGATATACGATCCTCGAACAGAAGGCGGGAGGCCTTTCTTCTACCGGACCACAGGCCCTCTTCATGCTCTTTGAGAGACAATTGCGCCGCTTTCAATGAGTCTCGTGCTTCCTCTATCTCATAGGAATCGTGCGTTCTCAGGTTAATCATGAGCGACTTGAGGGCGTCCATCCAGACTGGCAATAGAGATAGAGGATATTCGTCTGCCTTCAAGCGTGGCCTTGGAGTGGTCTCTAGAGTCAGACGAGCCATCTCATGCGCGTGGTCCATCATTCTCTCTAGTGACCTTGCTAAATTGGCGTGTTCGACGCCTTGCTTCCTTCCCAGTCCAAGGGATCTTGCAACTTGCTGCGAGTCCAGCATTGATCCAACTTGCCTCTCAATCAAGTAATGCAGGCCATCGACTTCTCTCTCACGCTCCTCAAAATCAGAAATTAACTCGTCATCTGACCCGATTAGAACTTCAAAAATGTCACGAACTAGGGATGATAGTAGTAGATACATCCTGTTCAGGCTTGCGTGAAGAGGGAGTTCTCCTGCATTCAGCAGGCTAATCAGATTCACGCTACTTTCGGATTGTTCGCCAATCTCAAATCCCCGAGTAGAGCGAAGAAACCTGCGTATCTCACTAAGGGTGTCTCTGCTGAATTGGCCCTCACTATCGACCGAAATCTCCTGAGCTCCTGAAAGGTACGCCCCCATGAGGTGATCATACAGTGCGCCGCCAGGAATTCCGTCGAGATTCAATTCGACTAGCGTCTTCACCTCCTCCGCCGCGTCCAAAGGAGTGAGGGAAAGTTCTCCAGTTGGCCTCCATTCTACACGAATCCCATCTCGAGCAGAGAGGTTATTCGACAATATCCAGGGTTTGGGCAGGCTCATGGTATACGTAGAACCGCCTGTGAGTTGCAATCTACGGACATCTTGTTCACCGGGCCCTATTGGCATGAATCGCCGATTCTAATTATTACTATATAGATTACCCAACTACTCCATGAAGTACCTCAAGCGTTGCGGGCAGACCCATGGAACCCGTGATGACGCTAGTTCTGATCCTGTCGCTCGTAGTATGTGCATACATGGCTTGGAACATCGGTGCCAACGATGTTGCCAATGCGATGGGAACATCGGTTGGTTCTCGAGCTTTGACATTGAAGCAGGCTGTGATTGTAGCGGCTGTCTTCGAATTCGCTGGAGCATTCTTCGCAGGTGATGCGGTTACTGATACTGTCAGGAAGGGTATTCTCTCTGTCGACTTCGAGACTGTCACCAATGCCTTCGCTAACGACCTGATGTACGCATTCATCGCTGCCATGATGGCTGCTGCAGTTTGGCTAACCATAGCTACCAGGCTGGGGCTTCCTGTCTCAACCACTCACAGCATCATCGGAGGAATAGTCGGAGCGGGGCTTGTGCTGGAAGTTCAGCATAGCACTTCGCTAATCGACTGGGAAGTCGTTCGCAAGGTCGTCATGTCTTGGGTTGCGAGCCCTCTGATGGGGGGTCTACTGGCTTTCTTCACATTCTACATTGTTAGAGGATCTATTCTCGAGGCTGAGAATCCAATAGAGAGGTCCAAGTGGCTGGCTCCGATTCTAGCAATCCCTACATTCTTCGTCCTCGGAATAGCACTCCAGTTCAAGGCGCTGAAAGGCTTCTTCTCCCGGGCTGAGAGTAACGGCTGGATTGAGAGTAAGTATGACTGGTTACCAGTCAAAGAGAACGGTAGTTGGAATCCAATGGTCGACAACGCCTGGATCCCGATTAACAGCATCATACTAGCTTTGATTATCGCGATTATAGCCGCTATTATTCTGGCATATGTGCTCAGAAACTACGAGTTCAAGGGAGAGCAGGAAGGTTTTCATGGAGTCGAGCGAATCTTCGTCTGGCTGCAAGTAATCACTGCAGCTTATGTCGCCTTCGCGCATGGAGCAAACGACCGTTCGAATGCAATCGGTCCAATGGCAGCCGTATACCAGATTATTTCTAGCGGAGGAGAGTTGGCAGAGAAGGCAGATGTTCCGACTTGGCTGGTTCTACTTGGAAGCGCTGGTATAGCAATCGGTGTAATGACATGGGGCTACAGGGTCATGGACACTATTGGTCACAAGATTACTGACATTACTCCGACTCGGGGTTTCGCTGCTGAGTTCGGAGCCGCGACCACGATTCTGATCTTCTCGATGCCGTTCCTCGCCGTTCCCGTATCGACTACTCACACTTTGGTAGGTTCAGTAGTCGGAGTCGGATTGGCAGGCGGGGCGAAGAATGTCGATTTCAGAGTGTTCGGTAAAATCGTGGCATCATGGGTAGCTAGTCTACCTGCAGCAGGATTCGGCTCCATTGTGATATATGTGGCAAGCGGGTCTGATCCACTCAACCTGCTCGTCATCATACCCATCGCCTTCCTGATGGTGGGTTATGTGATGTGGGCTACTAGGGACAACGAGGTCTTCGTTGAGGATGCTCTGGCCGATGTGGGCAGCGATACTGAGAAGGGTGCGCCAACCTACTTCGAGCTCTTCCACACTCACGCCGAGGCAGTGGAGGAGACGGTCAACCACATGTTGGATGCGGTGAACGCGGCAGCAGAGGGTGAGGATGCCAGCGCTGCAATCGAGGCGACCAACGAAGCAGAGTTGAGGGCTGACAACATCAAGAACGACCTGAGAAAGAAGGTCGGTGCTGGCAAGTGGAACTTCCTGACTAGTCCTGATGAGTTCTTCCACATGCTATCTCGTCAGGATCGGATTGCCGACTACGCGCAGAACGTCGCCGAGCAGCTCTCGTTCAGACCTCTGTATGACAACTCTGAGGCTAGGGTGTTGCTCAAGGAGATGGCAGGAGCTGTCGCCAAGACTGCTGCAATCTACGAGGACACAGTGGCAGAGCTACGCGACCTGACCATGTCCGGTTACACCAGAGCGGGGCGCGAGAGGCTCGGCGGACTGATCGAGCAGGTCAATCTAGCCGAACACGAAGCCGACCTAGTCGAGAGTCGTGCAGCTGGATTCGTATTCACCACTGGTGAGGAGGACGCGTTGGCAGCAGTCCACATGTACAGAGTATTGCAGAGACTAGACGATGTGGCCAACGCCTGCGAGACAGCAGCCAACGGTTACCTACCACTAGTGCACAACTAATCAGGCCCAACCTGCTTCCTCGGCAATCTCGCCGGGGGAGTGGTGTTCGGGCATGGCTAGGGCGTAGACGAACAACCTCCATGCCAATGTTGCAACAATTAGCCCAGTGGCTAGGTCGAACAAGTAATGTTGCTTGGTGGTTAGGATGCTGATGCAGAGTAGTACATACTCAATCCACAAGATTCCTAGGAATATCCTCGCGAGTGGCTTCTCTCCGTGTTCGCGACTCACCCAAAGCGTAATCATCCTAGCTAGAAGGTAGGAATGGACAATGTGCAGACTTGGCCAAGCATTCCATGGGTTGTCTGAGAAGTGAATGAATCCGTACAATGCCGATTCGAATCCATTGAGTGGTTCGTCGATCCAGTGCTCGTCCAACTGCCAGCGTAGGTCAATCTCTGCAGGGAGGGCTAGGAAAATGACTACGCAGAATAGCGTCACCAATATGAGCCCCTGCATTGCCAAAATTAGTTCCATCCTTCCTCTGTCGTCTCTGGGACAGAGTACTAGGGTGGCGGGATAAAACAGGTAGAGAGCAGTATACGGTATAATCATCCAATTAATCACAGGTATGTCTCTATCGAGTGCTATCTCTGGATCCCAAACAGTGTTGAGATAGTACTCTGCTATATTGTTGGATGCAAAGTAGGGTACAGCGACACATATCAGACCCACTAGGAACATCTCAAGAGGGAACCAAGAACCCCCCATTGCCTCCCTGCGTGACCAACTGGATCCCCATGCTTTCCAAGGCATCACCAATGCATGAATCCTTGAAGGGTGCGGGCCGAACACGGACTTGGCGTACCAACTAGGCAAATGAATCAAGCGGAATCATCAGGTAGTGCTTTCGAAGCTATTACGGTAACTACTGCTGAACCGAGAATGGCTGAAACGAAAGGCCAGAGATTAGTCAGGCCACCATCGGCTGCTGGAATTGCACCTCCGGTTGGATGTAGCAGATACATGTAGAAGTCCGAGTCAACTGGGGGTTCGATAAGGCCGTATATTCCAACAGATGCTATACCAGAGATACAACCTAGCAAAGCCCCTCTGGATGAAACCCCGCCCCAAAGCGTCAGTAGTACTGGCGCTACTGTAGCCGCTGCCAAAATATCAGCAAAGAGGAAAATTCCAAACACACTCCAAGCATTGAATTCAAAGCCGAATATTGTTGGACCAGTGGCTAGGTAAATGGCCAGTGGCAGCATTAGTACAGTAATTATTCTAGAAATTGTGAGGTCATAATTGCCATCGGATACATCTCTAGAAATGGAAGCGACTATGGCATTCTGCAATGTATCAGTACTAGAACAAACGAGTGAGATTACCAGTATCACAAATGCTGCAGCGATGATTGTGGAACCCTTGTCAATCAAGTGGAAGAAGGCGATAGTTGGGTCTGCAACTCCTCCTTGGCCTGCAGCAACGGTCCCAAAGACTCCCATAACAAAAACCAGAGGGAATACCATAACTGCTGCTAGAATCGCGCCCCTTTGCAATGCCTCATCGTCCTTTGAAGCATATGCTCTCTGCCAATTTCCCTGAGAAAACATCTCTGCGGCAGTGATTGCAACAACAAGTGCCAATCCTGATTCGAAAGAGCCCATGTACTCCATGCTACCAAGCAGTGACCAATCATCATCAGTGTTGTAAGCCATGGCATCGTCCACAATCTGGCCCAAATCAAATCCGAACAAAACGAATAGAAGTGTAACAACTAGCAGCACTATCGTCCAGGCCTGTATTCTGTCAGTTGCCAAGGAAGCCGGTAGGCCTCCATATGCTGTGTAGGCAGCTGTAACTACGCCAACGAAAATCATGGGGACTAATGGATCCATGCCCGCTAAGTATTCCATGGCCTTACCAATTGCAGTGAACTCCGCAAACAAGAAAGTGAACATGTATAGAATAGAGATTATTCCAACATATATCTGCATTTTTCGACCGAGCCTATTCTTTGCATAATCAGCTAGAGTGATTCCCTCAGGCAGCCTCTCTCTAATCATTGGGCCGACATACGCCAGCAGGATGAATGGTGTAGAGGCGGAAGCCGCATACCCCATTACATCCCAGAAGCCGCCATAGTAGGCCACCTCAGATGGCGTAAGCAGAACCCAAACTCCCATCCCAGAGGCAAACAGGCTCAGTCCAATTCTGACCCAATCCTGTGAGCCCCTGGCCGAGAGGTATTCATCGGTCTCTATTTCTCTAGCAGTAGATGCTTGGTATCCGATGTAACCGAAAATACCGAGCGTTGCAAGCATCAGTCCGTATGCAATATTCGTGTCCATTTCTCTCCCTCCGCTGGCATTACCCAGATCAGGTCACAGGGTCGTCACCTCACGGTGACCTCTCAGCACTAGGCTCCCCGCTAATTGCTCAAACAGAGTGGGTAATCAAACTTCGGACTCACTCGTCCGCACCCATGAACGGGTAGGTCCAGTCTTGAGGTACATCGATTGTCCTCTTGATTGAGCGTGGACTGATCCATCTGAGCAGATTGAGAGGACCTCCTGCTTTGTCGTTGGTACCCGAAGCCCTTGCCCCTCCGAATGGCTGCTGAGCGACTACTGCGCCTGTCGGCTTGTCGTTAATGTAGAAATTGCCGGCGGTGAATCTCAATGCCTCGAACGCCGTCTGGATATCCTCTTCTTTGGAGGCAAATATGCTGCCCGTCAGAGCATAAGGTGATGCCTCGTCGCAAATTAGTAAGACATCTTCGAAGTCCCCGTCGTCGTAGACATACACAGTGAGTACTGGGCCAAAAATCTCCTCGACCATAGTCTCCGAGTTTGGATTGGTGGTAACAATGATTGTCGGCTCGATGAACCAGCCCTCACTACCGTCAGAGCCACCTCCGACAATGATACGGCAGCAGTCGCGAGACTGGGCTCTCTCGATGTACCCGGTAATTTTCTCGAAGGCCCGCTCGTCTATCACAGCGGTCATGAAGTTCGTGAAGTCTCTAGCATCGCCCATCTTGATTTTGCTAATCTCGGCACACAGGTCATCCGAGATTGTATCCCATACTGATTGCGGGATGTAGGCGCGGCTAGCAGCTGAGCACTTCTGGCCCTGATACTCGAAAGAACCCCTTAGCAGAGCTACAAGTAGCCCTTGGTGGTCGCAATCGGGGTGAGCCACCACGAAGTCCTTACCGCCCGTTTCGCCCACTATGCGCGGGTACGAACGGAGGTTCGGAAGTGCGAGACCTATCTCTTGCCACAACCCTTGGAATGTGGCAGTTGAGCCTGTGAAATGCAGACCGGCGAAATCCGGGTTGGCCAGAGCGACCTCGGTGATCTCTGCACCCGAACCGGGTAGGAAGTTGATTACTCCAGGAGGTAGCCCTGCTTCCATCATCAGTTGCATTAGGACATAGTTGGAGTGATACGAATTACGGCTCGGCTTCCATATGCTGGTGCATCCAACGATTGCAGGTGCGCTCGGTAGATTTGCAGCGATACTTGTGAAGTTGAATGGAGTGATTGCTAGAACGAATCCCTCTAGTGGCCTTATCTCAGTTGAGTTCTGCACTCCCTCAGGAGAGACGAGGGGTTGGAAGTCATCATGGAATCCTCGCGCATAATGGCAGTTGAATCTCCAGAAATCGATTAACTCGCAGGCGGCGTCAATCTCGGCTTGGAAGGCTGTCTTGGACTGGTTGAGCATGGTAGAGGCATTCACCCGCATTCTCCAGTCTCCTGCAAGTAGGTCGGCGCAGCGCTCAAAGATTGCACAACGACCCTCGAGACCTAGGTCAATCCACGCCTGTTGGGCATCTACGGCTGCAGCGCATGCATCTTCCATCTCGTTCCTTCCAGCCAAGTGGACATTGGCCAGAACATGGCCGTGGTTATGCGGGATGACTTGAGTCACAGTGACTCCGGTGAACACCTCTTCGCCATTGATGATGCAAGGAATCTCGACGACCTCGCTCATCTGACGATTGATCTCATCCATGAGAGCTAATCTCTCGCTACTTCCAGGTGCATAATCCGATATTGGTTCATTGATTGGCTGGGACATGATGAGTCCCGCTCGGAGATTCCATCTAACATTGTTCCGATTAAGAATTCAGGAGAATTCTATGATTTACTCTCCCACCAATTCCCCTTCTTCTCAGCGGATTCGAGAACTTCAATTTCTACCCATGAAGGATCAAGGTCGTTCCACTTTCGGCGGCCCGAGGGGATTGTCGATCCAGTAGTGGAAAACCAACCTCCATTAAACCAGTCCCTAGCGCCGGTATCTTGTCTGTCATCGATAGACCATCCGGGGTTGCCTCCCTCGTTTGCAGCGTAATAATACAGACGATGATTGCTATCGACCATTCGGTACCAGTCCCTCCCATTGACAATCTCGGACTGCCGCACATATTCCCCCCGATACTCGGGAAATGGGTGCTCGGTGATTGCTATTCTCTCGGGTCCGATCTTTCCGAGTCTTGGAGCGAGGGAGGGATCCTTGGACGCCACGAGGGCCCATCTAATCATACCCAGTCCCATGAGATTCAATGACAGACCGGCCAATAAGAAGGGGAGTGAGAATGCGATCATGAAGACAGTGAATACTGGATCTTCGAGTCTGAATGTTCCGTCGCTGAACATCATGAATGGGACTAGAGTGAAAGGCAACCCGAAGCAGAAGAAGAATAGACCTCCTGTAAATTGAGCGGCTTTCATAATATCATCATTCGTTAACTATGTCCACTCGGTTGGCTCATCCTTCTTGGCCTTCTTCCAAGCTCGGTAGCATGACTTGCAAACAGTGACTCTCCTATCGTTAGTGGAAAGGCCTGACTCGCCCCAGACATCTACGGCCCTGTCGAAAGCAAGTCTCCTGCCTCCAATCTTTTTGTCTGCCCAGTTTTCGCAGTCAGCGACATCGCACTTCTTCTCGCCAATGTATTCTTCCTGCTTTTTCTCGGTAGGTCCAGAGGCCGCTGCAGCATCCTGCCTCCTCTTGCGAGCATTCGCCTTGAATCCCATGAGAGGGGGCCATAGTGGACCGATTAGAAGGTTGCCTCGGCTGCCGGGAAGTCAAAGGGACCCTCTTTGCGAGCTACTGAGGCTCGGCGATCGGGGCCAACGCCAACGCTGACCACCGGAACACCGGCAAGTGTCTCGATGCGAGAGATGTACTGCTTGATTATCTCTGGGAAGGCGGCGAATCCCGTACCTTCTGATCTGGATTCGTCTGCCATCTCAATCCAATCATCGAGAGAAAGAGAAGGGAATCCTGCGTGAGTCTCGTAAATTGGCTTGCATCGGGCGAGGTCTTCGCTCGTGGTCGGCATGACATGTATCGTCTTGCCATCCATCTCATAGCCCACACATATCTTCAGTTCATCAAGACCTCCTAGAACATCCAACTTAGTGACAACCAAACCGGTGTAGCCATTTATTCGGTTGCTCTCTCGAAGAGCTACCATATCTAGCCAACCCGTTCTACGAGGGCGGCCAGTAGTAGTGCCATACTCATTGCCAATATGGGCCATGTGTCTACCGGGCCCCTGCTCAAGAGATAGTTCGGTTGGAAATGGACCATTGCCGACTCTAGTGGTATATGCTTTGGTTATCCCGAAGCAGTCTTCGACATGTCCGGGATGAATCCCCGCACCATGGGTTGCGTTGGCCCTACTCGTTATCGATGAGGTGACAAACGGATAGGTTCCCTGATCTATGTCGAGCATGGCTCCTTGAGCTCCCTCGAGCAGAACATTCTCACCGTTCCTCAATGCGATATCAACCATTACTCCTGTGGGTCTGATGGCTGAGCCGAAGCGCCCCAAAATCCACTCCAAGTCGGATTTCAGAGAAGCGGCGTCGATTGTTTCATCGACCCCTACAGTTGACAATTGCTTAGTCATCCTCTCGGCTTGAGAAACCAGTGCCTGTTGATCCCCGACAAGCCCTGAAATGTCTGCGAATCTAATGCCGACTCTCTCGGTACGGTCACGGTAAGTAGGGCCGATACCTCGGCCTGTGGTCCCGACCACCTTGTCTGCTCCATCATACAATCTATGGAAGGGGAGTATGACTGAGGCTCTCTCACTGATGAACAGCCTGATGCCTTCGGGCCTCTCCTCCGTCAAATCATGCCAGCTGTCCAGTTCCTGCTCGAGGACCCAAGGGTCGATGACCATGCCATCGCCTAGCACGAGATTACAATGTTCGTAGGTAACTCCGGAGGGGATTTGATGTAACTTGAGAGTAGTATCTCCGAACACAATTGTGTGTCCTGCATTGTTCCCTCCTTGGAAGCGAACAGCCCAGTTAGATTGCTCAGCGAGTTGGTCTATGGCCTTGCCCTTACCCTCATCTCCCCACTGAGCTCCAAGCACGACGCTGGCAGGCACCGTAGCCTCGGGCAGTATGGAGAGCGAATCAATGCTTTGGCCGAGTACGATACCGATTTCTAATGATTTTTGGGTGGGAAGCGGTTATGAATGGCCGGCAGGTCGGCGGGTCTGAATGGCTCAAAGACATCCGGAGGCAGAGGCGCGTCTACTGAAGAAGTGGATATGCATGCGCTGTTCGGCGACACATCGCGGAAGCAAGCCTAGATCGTGCCGCAAGTGCGGTTACACTGGTATGCGAACTAAGGCCACCGAGCGCAGGACGACCTGAGCATGGCAATCGGCTCTGCAGCCGTCGAAGGATTTGCTCTCAGTATCGGACTGATTCTTGCATTGGGTCCACAGAATGTCTTCGTCATGCGTCAGGGACTGCTTAGGTCGCATGTATTCGCAGTATGTCTTGCATGCTCAATATTCGATGCTGCACTGATTGCTGCTGGTGTGCTCGGCATGGGCAGCATACTTTCGGGTATCGAGGGGGCTGAAAAATGGATAGCTATCGGAGCGTCCGCTTTCCTAGTTGGTTATGGATTACTGAGAATTAGATCAGCGATGAATCCAGTTGGTATGTCGACTGAAGGGGATGGTGAGGCGGACCTGAAGGCGACGATAGGAGCAGCAGCAGCTTTCACCTTCCTCAATCCACATGTGTATGTAGACACTTTACTACTGATTGGAGGAACATCAAGCAGATATCTTGGGGATGAGCGAGTTGCCTTCGGAATCGGTGCTGCCACCGCCTCATTCGTGTTCTTCTTCTCACTCGGTTACGGGGCTAGGAGTCTCTCAGAGGTTCTGAACAAACCCACGGCCTGGAGATACATCGACCTCTCAATAGCCTGCATTATGTTCGTAATCGCAGCTGCAATCATGCAGCCCCATCTATGAGAGTAAACTCTCCAGAGCAACGAACAGCATCTCGACTTCCTCCTCGGAGTTGTCGATGTGAGGCGACACTCGTAGGAGTCCGGCTCTGCTGGTGACTAAAATCGAGTGTTCGTCCTGAAGTCTGCAAGCAATGTCCTCACTGCTTACTCCCTCTGGCATTCTCAGGCTGACTATGGCGCTTCTCTCATCTTCTGACAATGGGGAGACGATGCTGAGTCCAAGCCTGTTTGCGCCCTCGATTACCTTGTCCGCTAGGCCGAGATCATGTGCCCATACTTTCTCCGGTCCAATTTCGCATATCTCATCCACCGCTGCAGCCAGCCCCAGCACGGCTCCAAAGTGTATGGTAGTATACTCGAAGCGGCTGGCGTCTTCTGGTAGAGTCAACCTATCGGCCTGTAGATCCCAGATATTGTCATGACTCCTGAAACCCAAGAGACCTGGATAGAGATGCGACCGGACAGCCGGAGAGATGTACCCTACTGCTGCCCCATAGGTTCCACGCAGCCACTTGTAACCAGATGAGACAATCGCGTCGGCCCCAGTGTTGGCTGCTTCTATTGGTACCATTCCCAACGACTGCGTAGCGTCTACCACTAGTAGCGCCCCCACAGAGTGTGCAGCTTTGGCAAATCGGCTCAGGTCATACCTCTGACCACTGGAGTACTCTATGTGAGACAGTGTTACTACTGAGGTTCTGTCGTCGATTAGAGAGATGATATCTTCGGGGTCGGTGTAGAGTTCAGAGTTGTGGTCTGCCAACCTAACCTCAGCCCCGTTAGCATCTGCGACCCTTGACCAAGGATATACCGTCGAGGGGAATGAGGCCCTCGTGGATACGATATTGCTACCGCTCTCCGGGGAGACGGCCCAAGCAATCGAGCAGAGTAACTCGGTCGCACTGGAGCCTACACAGATATCCTCAAGTTCGCAAGAAAGTAGTCTGGCTGCGGCCCTTCTCAGAGGCATCATGCCATTCTTCTCGGCTTCACCATCGAATTCCGCAGCGCCCCCTCTAGCCAGAGCGTTCGACCATTCCATCGAGGCCCTATGTGCCACAGGAGAGGTGGTCGCTACATTAGCAAAAGACAGATTGATCCAATCAGGCAAGCAATCCCCGAGAGACGCTAGGGACTAATGCTCTTCAAGGCTCAGGAGTCCCTGACCTCGTTCAGAAGTGTCTCTAAAACCGTCTGGACTTGTAGGCACATTGGCCCAAAGTGGATGGGCAGATTGGAGTCGTTGAATATATCGTCGAGGATAGAAGCAGTCATCCCTAGGCGTAGATCCATGTCCTTGTCCTTGTTGAGAAGCCACTGATCTACCGCTTCCTTGGATGAGATTCTGATGTTGCGTGGTACCTGAGCATCGTCGAACTGCCCAATAACTTGGGCAATCTGCTCTATCTTGGTTTCGACATCAGACACTAGTAACCCTCCGGCCCGCCGACCTGAGGGGACTCCTTAAGCGCATCCCCGGAATAAACAGAAGTGTCAGCCCAACCAAGCAGCCCAAGGCATGTCGGTGTTGGATGTACCAACGCCCTCGCCTTCTGCTCCAAGGCCAATCAGGCCCACAGATACTCCTGTCTCGATGAGTTCTGTTATGCCCCATTCCATTGATGCTTGCAGATCCGAAGATGACCTGAGAAATCTGTCATGCGCCCTGTAACTCAGTAAGGATGTGGTAATGGCCTCGCCCACTCCTGTGGCTGCTACTGCAGCCCTCTCATCGGCCCAGAAGCCAGAGCCAGGGAGAGGTACATCGCCAACCCTTCCAGCAGGTCTGTGGCTAGTTCCTCCCGTACTTGTGGCACATGCTAGCAGTCCTTGCGAGTCTCGTGCAATTACACCCACTGTATCTCCTTCATCTCCACGCGGAGGTCTGCCCTCGACGCTGGCCTTGGGGTGGCCTTTCTCATCAGCCCAGAGTCTCGCACCTTTTCCTGCAAGGCCATTGATGTCCTCGTCCAGAAGATCTCTTGCTATCCGGATGGGATTGGGCGTATCCTCCATACCAATCACAAAGCCGATTCTTCCATCCGAAGTCTGGATTGAAGCATCAAGAGATACTGAACCATCATTCCTGAATACGCCACCAGTTCCAGCATTGAAGACCGGGTCGTTCTCAAGAGCCACGCAGGCCTCAACAGCAGCTTCGATAGCTGAGCCTCCAGACTCAAGAATCGTCGATGCTATGTCCAGGGCGAGTTCGACATTATACTGCCTATCAGGGCCCGGTCCTGCTCCACCATGCGCCACTGCTGCAGGTACTGACATCTCCACACCTCGTACTATGTCGCATCCGAGGCATTACCCTGACTCAGCCTCAACCGCATTTGCATCAGGGTGGCTAGGATGAAAATTATTCCTGCCACTCGAAACGCTGTGTGATAGGTCCACAGACCGTCTCGTTGAACTGTCAGAGACCAGATGTATGCTGCCGTTAGAGGGCCAAATATCCTAGCAAGTGCCCCATATCCCTCTTGGGCGCCCATCACAGTACCTAACTCGTAGCCTCTAGACTTGGTCTCAAAGGTTAGCACCGAGGACTGAGTCGGTGAGAACAATCCATTACCTATCGCCAGTCCCGCAGAAGAGGCAAAAATCAACCAACTTGCCTCATTCGGGACATATGGTATGCTGGCGATTCCAAATCCACAAAGAAGAGTCCCGACCAGCATCAGTCTCGTCATATTGAAGCGCTGTGTCAATGGTCCGATTAACACGCCTTGCACGAGTGCTCCCAGAAGTCCGATGAAGGCAAATATCCAGCCGTTGTCAAGCTCGCTCCAGCCCAGTCCCCCTCCCTCAATATCCATCGAAGTGAACAGGATGAATGTGCCGTGCATCATGCTGAATCCCATCAGGAATAGGAAGTTTATCGAAACCAATGACGAGATTGTGGGGAGTTTCATGACTCCGGCGATCTTTCTGAACATCCCTCCAAGCTCGTTGAAGACTGAGCCTTCGGAGAATCTGCGATCTTCTTCTGGCAGACTCTCGGGCAGTCGGGTTACTGCTAGAGCGAGGCTGATTAGCGAGAGTGCACTGGAGAATAGGCATGGGAGCAGGTATGGGTGGTCGATCCATATCTGCCCGTCGAATGGAGCCCCTATCCCAGTAGCTGGGTCGGATAGGACTCCTCCAATGAAGGGTCCAATCATGAAGCCTAGGCCAAATGCAGCACCAATCATCCCCATCCTCTTTGCGACATCTTCGGGCTCGGAAATATCTCCAATATAGGCACGGGCGACTGCTATGTTCCCGTTACCCGCACCCGCGAGGAAACGGGCGGCTACGGCCATAGTCAGGCTACCAGATAGTCCGAACACAGTGAAGAAGACAGTGTTGGATAGCAAACCGAACATCAGAATCGGCCTGCGGCCCATTCTGTCACTCAATGAGCCTAGAATCGGTGTGAAGATGAATTGGGCGAGCGAATAAACGGAGATGACGATGCCAACCCAAAGATCCCTGCTTCCAATGTCGACTATCCCATCTGCGGTAGCTAAGTCCTGAACGAAGTAAGTTAGGAACGGGATTACGATGGTGAATCCAATCATGTCAACGAGGACAACTAGGAACAGTATCCCCAACGGTGATTTGCCTTCATCGGACATCCTATCTCTTAGGCTGCGAGAGAGAGGAGGACTTGAGCATTGACGAAGTATTAGGCCGAAGGCTGGGTATCAGTTCCCTTGGAGATAGTGTCGATTACCTTGGCGAGGCGTTCTACTAGGGTGACCTTTTCCTCGGCTCCCACGAGAGCATGTTGCAGAACCTCGTCAAGCGAATCAACCGGCAGGACCTCAACTTGCTTCTCCCACTTCTCGTCCATCAGGACATCCTGCATGTTGGCCCGAGGAATCACGACTCTCCCTATGCCGGACTTGGCAGCGGCTTCGATCTTGGCCGTTACTCCACCGACAGGGAGTATCTCACCCCTTACGGACAAAGATCCAGTCATAGCCAGATTCTGCTCGATAGGTACTCCTTCGAAAGCGCTGATTATCGCAGTAGCCATCGTAATCGATGCACTGTCACCGTCTACATTGTGAGTTCCTGGGAACTGTACATGTAAATCGTAGTCCTTGATGTCCTTGCCAGTCAGCTTCTTGACGACTGCACTGATGTTGGTTACGCTCTCGTTGGCTAGGTCGGACAGGCCACCAGTCGCAATCACTCTGCCAGACATGCCTTGGGCAGGGGTGACCATTGCCTCAACCGGCAGTACCACACCTGAGTAGTCTGAGAGTCCGCTGTCCGCGCCAAGCACAGCCAACCCGTTGACTCTACCTACACGGATACCGCTGTTGACCAGCATCGCATACTCGGCCTGCCTGTCCAGATAGCGGTCAGCAACCTGCTGCTCGAGTGGCTTAGCGATCATCCTAGCCCTAGTGACATGTTCTGAGCTTGTCAGTTCCGCGCCATCTTCGGCCGCAAGGTCTCCAGCGATCCTCACGAGGCCACCGAGCTCACGAAGACGCAAGGATAGTTTTCCTCTGCGGCCGGCTCGTCTCTGAGCCTCCTTCAGGATAAGTGCTATCGAACCCTTGTTGAAATGCGGGATTGCCTTGCCTGAACTCTTGTTCAACTCGTTTCTGACCTCTTGAGCGATGAATCTGATTAGTCTGCGTCGATTTCGCTCGGTATCGGGCATATCGGTGTTGACATAGACCTCATATCCATAGCCGCGAATCCTGCTGCGCAAGGCTGGGTGCATGTTCTGAATGCTGTCGAGGTTGCCCGCTGCGATTAGAATGAAGTCGGTAGGCACAGGCTCCGACTTGGTCAGAGCGCCAGAAGAGCGTTCTGAGCGGCCGCTGATTGGGAGTTCCCTCTCCTGCATGGCCACCAGCAGAGCCTGTTGCTCCTCCATCCTGAGCATGCGAATCTCGTCAATATACAGGACTCCCTTGTTTGCCCTGTGTACTGCTCCAGGCTCGACTCTCTCATGTGCTGGAGTCGCTAGATCCGCACCTGACTGGAACGGGTCATGTCTCACATCACCCAGTAGTGCTCCGGCCAGAGTACCAGTTGCATCGATGAATGGAGGTTCGTCTTCTCTCTCATGCTTAATCAGCAATTTCGGAATGTTGGCGTCCTCTCCTGCAGTCAGCCTAGTCCTGAGGAAGAAGTAGCCAAAGACAAGAATGAATGAGCCGAAGATGAATGTGAGAATCTCTCCGCTGGAGATGGTAGCGAGAAGTAGGGCCGCACCAATCACTAGAGCGATGAACAGTAGCGTCCTGTTGGTCCTCTCCTTCTGTACCCTAATCTGTGCCTTGCGCTCTGATATAATCCTAGAGCCGCGGCCAGCGGGGACAGTTCTGACTCTTGGCTCGTTCTCATCTTCCTGGTTTCTGAACACGAGAATGTCCTCTAGTTGCTCCCTAGGGAGGAACTCGGTCATCGACCTAGAGAGCATCGATTTTCCAGTTCCCGGCTCTCCAACCATGATTACATGGCGGCGTTGCTCGGCTGCCTTCCTGACCACAATCGATGCTGCTTCCTGACCAATCACTTGGTCGACCAGCTTTTCAGGTATTGGGACTTCTTCGGTCGAGGAAATCTGCACTCCATCAATCCATTCTTCAACAGGAGTTTCGCAGATTGGATCCTTGTCCTCGGACGCTCCAAAAGCGGGCCCGTCCTCCCATGAATCGAGCGCATCCGACTGCTCATTCGCTTCGTCCTGAGACTGGTTTGATTCACCCATCTGCGCCCCCCCGGGATACTTCCTGACTCTCGCACCTTCTTGAAGGTGCGTTAAGAGGGACAATGCAACTAGGCTGACTTATTCACGTCGGCGGAGGTATTCCTCACCGTAGTAGTGCCACTGTTCCATGGTCCAACCCGGGGGTAATCCTTCTGGAGGCAGGGGAGGTACCATCGGAGGTGGAGGAGGTACTGAATCAGGGGCGGAAACAGGTTCTGGATAGGGAGTTGGTCCAGAGTCTGCTATGGCTGAATAGTCGATGGCAGATTCCGACTCAAATCGCTGGCGGCGAAGAGTGATGGCTAGAGCCAGTACTAGGGCTGCAGAAAGTAAGATTCCAATCAATAGAAGCCCTGTTGAGAACCACTTGCTGATTCCGTTGCTCGGAGTGGAATCCTCGCCTTCCTCGGGTTCGGGCTCCGTGACCTCGACTGGTTCTGTGGCAAACATCTTGAGTTGAATCTCAGTCAGTCTGTCGAACCCATCACTGTCTTCAGCTGAAACAGACAGAGTCACATAGTCTCCTATTCCAAGTCCGTTCCCGCTTGATGGATTCACTATGAAGGGACCCATATTATGAGAGATTCCGGAGGAGTGGCAAATGCCAGTAATCGAGTTGCAAACTGACCAAGTGACCCTAATGTCACTGAGTTCAAGTGGACCGACATTCTCTACTATCACCGTTGGATTGGTCCCATAGTCAATAGTGTCAAACGAAGCCACTAAATCAGAGTCCCACAGCAGAGGCAGATTATCTACAACTGTGACGGTAATCATGTACGCATTGGCATCACCATGGCGATCCTCGAGAGTGATTGTTACGGCCTCTATGCCTGCCTCTGACCATTCCATAGTTAGTATTCCAGTAATCGGATTGTATTGAGCGGCACCGGGCACAAAGGTGGTCGCAGTTGCCCAAATCTCCTCTTCGGGGTCATCGATATCGGTTATTCTGTCTAACAACTCAAGAGTAACTCTCTCGCCCATCTCGACTGTGAACTCCTCGATCCCATCCATGTTCATGCGAGGTGCATCGTTGACATTTAGCACATGGAAGACGATAGTAGTATCAGAGGTCTTGGATCCGTCGCTCGCTCTGATTCCTAGTTCGACCAATCCGTTTGAGTCATCATCAAGCGAGCTGACAGTTAGCGAGTGCCCAGAGATACTGGCCTCGACCAGAGATTCATCGGAATTGGAAATCAACTCCAGCGACAGTCCCGAGGTTGGAATTGGATTTCCGTTGTCATCTGTATCAGATAGGAAGCCGGTGAGGCTGATGCTTGCTGAGCCGCCCTCATCGAACGATTGCGACGGAATGGGCGCCCATCTTGGAGCTCCATTCTCTATTACATTAAACATCATCATTCCGGAATTAGTATCATCGCCATCGTCAATTGTAACGAAAACAGCCTGTGGAATAGGATTGCCCTGACTGTCCCTGACTACTTCCTGGAAGTTTACTACC
>MDSV01110864.1_pt1 | contig 19337 bp, 16 predicted proteins | sample 810851 | NCBI WGS metagenome assembly MDSV01 (sample SAMN05326640, study PRJNA326480) | marine metagenome | isolation source: seawater | place: Atlantic Ocean: North East | collected 2012 | reverse complement strand
TGACATCTGCGAGTGGGCAACCCGCATCTGGGTCTCCGACAACTATCCCGAGTGGGATGGCGAAGGACCCATCCTCATGGACCGCGACCGACGCTGATTCGTCAGTTGACACACAACTGCCGAGCACCTGGGGCTTCGGTCCCGGGTTGCTCGGCATTTTTTTGTTTCAGGAGCGATGGGTGTGTCGCATGAGTAGCCTCTGAAACTATGGTGTTAGAAACTACAATATCCCCCATCGGAGGAGTACATTACATGAGCAATAAACAAGCCTCAACTCCTCAAGTTTCGGTGATTGGGCTAGGAGCCATGGGTTCAGGTATCGCCCGCACTCTCATAGAAGGGGGCTTCACAGTAACCGTATGGAATCGAAGCCGCTCTAAGGTCGATGCCCTAGTCGCAGTTGGAGCCATCGGCTGCGATGAACCCGGAGATGCATTGAATGCCAATAATCATGTGATTGTATGTGTCTCCGACTACGCGGTATGGCAGCGCATAATCCAAGAGAACAGTTTAGAAAGCCACTTCGAGGATACCTGCATTATTCAGCTGACGACGGGCACAATCGATGATGTGCAGAATCATGCCTCGTTCATCCAGGACAACGACGGTCGCCTGGTTGAGGGTGCGGTCATGTGTTACCCTCGCAACCTCGGTACGGACGAAGCTGCGCTCTTACTGTCTGGTGCACCCGATGTGTTGGACGAGTGCGCTTCCATCTTGAGTGCTCTGGATGCAAATTGGACGAGTCTTGGAGAAGACATCAAACAGCCCTCGGTTCTGAGTCGATCATTAATGTCAGGACTTACGGGGGCCTTGATGGGCCTAGTCAACGGTGCGGCCATCTGCCGGGCCGGAGGTGTGCCCTTGGACGTATTCATGAAGTTCAACGAAGGCACCAATAGCATCTTACTCGCTGAGCAAAGACGTCTCATAGAGGCAATTCGCGATGGACGCACCAAGGAGAACGAGGCATCAATCAAGGCCTGGGCAGAGGGAAACCAGGCGCTGAACTCTGTCGCAGCCTCGCTGGGAACTGACCTCACACTGCAGAATGCGATTCAAGCGGTTTTCCAAGAAGGTCGGCGAAGAGGCCTCGACGAGCACGACCTCTCTGCCTTGGTTGATGTTTTTGATCCGGGCCAGTGACTGATAACGAGTTCGAACCATCAATTTTCTATGGTCGTTCGAAGAATGACCACTGTGTTTCCACAATCTCAGTATTTGTCGAGCATTCCTGATATGCTGCAATAGGTTCAGCATTGAGTTCGAGAAACTCCTGCCCAAATCGAAAGGGTCGTAACATACGTTCTGCTTGATTCATACGTCCCATAATTGCGGCACAAAGTGCCATCGCCTCGGCTGTAGATAGACGACCTGGCTTACCCCACGATACAGGATTAGCAGGGAGTGCCAATGGAAGTGTTCGTGGTTCCAATCTTGTGTTATTGAGAATTGATTTCATCGAAGTTTCTAGGTGTTTCCAACTACAGTCAAGTCCGACAATTGCGGCTCCTCTGTCAATCATTGTTCTGTCATCCGGGCCTAAGACAATTCCAGCAGATGGGTCGAGTAGGAATCCTCGTCGAGGCGCTCCTCGAACATCGTGGTGAAGGATTGCTTCCCCAATGCGGTGCATCGTACGAGCAGTGCATTTCTTCGGGTCATCTTGGTCGAGATGGATGATGTGCATGGGCACGTCTTCAGACATTCGAATCACTCCTTTCGGAGCGCGTCCTGAAGATAGTCTCCAAGGGTCATGGAACGGCCTGATTTGGGTCCTAGAGATCTAGTCTCAGAAGGTTCTCTTTCGACCATGAGTTCGATATCGAGCGCGCGCTCAAGTTTCTTGATAATCTGATCACTAACTGTTTGCCCCTTCTCTATCCGCTGGATTACATTGACTCTTTCAGAAATTAGTCGTCCGAGGCCACGCTGGTCGATGTTTCGATTACGTCTGGCTTCGATAACACGCTTCGACCAATCATCAGCGAGTTCCTTCTCACCACGAATCATGATGTCCTTGCCCGCTTTCCCAAGTCCTCCGTATCCTCCGAAGGTCCGTACCTGATCAGTGGGGCTCGCTCCACTACTAGTGAGATCTGGGCGTAAACCTGCAGCTTTCAAGCAGCGGTCGCAGGCATTTACAGTTCGTCCGCCAGAGGTCGCACGACGAGTTCCTACTCGATCAGAACCGCAGATTTCGCAACTAGCCATCTTCGTCGATGAGTTCCAGTGTAGCCTCTCCTTTGAACCAATCCATGAACTCAATGGGAGATGCTGGCATGTTCAAATATACTCGATGATGAACCAAGAGACATGGCGGAGAGCGGTGCAGAGCGTCCCGGTGACGATGATAAGGACCTGATTCAACGTCCCGATCTCTCAGATGTGGATACTGAGGTCCGGAATCTTCGGGAGCATGCTCAACAACTTCTGATTGACAAGACATACCTTGAGAATGAGGTTGGTCAACTAAAGAAGCGTTCTGCGCGATTGGAAGAGGAATTACGCCACCTTCGAAGCCCTCCGTTCATCATTGGTAATGTTCAGGATATTCTTGATGATGAGCGTGCGATTGTCCGCTCATCGAATGGAACTGTGTTCCTTGTTTCGAGAAATCTTCGCCTAAGAGAGGAGGATTTGAAGCCAGGAACAAGGGTTGCGCTTAACCAAGATAGTTTGTCAATCATCGACGTGTTGACGGATGCTCACGATCCATTGGTCGCAGCGGCTGAGATTATTGATGCCCCAGAGGTTGTATACTCTGATCTTGGGGGCCTGGATGATCAGATTGACCGCCTCAAGGATGCGATTGAACTACCATTAATGCAACCTGAAGCCTTCACGAGATTCGGTATATCTCCTCCAAAGGGTGTTCTTCTTTGCGGACCGCCTGGAACAGGGAAAACCATGCTTGCGAAGGCTGTTGCGAATCAGACGAAGGCAACTTTCCTAGGTATGGTTGGTAGCGAGTTAGCTCAGAAGTACATTGGTGAAGGTGGTCGGCTTGTTCGCGAATTGTTTGACCTTGCGCGTCAGCGTGCCCCCTCAATCATTTTCATTGATGAGATTGATGCCATCGGTGCGAAGCGTCTCGATGCAGCCACTAGTGGAGATCGTGAGGTTCAGAGGACGCTCATGCAACTTCTTGCTGAAATGGACGGCTTCTCAGAGGTCAATGATGTCAAGATTATCGCAGCTACGAATCGTCCGGAACTCCTCGATGAGGCACTTCTCCGACCTGGGCGATTTGATCGGATAATCGAGATCCCACTTCCGGATGAGGAGGGTCGTAAGGCAATCCTGGGACTTCATCTCGGTAAGATGCCTTTAGACAAGAAGGTCAAGGTGTCTAATGTGATTGATCAGACTGATGGTTTCAGTGGTGCTGAAATCAAGGCACTGTGTATTGAAGCAGGCATTCGAGCAATCAAGGAAGGGCGTAAGACCGTCATTCCGGATGATATCTCTGAAGCAGTCGATGTTGTTCGTAAGAATCGGAATAAGCCGAAGGATTCGGACTTAGTGCACTACGGTTAACGGTCGGATTCAAGGGCTTCATGACGCACGGAGTGCCCATGAGCGAGCCATTAGTAGCATGCATCCCGAACATCTCCGAAGGTCAGGATGCAACCATCATCGATGCAATATGTGAGGCGACTTCAGGCATTGATGGGTGTGCCCTCATCGGTTCTGAACCGGACCCTGACTACAATCGTACTGTCATCACACTCGCAGGGCATCCGGACAGTGTCCGAGAGGCTGCCTTCCGTCTAATCAAAGCCGCCGCTGAACTACTCGATATGAGGGCGCACACGGGGAATCATCCGCGGATGGGTGCGGTGGATGTTTGTCCATTCGTTCCAATCAAGAATGCCGATGCGGCTCTTTGTGAGAAACTAGCTGCTTCCCTTGGTGCACAGGTGGATGCAGAACTTGGCCTGCCTGTATTCTACTATGGTAGCGCTGCTAGTCATCCTGATCGAACAGCTCTGAGTGCGTTAAGACGTGGAGAGTATGAGTCCCTTGAAGGGAGAATGACAGGGGATGTTGAGGCCTCTATTACGCGTGACCCAGATTATGGGAGTGGATGGAATGATCGTTACGCACGTTTCGGTGCTATTGCAATCGGTGTGCGCCCAATCTTAGTTGCCTACAATGTCAATCTTGCCGAATCGGATGCAACAGTCGCGAAGAAGGTGGGCACCATTGTCCGTTCAAGTGGCCGTTTGATTCGTAATGGGGATGAACGAATGAGGGTCCGTGGAATGCTGGACAACGTACAGGGCATGGGCGTTCCCCTAGAAGCTCATGGCTTCTCACAAGTATCGATGAATCTCCAAGATGTGGGAGTTACAGACATGCATCAAGCATTTGAGGCAGTGAAGTCGTTGGCTTCAGATCATGGTGTGGATGTGGACGGTTCGGAATTAGTTGGCCTTGCTCCCCTTTCCAGTTTTCTTGCTGCAGGGCGATGGTATTCCCCTGGTGAAGTAGAGGAGGGGGCGCTCATAGAAGCCGCTGTGCAAGGACTGGGTTTGGATAGGATAGGTTTGTTTGAACCAAAGGAACGGATTATCGAATATGCAGTGGAGGAGGCTCTCCAATGACTTCGTTCAAGGATTCTACATTGGCTGAATTTGCTCTCGAACTCGCATCAGATGCTCCCACTCCCGGGGGTGGTTCTGCCTCCGGAGTAGCACTTTCTCAAGCAGGTGCTCTCGCGGTGATGGTTGCTGACTTAACTACTGGTCGTGAACGATATTTGGACGGCCATCATGCTGCGGTAGATGCAAAGGGAGCCGGTCTACAGGCTATGTTGTATGGCAATGATTTAGCAGACAGAGATGCATCTGGATATGACGCGGTTGTAGCATCTTTCAAACTCCCGAAGGATACTGATGATGAGAAGGCGACACGTAGGGCTGCAATTGCATCTGCTAGCATCGCTGCGGCAGGTCCACCGATGGAGATTGCTGAACTTGCGCTCAATCTTCTCGAGACATTACCTGAACTTGCTCGCTTAGGGAATCAGAATGCTATCACTGATGTTGGTGTTTCATCACTACTTGCTAGTGCAGCCTGCCGGGGTGGATTGTTCAATGCACGAATCAACATAATTGGAGATGAGTCTGAGGGGGCCCAGGCCATAAATCTCCGGATTGATGAGATCCGAAGTGCATGTAGCGAGCATTCCCGAGCAGTTATGGGTCTGGTGAATGCAGCCCTAGAGGGTTGACAACTTCCATATCTGGATGCACAATGGAGTGCCATGCAAGTCGACCTCAGTTCATTAGCTGAGGGGATTCCAGATTTGCTCCCTCCCACATCTAGTATCGACGAATCAGTTGACCACGCGCCTGCACGGCGCTCAATTCTTGATTCTAGTGGGGAGAAACTTGCAATCAGGAATGCCTTACGCTATTTCCCTAGTGGATGGCACCAAATTCTAGCTCCTGAGTTTCTTAACGAACTCAGAACGTTCGGACGCATCTACATGCATCGATTTAGGCCACTCGATGTACCAATGCGGGCTCATCCTCTCGACCAATATCCTGCACGTTCTTCTCATGCTGCTGCGATTATGCACATGATTCAGAATAATCTTGATCCCGCTGTCGCTCAGTTCCCTCATGAATTAATCACATACGGTGGTAATGGTGCTGTGTTCCAGAACTGGGCACAATATCGTATTACGATGAAGCATCTCTGTGAGATGACTGACGACCAGACCCTAGTGATGTATTCAGGACACCCTTTGGGGCTATTCCCTAGTAGTGAGGCTGCACCTCGAGTCGTAGTAACGAATGGAATGGTAATTCCCAATCATAGTTCAAAGGAAGATTATGATCGTATGAATGCTCTTGGTGTGAGTCAGTATGGTCAGATGACTGCAGGATCTTACATGTACATAGGTCCGCAGGGAATTGTACACGGTACGACAATCACTCTCTTGAATGCGGCTCGGCTATACCTTGATTTGCCTGTTGGTAAGGATCTCTCTGGCATCCGTTTTGTGACTAGTGGATTAGGTGGAATGTCTGGGGCTCAAGCAAAGGCTGCTGTCATTGCCGGTGCATCCTGTATTGTTGCGGAATCGAACCCTGTCGCTGCAGAGAAAAGACATCAACAAGGTTGGGTCGACCTTTTGTTCTATGATGTGGATTCAGCAATCGATGCAATGATTGATTCGAGCGATGCTGCTGAACCAAAATCAATTGGATATGTAGGTAACATCGTCACCTTGTGGGAACGTCTTGTTGAACGTGAGGTCGATGTTCATCTCGGGTCAGATCAGACTTCTCTCCACAATCCGTTTCAAGGTGGGTATTTCCCTGCAGATCTAGATTTTGAAGATGCTACAACGATGTTATCTTCCAACCCGGAAGGTTTTGCAGAACTTGTCAGTTCTTCGTTGGTCAGGCATGTAGAAGCAGTCAATACAATGGTCGAACGAGGGATGCATTTCTGGGATTATGGCAACGCTTTCCTTCTTGAAGCAGAGAGGGCGGGTGCTTCCATTACAGATGAACAGGGGGACCCGATTTACCCGTCTTATGTGGAGGACATCATGGGTCCGTTATGCTTCGACTTAGGATTCGGGCCGTTTAGATGGGTAGTAACTTCCGCTAATCCTGCTGATCTTCAGGAATCCGATCGTATTGCAGCCGATGTTTTACGTTCCATGATGGAGTCCGCAGCTTCCTCGATTAAACAACAGATTGCAGACAATCTTCGTTGGATAGAACACGCACAAGAGAATGCTCTCGTTGTTGGTTCTCAGGCGCGGATTCTCTATGCTGACGATGTGGGGAGGCGTTCTATCGCTCTCGCGTTTAATGAGGCGATTGCTGATGGCCGTATCTCATCGCCTATTGTTCTAGGTCGTGACCATCACGACGTTAGCGGTACTGATTCTCCATATCGTGAAACTGCTAACATCAGGGATGGTTCTCGTTTTACCGCTGATATGGCTGTACAGAATTTCGTTGGAGATGCATTTCGTGGTGCCACTTGGGTCAGCCTCCACAATGGAGGGGGAGTTGGTTGGGGTGAAGTGATGAACGGTGGATTCGGCATGGTAATCGATGGTTCGGAATCAAGTCGTGAACGTATTGAATCAATGCTCCATTGGGATGTCAACAATGGCATTGCACGCCGGGCATGGGCAAGGAATCGGCCTGCTGAGGAGGCAATCGAACGGGCAATGTCCAACGAACCTCGTCTCAAGGTCAATCTTCCAAACCATGTGAGCGATGAACTCATTGATGACTTGTTAGGTGGCGATTCATGATTCGACTCGATGGCTCCAGTCTCACCCCGTCGGATGTGGCGGCAATCGTGGGTGGAGATTATGACGTGCATCTTGATGACGCTTGCCGCGAAGCCGTTGAAAAATCTCGACACGCAGTCGAGGAGATTGTTGCTTCAGGGCAACCTGCGTATGGAATTAATACAGGGTTTGGAGACCTAGTTCGTGTCGCTATTCCGAACTCTGATTTGAAGAAATTACAGAGCAATTTGGTCCGTAGCCATGCATGTGGAATCGGTGATGAAATGGCGCCTGGGGAGGTTCTCGGGATGATGGCAATCCGTGCGAATTCACTTGTCACAGGATACAGTGGAATTAGATGGTCTACGATACATAGCCTTGTAGAAATGATTCGTGCAGGCATAGCCCCCGTAGTCCCACGAATTGGGTCACTTGGAGCATCAGGTGACCTTGCTCCTCTGTCTCACATGGCATTGGGCCTGATGGGCGAAGGCATGGTAAATGTTCGAAAGGATGGAATTTGGAGTAAGGAGACAGCTGAGGATGCTCTTCTCAAAGTAGGTATCGAACCCATCGTTCTAGAAGCAAAAGAGGGCCTTTCACTCATCAATGGAACATCACAAATGTGTCTATGGATCTCTCTCGCAGAACAACGCATGAGTGGTTTGATGGCTGCTGCTGAGGTTGCTCTTGCGTTATCGATTGAGGGTGCCCACGCCTCAATGACACCTTTTCATGAGCGATTACACCAAGTCCGTCCGCATCCAGGACAGCTGAAGGTCGCCTCTCAGATGCGTCACCTATTAGCGGATAGTCCAAACATGGCATCTCACAAAAGTTGTGAAAAGGTGCAGGATGCCTACTCTTTCCGATGCTCTCCCCAAGTACTTGGTGCCATCCAAGAGTCGCTCGATCGTGTCCGTTCCACCATATCGATTGAACTGAATAGTACGACAGATAACCCTCTCATCTTCACAGATTCTGGTGTTACAGAGGTGGTATCGGGAGGAAATTTCCATGGGGAAGTACTCGGAATGGCTTCTGATGATCTTCATCTTGGTGTCCATGAGATTTCATCGATTTCCGAGCGTAGAATTGCCAAGTTACTAGATCCTGCCACGACTGGATTGTCTGCCTTTCTAGCCGCTGATCCTGGCTTGAATAGTGGTCTGATGATCCTCCAGTACGCGGCAGCAGCATCCGTTGCAGAGATCCGTGCACGAATCGGTCCCGCGACCGCCACTAACATCGTTGTCTCAGCACAGCAGGAAGACCATGTGAGCATGGGTGCAACCGCCTCCTGGATGCTCCTGAAATCAATTGTCAATTGCTCAGCAGTGATTGCTGCTGAGATGATTTCTGCATCGGAAGCGTTGAGTCATCGGAGTGAAAATGTGGGCCCAAATCTAATTTCCCATCTTCAGATAATTCGTGATGTTGTTCCATTGAATCCGAGGGATTCAAGACGCGACGAAGGTATCGCTGCACTTGCACCGCTAATCCTAGAAGGACGTTTCATTTGATAGCGCTCTAGTTCTCTTCTTCAATACGGTCAAGATCCGCAACGATGTTCTGAAGGCTAGTCAATTGCATACATCGGAACCGCATCTTCATGCGAAGTGGACTAGTGATGTATTCTGCTTCTTCAATTCGGACAAGACATTCAGTCGCAGTACGAATGTCTTGTTCTGTTCGTTCGTAGACCTCTCGAGCAAGATCGAGATCGATAGCAATCGCATCAATCAATGAAGCAACATCAAATCCGAATGATGCCCATGCCTCGGCCCTGCGTAAAAGGGATGGATAGTCCATTGATTCTGAAGGAAGGCGTGCAAGCATCGGTGGCACATCCTTCACTGGGCCGTCGGAATGGATTCCGATTTCAGCTTCCTGTTTCGTATCTTCTTGGTCTTCTGCTTCGATTAGATCCGTATCTCCAATCGTTAGGGCTGGTGCCTCCCTACGCAATCGTGCCCATTCTGAATCACTCATTGTCCCGGGGGCGCCGACGATTATTACTGTCCATTCACTTGTTCGACAGATATCTACGATTCCACGAACAAACTTCAGAACAGATTCGAATCCATTTGTTCTGACAAGGAGTTCAACCCCTTCCTGCCAAAGGATACCTCTGCCCTCTCGTATGGTCCGTTCGATAATTGAGAAGAGGTTCTCCAAAGTTGGCCGGATAGCTTGATCCACATCGCGATCGGTAATCCATTGGATGGAGTGTGGCGTTGTTCTCGCACCATCTGGGATTTGTTTTGGGTTTGTACGCGTGAATGCACGTATAGTGGTCAATTTTCCATGTGTATGGTGAAGTGCCATCAAAGAGGTCACCGGGTCGACAGATGGTGCGAGTCGGACGGTTCCAGGTTCAAGGACTCCGTCGCTCATGGTTCCTAATTCCTGTTCAGCGGGTTCATCAATGGAATGGTTCTGAGTTGCTAAATTGACCCGATTCAAGCGTGAACCGTTATAGCGAGAATAGGACTCCTAAGCATGCGGCCATAAGGTCGAGGGGAAGATAAGTTGGCTGATGAAGAGAAAGATATGGCCACCTGTGGCGCTTGCCAGACCGAAGTTCCCGCGGATTCCGAGACTTGTCCAAACTGCGGCGTCTCTTTCTCGGGGGTTGTTGAAGACAATTTAGGTGAATGTGGCGCATGTTCAGCCCTAGTCCCCCTTGATTCGAAGACCTGCCCTCAGTGCGGCGTACTTTTCGTGCATGACGATGTGGTTGCAGTCCTCTCCGATTGGATGACTTCTACGGGCCTAGATGTCGAGACTCTTTTCGGACGTTTGGATACTGATGGAAATGGTCATATCGACACTGAGGAATTGCGCACTGGTTTGATCGCCCTCAAAATCGCTGCCTTGCCGCCAGTCGAAGTCGATCGCCTTGTTGCAGAGATTGATCAGGATAACAATGGGGAGATTGAGCTCGGTGAACTTCAATTCATCCTTTCTAGTGGGTCTATGCAGTATGCGGAATCTGTTCTTAATCGCGTAATGAAGAAGCATGATATCTCTGATGCAGATGCTTTCATCCAGTTCGCACGTGCATTTGATGAGAATGAGAACCGATATCTGGATCAGAAGGAACTCAAAAAGGCAGCTGAAGCCTTTGTTGACAAGCCTGAGCCAGAGATGGTGGATGAGCCTGAAGATGTCTCAGAAGAAGAATCTACGGATGACCCTGAAGAAGCTGAAGAGGATGATTCTGAAGAGGTTGAGGAAGAGAATGATTCTGAAGAGTCCGAAGAGGAGGAAACTGAGGATTCCGATGCGGACGAAGAGATGGATTCAGCCTTTGCCACTATGATTTCTGAATCCACAGATGATGATGCGGTTGAGAAAGAGGACGAATCAGAGGGAGATACTGATTCCGAAGACGATGAAGACGTTAATGAAGAACCTGAATCTACTGGAAAGGGTCGTTCTTTCGACCCTAGTTCTCTTATCGGAGATGATGATGAAGACGACGAGGATGGAGACGACGAAGCATCCGTTGACGACATGGATGACCTCATTGATTCCATCGATGATGATGGTGGGGATGACCAAGATACTGACGAAGAGTCCTCAGATGATGGGAGCGAAGAAGAAGAAGAACTTGCTCCACTAGATCAGGAGACCGCTGATGGTATAATGCTGGAAATCGGCCGAAATCTCAACGAGTCCAACACGACCATTGACGCTCTATTCGAAGGATTTGATGTTGATGAAAGCGGAGAGTTGGATCACTATGAGTTCGCGGAGGGACTCAAGACCCTTGATTTGGCAGACCTCCCCCCACACGAGATTGATCGTATCGTCAAGTTCCTAGACAAGGACGACAACGGTAAGATTGATTTGAATGAACTTCGTTCAAACTTCAACGAATGGAATGTTCCCATTTCTGATCTCAAGCCAAAGCGCTTCGAGCCCGCAGCTTGGCAGAAATTCTTCATGAAGCAGTACGAGAATGTCTTCCCTATCATGTATGTGCTATTGGCTCTGTTCATTGCAGGTCTTCTTGTCAATGCACTTGTAGGGCCAGTTGATGGCTCTGGAGGAAATATTGCATTCGATGGAGAAGTTGGTGAATTCTCTGTTGAGAATAATTACTATGTTGAGCCTGGCGAAATTTATCCTTGCGACAAGGCCATTCAGGTCGAGAAATGTGCGAACTCACTCACGCCGCTTGCTGGAGAGAATGGTTCCAGTTCGATGCCCAAGAAATTTTACTGGGATGGCATTGTTGGAATGGTATTGGGTGTTGCTTTGATTATCGGATGTGTGTATCTTCAACTTCAGACAAAGGGTTGGAGAGAGACAATCCGCGCTGAGCGGAAAGCTACTTCCGAGGATTCAGAAGATGAGGGGGATTCCACCGAGGATGACTCCAAAGATGCAGATGACACTGATGAAGAGGAACCAGAAGAAGTTCCAGAAGAGGATGCAGAAGACACTGAGGTGGATGATGCAGATGAAGATGAATCAGACGAATCCGATGAGGCTGCGGAAGACGGAGGAGACGGAATCGAAGTTGGAGACCGAGTCGGTGTTGAACTTGAGGATGGCGAAGAAGCATTTGGCGAGATTCTCGAATTTATCGAAGAAGACGACGAGGAGTTTGTCGTTGTTCTACTCGACGATGGTGATGAGGTCGAGGTTGAGTTCGACATGATCTTCCTCGAGGAATGAGCAATGAGTGATGCTTCAACTTCGCATGAATCTCTTGAGTCCTGTCCTGATTGTGGCGCACTGAGCCGTATTGGTACGATACGATGCCCTGAATGTGGACGTTTCAATGCCAACATTCACGTTCGTGAGGAGGCTACCGTCGAGGACGCTCGTCGTGAGGCACGAACACGTTCTTCGACCGAGGTCGACCCCTCGCTTTATTCACTCGATCCTTCCGCCGCCATCGAAATTGATGCAGATGAAGAGATTGAGGATCCTTCTCGGCCGTGGGATGGCGGATCCACTGATTTCAGATTCGAAGAGGAATGAATATGGATGCAGAAGCACGCTTACTTATCCATCCAAGTGATCAACCATCTCCGTTCACTAGCACTGTTACAGCTGTGGATGAGGATTGGATTAGATTGGCATCAACAGAATTCTATCCCACAGGTGGTGGACAACCTCATGACACTGGTTCAATGAGTTGGACAGATGGGCGTTGTCAAGTAATCGATGTAAAGGGTCGGAACGAAGTCCTCCACAATGTTGAGGGTGAAGTCCCTGTTGTTGGCACTATTGTCCATTGTTCAATAGATACTCTTCGTCGTATTCGTTTGGCACAGATGCATACTGCTCAACATCTCGCCAGTGCATTGGCTCATGAGGTGTGGGGTGCTGAAACTGTAGGTAACCAGATAGGAATAGAGACGACCAGAATCGATCTCAAGTTTGAAAATCGAGATTCCTTCAAACCCTCGGATCTAATTGAACGCATCAACGATGAGATTAGATCGAATCACAATGTACGCATGGATCATCGTTCTCTCGATAATCTTCGGAATGACCCCAATGTGAGGATTCGCCTTGATCGAATTCCAAACGTTGCATCATTACGAACCATCGAGATAGAAGATATCGATGTCTGCCCATGTGCAGGCACTCATGTTGGATCTACGGGGGAAATCCCTGAGGTTGCTTTTGATGCATCGAAGTCCAAAGGTGCAGGTAAACTGCGTGTGAGTTATCGCTTCGCATGAATTGGTGGGCTTGCCAGGAATTGAACCTGGGATCTTCGCCATGTCAAGGCGACGTCATAACCCCTAGACCACAAGCCCTTGTGATAAGCCGAGGACAGGCCACCCCGTCATGAAGGAATCGGTATGTATCATCCTATGATCTTGGAGATTTTTCCAGTACAATCTTCTTCTGAACAGGTGCCGAAGACGCGTTTCCTTCCGTTCTTCATTGTGGCTTGTTGTGGTTCCTTGATGGGTCCGTATGTCTTACACTTCAGACAGTATCCCTGGTAGTCGGCCATGGTTCATTGGCAGTAGGGTAGGGATTTGAACCAAACCCTGAATTTTACTTTGATTAGGCCGAAAATGAATCAGTAGAATGTACTCGCGTTAGAATAAAGTCATTAAGGGAATCTAATGGTATAGACCTATGAACACGGTAAGTAAGACACTTTTTCTGACATTTTTGTTTGTCTTGGGAACTATTAGTGGAGCCATGTTGAATGATGGATATGGACAAATTAGCGATGATTCTGACACTTACGATACAAGTGCAAGAAATATCGGCGTTCTCACCGATGCGCAGCAACAATCAATGCTGAACAATCAATCTAACTATGGTGCCAACGACAACGATGGCGACGGACTCAATGATAGCGTTGATCCTGACGATGATAACGACTGTGTCAACGATACTGCAGACAGTGATCCTGAGGATTTTGATAATGATGGAATTAATGATGCAGATGATATTGATGATGATGGAGATGGACTGAACGACACGCTGGAAGTCACTGATTCCAATACATCAACAAATATCTACGATTATGATAACGATGGGAATCATGATTGTGCTTTCTTCTCTACTGGAGGCTCCAGTGGAGGAAATTCAGGCAACACTGGATGTGGGTATGACTCAAGTCTTGCAACTGTACAAGCATGGGTAGGTGTGAATTTGACTGCGAACCAAACAATACCTACACTGATGCAGGTGAGTTGTTTAGTATACAATTCTACAATGACATTGGATTACTGGATTTACGACTCTGCCAATTCTACGTTAGATTCTGGATTGATAAATTGGTCTACTTCATCAGCTCCAGCCTCATACAACCACTGGTGGAATGCTACGGGCCTTAGCGTGGGGAACTATACTTTCCATGTCGAATTATTCGTTAATGGTTCACTTGTTGACACCGATTCTGATGGATTCACTATAGTAGCTAACAATTCAGGAGGCGGAGGGAATCAGAACCCTTGTGGTACACAAATCTCCTCTGCTCAACTGTTTGTTTTCTCTCCTGGAACTGATGGATGGTCCAACGTTATTCGCCCTGAGGGGAGCAATTTCACTGGATTCGTTCGACCTAATTGCCCAATCGTTGGTTCGAATAATACCGTTAACGGATACCTTTCGAGTGATCAAGGATTCTGGGATAGTTTCACTTGGAATTTTTACTCGCCAACCAATTTTGTTTCATCACACAGTGAAAATTGGACTAATCTACAAGCCGGAAATTATTCTTTCAATGCCTCATGGTCTTACGAGCCATCGGTAGGGGCATCGTATGTTCATTTAGATACAGGTTGGTTCAATTTTACTGTTATAGCAAATAGTTCTGGGTCGCCTGGTTCCAGTCAAAATAACCCATTGATGCCGTTCAATTGCACTGATTTCAATTGGAATGCAACATGGCTAACATTACAAGATTGTCAAAACAACCCCGATGCATTCTGGTTTGCATTTAACCAATCGGGTGGGACTTTCTGGATCGACCCAGTAGTTGCAGTTGGGTATGATTATCACATTCATAGTGGACCAAACGCTACCAATGTGGTATTGCCATTAGGATATGGTGATGACATATTCGAATTATGGATATGGCATTACGACGAATATTGGGTTTGGGAAACCAATATCTCGGCTAACAGTAGTTCACATCAATCAGGTGGTTACGATCTAACAGATGAAAACCCCAATGGGGTAGCCAAGTTCTCAATCCGAGGTATCGAAATTAGTGAAGGGCTAGATCCAGACGATCCGACTGAGTTTGCTACAGGAATTACATTTGCAGCTGCCGGCCAAGTTATTATGACGATGGAACCTGTTACGGTGAATGTAAACTCGGGAGGTAACGGCAATACTGGATGTACTCCAGAAGTTGTAACCAACAGTCATAATCCGACTAATCTTAATGGATTCGCAAATCAGTCGTGGTTCTATGACCATGAAGCAATAACCCTCTATGCATATCATCACTGCTTTCCCATGGATAGTTATCATTGGAACTCAACGCTTTACGGGCCTAATGGGTTTAGTGAATATAACTCTGGAAATATCACTAACAACGGCACTAACAACGGAAATTGGTGGACAGATGTCTCGGAATATTATGGTGGAGAACTTCCACCCGGAGAATATACTTGGTATTACGGATTCACAAATTGGGGGGCTATCTCTAGATACGTCTCACATGATTTCACAATCCTGAACAGTACGTCTTCAAACAATCAGGGATGTTCTCCAGAAGTGAATTTAGAGAGTCATACTTGGGCGGCGAATGGCATCAACGTCGAACAGACAGTATTCGAGTATGGAGTCGATGACATTATTTTAGAAGCAGAAAGCCTCTGTATGCCTGCTGGTGAATTTTATTGGAATTCTACCATTTTAGGCCCCTCTGGAATGGTTGGTTCTACGGATTACGGTTCTTTCATCATTGGTGGTGGTTATATGAGTCAGTCCGTTAACTACTTTTATTCTGCTGAATTGGCTCCAGGGGACTATGCTTGGTATTATGGAATCTCAAATTGGGGGGATGTCTCAATATACGTGTTACATAACTTCACAGTCATCAATAATGGGACTGGTGCGAATGTCACAGGATCATGTTCCTTCCCTTCCTTCGAGGCGACTCCATATGCTCTGTATGCTGGAGATAGTCTGACCTACAATTGGAACATGGCCGGAGATATCAGTTCCCATGTTTACCTATCTCTTCATAGTGGATGGGGAACACAGTACTATTATTCTGGAATCGTAGTGAATGATGGGAGTCATACCATTACTCTGCCAACTCAAATGAATCCGAACTTGGACTACACAGTATACGTTGAAAGTGCATTCCAAGATGGTAGGACTACACTATGTTGGAAGTATGGAGCAATTGATATTCTCGCTTCCAACGAAGGGCCCTTGGGTAACAATACAACCGTGTCCTCAACCGTTGATCTAACACCTAGAATCTCAATGTGGTTTGGAAAGGTGAATCAACACAATGATGCTGGCACTTGGATGACTGATCCAGACGGTGTTGCAGGAGCCGGTTCATATGACGATTGGGGCGACGAAGGCTGGGGAGATCGTAAGCTCGAGTATTGCCAGCGTTTCTGGCCTGATACTGTCGATGTTGTGCTTCGAGACTCACCTGAGGAGATTGTATTCTACACTCGACATAACACGGATGCCTACTTGTCCACTAAACCAGTATGGGAGTGTGTACTCGATGGTTCTCAGATTCCAGATTTGACCGGTGTATGCTCATTCGATCTAACAATCGCTCCAACTGAGGTTGAGGTGGGGGATACTTTGACCGTTACCTGGACAATGACTGGTGACATACCTGTTGAGGTAGGGATTGCGTTTTTCAGCACGGTACAGGGTCAGTGGAATGTAGGTGTGCAATATCACTTGAGCGAGATAACTGCAAACGATGGTGCATTCGCTTATCCTATCCCTCAAGGTATGAATCCTGATAGAGATTACTACATGTATCTTGACGCTGAGTTAACGGATGATTTCACAACATATTGTTGGAAGTATGGTTCTTTTGATATTCTTGCTAGTAATGAGGGTGCTTTGGAAGAAGTATTGGAAAATCTCGCCAATTCTACTGACCGCACTCCACGGATTTCAATGTGGTATGGTAAGGTAAACCAACACAACGAAAATGGAACATGGATGACTGATCCAGATGGCACAGCAGGCGCTGGTACATTCAATCAATTCGGAAGTGATGGTTGGGGCGATCGCAAGCTTGAGTATTGTCAGCGTTTCTGGCCAGACACCGTATCTGTCGCCCCTATGAGTGCAGAACAGATAGTCTTCTACACAAGAGGGAACCAGGTTGCATACCTCACTACAAAGCCAGTTTGGCAGTGTGTACAAGATACCGACGGTGATGGAATCTTGGATCCAGATGATGCTGATGATGACGGCGACGGTTGGAGCGATATTCTAGAACAGGCGTGTGGAACCAATGAATTGGATGTCAATGACGTCCCTACGGATTCAGACGGAGATCAGATTTGTGATCTACTCGATGACGCATTAGACGAAGTAATCACAGATGCTCCTGTAGACGATGGCGGTTTCTTGCCAGGATTCAGTGCGATTGGTGGCCTTGCAGCACTCGGTGCTGCAATGCTCATCGGGCGTCGTCGTGTTGAGTGAATTGACTAGATTGGTGTTCTTCATGAAGAGTCAATTTTCGGCATTATCTCTTTGTCTTTTGATAATTATGATGCCATTCTCAGGATGTATCCTAGATCAACAATTCAAAGGGACACATGTTGCAACTTTCGTGATCAATGACTTAGGTGAAGGAACTTCGAACACTGATGATACGATCATACAAATTAGTCTGAAGAACACTACCCCTGAAATTCGATTTAACGATGGTTTGGGTAGTCAGGATGGAGGTGAGCATTATCGGTTTAGGATTCTAATTGGCGATCTAAATGATGCCAATAGACCAGCATATGAATGCAGAATTGCAACTCAATCTCCAGATGAGTGCATCATTTTGGAAGAGGATCCTACTATGAATGATATAGATGGGGTATGGGAGTATAATGAATTCATCACACTGAAGGAAAATGACGTTGATATATGCAGTTCTGGTTGCCAAGTTCAACTAACAATCATGAATGGAGATATTGTTACTGAAGCCGAAGAAAATCTGCAATTTATAGCACGAAATAGTGTTGGTGGACCAATTAGTCACACCACGAATTTCTGGATGGGGCAGTAAGCGGCTTGACATTGGATTAAGAACAGGTGCCATCAGGTGCGGGTATGAAAGCTTTGAACGCCATTGTTCTCAGCATTCTTTTGTTGAGTTTTGTATCCACCAATCTGGTCAGTGCTGACGTAAGTGAAGAAACTGTAATTACTGTTGACAGCACAAATCTCCGATTCAGTCCTTCGGATGTTACAATTCAAGAGGGGGATTCCGTGAGATTCTTTTGGTCAGGGGAACTTCTTCCACATAATGCTGTAGCAGAAGATGGTACATTCGATTCAGGAGACCCAGCAAGAGAAGTAGATTATACATTCATGTTTGATTTAGGAACCAACGGAACTTACGAATTTGTTTGTGAGCCACACGAGTCAGCTGGAATGGTAGGGACAATAACCGTAGAACCGGCCCCTGTGCTGAATGAATCAGACAATGTTGAAAATGAAAGTCCATTAGATTCTGAAGAGATTCAGGGCGACTCTTCTTCGATACATTTTGATGCGATTTACCTAGTAATCTTACTGATTATCGTTTACTTCGTAGGTCGTTCAAGAGGTGGCAAAAATTTAGATCTTTCAAATCAAGATAATACTGATCAAGAAGAATAGGATTCTGAATATCATGAATATGACACTTTAGAGTAGGGGCTAAATTTTACTCTGATTCAAACGTTTTTCATTCTACAAACTCACCAATAATATCTGGATATTGAGTATCAGAAGTGAATATTCTAAAAAAAATCACTAAACCAATTATTGCGAAGAAAACCAAACCAAACCGTAGCATCAACTTAGGTTCATTTTCGCCTGACTTTCCATCCATGTCAAGATCCAATATATTTCAAGAAGTAATGTTTCCGATTATCTTCTAAGTAAAATTGGTCTATTTATGCCTCAAGAGTAGGGGGTTAGAGCTTAAAATACAGTATTTTTTGACCGCCATTTGTAAAAAACGGGGCACTGATTAGATATTAGGCAGATGAAAATCTACTTTTGTCTAATACAATGGCTGATAATGCAGGTTATCCGCCCCCCGTATGCGTGTATTTTCGACGATAACACGTATCAGATCATTTCAGCATTTTATTGTTAAATTTCACAGTTAGAATCAAACCTATCAAATACAATTTGCAAAATATGACAATTAAATTTAGTAGAAACATTCCTGCCTAACTAGGCTTTCAATGTAGAGTGGTGGATGGAGAAATCTACAGGATTATCTCCTGGCATCAAGCACCAACCGTCAGCGCTCTCTGTCTTGAGGATGTTGAGGTCCGCTACTCCTCCTTCGACGAGTTGGCCGACACCGGTCTGGTCCAGAGACTGGAACGGATCCTTCTCGAAGATTTCCTGGTTG
>MDSV01045931.1_pt1 | contig 19347 bp, 13 predicted proteins | sample 810851 | NCBI WGS metagenome assembly MDSV01 (sample SAMN05326640, study PRJNA326480) | marine metagenome | isolation source: seawater | place: Atlantic Ocean: North East | collected 2012 | reverse complement strand
TCCAAGGCTCGTAAATGGCCATAAAAATCTTTGAGTTAAAAATAAAAGCATCGCAAATTCACCAGGAGTAATTTCTTTATTTAACGCCATCAAACTTCCCATAACCATAGTTACAAGGAACCCACTTAAAACTCCCATCCTAACTACTGGCACAAATGCTGAACTCAGCCTGATTGCACGCTTATTTTTATCTAAATAGTTATAGCTTAAATCTCTTAGACGATGACTCTCTCTATCTTCAGAAGCAAAACTCTTAATGGTACTAATGCCTAAAAGATTATTAAAGATAGATGAACTTAATTTTCCCACCGATTCTCTAACCTCAAGATATTTAGGTGATAAATTCTTTTGAAAAAACATTGATATAAAAAAAATGATTGGAATAGGTAGCAATATAATTGCAGCAATAACTGGAGATATAAAAAAGAACACACCTCCAATTAAAATTGAAGAAACAATAATTTGAACGATTTGATTAATACCATTATTTAGAAATCTCTCAAGCTGATTGACATCATCATTAATAATGGATGAGATATTACCAAGCTTTTGATTTTCAAACCAATGCATATCTAAACTCTGCACATTCTTGTACAAATCAAGTCTAATATCGTGTTCAATAGATTGGGCAATGTCTCTCCACCCAACCATATACATATATTGAAATATTGACTCAAAGGCCCAAATTCCAAAAGTCAATACCGCTAGCGTTACAACTTGATCTTCAGAACCATGTACGCCAAAATAATCTAGAAAATTACCATTTGAGCTTGTAACAACATCAACTGCAATTCCCAGTAATATCTCGGGAGCTATGTCAAAAATTTTGTTTATAACAGAATAAAAAGTAGCTAAATAAATTTTTATTCGCCATTTTTTTGCGTACTTAAAAAAACGAAGAAAAGATTTAAATGAACTCGATTTATTCATTATTACAAATTTTAATAAAATTTAAATTTTTAAAATATTTCACAGCAACTAAATTAATCCTCTTACATTATGTAACAAATTAATTATTTATCGAATATAATTTTAAATATAAATTAAAATAAAATAAAGGTGGAGAAGCTATATGGTAATTAGAAAAATAATTTTTGCAGTAATAGTATTTTGTACAACTCTTACTTTCGCCAATCAATTTTCGGTTGACAATGCAGTAAGCTCTAAGAAAATTATCTTAGAAAACAATATTACTACGAACAAAACTGAAACTGGATATTTAAAAATTAAAACTGATGCTTATGATGTGATCAGTGAACCTGGATTTCCAGAAATGCCAACTTACTCGACCTTATATCTCGTTGAATCAAATAAAGATTATAGTTTTAGTCTTCAAGTAAATGATTCTTATTTGATAGAAGATGTTGAATTACAACCTTTTCAAAATAGCGCCAACAAAGATGAGTTTTATAAAAATCAAGATTTTTATTCTGGAAACCAAGATTTTCCTGAGAACAACATTATCGTCTCTGATCGAATTAGAGCTAGAAACATGGAGTTAGTTCAAATTTCAGTAACTCCATTTTTGTACAACCCTCAATCAAAAACACTTGAAGTTTTTACAAACGTAGAAATTAATGTCATTGAACAAGAATCTAATGTTCAAAGAGAATTTTTATCTATGAAAAGATCTAGAATGTTTGAAGATCTTTACGGAGATATGATTGTAAATTTTGAAAGATCAAATAGAGATGAAGATTATCAATCACCCTCTATTCTTTATATATGTGGTGGTGATTCATGTGAAAATTCATATGTTCAATCTTTATTTAATTGGAGACATGAGCAAGGATATATTGTATATACTGCAACAGAACAAGAAGTTGGAGGAAACAACGCTTCAACAGGTGAAATTAAAAGCTATATTGAAAATGCCGTCGAAAATTGGGATAATCCCCCAGAAATGGTTGGATTGATTGGAGATACAGGAGGTTCTTATGGCCTACCTTGCTATAACCATGAATGGGGTAGTGGTTGGTATGGGTACAATGGCGCAACTGACTTTGACTATACTCAGCTTAATGGAAATGATTTACTATCTGATGTTTTAATCGGTAGAATATCAGCCTCTAGTTCATCAGATCTTGCTAATGTAATCAATAAAACAATTCAATACGAAAAAGCTACATACCAATCTGATAATTGGTTTGAAGGAGCTGCATTAGTAGGCGACCCATCATCTTCTGGAGTATCTACCATAATAACAAATCAGTACATTGAAAATATAATGGAAAATTTTGGATTCGAAGACATTGATACTAACTATGGTGATGGAAATTATGACGACTGGGTAGAAGATCGCTTTGATGAAGGAATACTATACTATAACTATCGAGGGTTCTATGGGGCAAGTGGCATTGGAACTTCAGGGTTTAGCAATGGGTTTGAAACTCCATTTGTTACAAGTCTTACTTGTGGTACTGGAGACTTTGATGGCACATCTGATAGCGAAAGCTTTGTAAGAACAGGCTCTGTAAGTAATCCGAGTGGAGCAGTTGCTGCAATTGGAGTGGCAACTACAGGAACACATACAGCATATAATAATATTGTTAATATGGGCATATACGATGGCATATTTTCACAAGGCCTTGATCATGCCTCTGCCGCTATGACCAGTGGGCATCTTGCTTTGTATGACACCTATCCTTCAGACCCAGGAGATGCTACAGAAACTTTTATATCATGGAGTAATTTAATTGGTGATCCGGCCCTACATTTGTGGACAGATACTCCTAAAAACTTTGTAGTTGATTATCCAACGTCTATTAGTCAGGGATCAACAAATCTTAATATTTATATCGACGATGATTCCGGAGCTCCGGTTGAAGAAGCTATTGTAACCATATTGAAAGGAAATGATGTATTGTTTGAGTCAAAATTAACAAATGCTCAAGGCCATGTTAATTTTAATTGGGAAGCAACTAGCAATTCGGAAAGTATCAAAATCACAATTCGAAAAAGAAATTATAGACCTTTTCAGAGAAATATTAGCATATCTTCATCAACAAATTTAAGTGTTAATACAGAGTCAATATCTGTAGTTGGAAATGTAACCCCTTCGGAAACTGTTGAATTAATAATTCCTATTACTAATTCTGATAATTCTTCGCTGAGTAATGTTTCTGCAAGCCTCACATCCAGTTCTGACTATGTAAATATATTAGATGGCTCATCTTCTTATGGAAATATTAATGGAAATCAAACTTCTCAAGGAGAACCTTACACCCTTCAAATATCTGATGATGCTATAAATTTAGAGAATTTGCAACTAAATCTATCTATATCCGGTGGTGGCACTAATACAAATTGTGTTGTCCCCTTATTAGTTCAAGGACCACTAGTAGAGATGATGTCCTCAATTGTAAATCTTGATTCTGGCACTATTAATATTACCATTGCAAACAATGGATCAACTTCTATTCAAAATTTAGATTTAAATCTATCTTCTATAAGTGATATGATTATTATTAATTCTGGATCTCAGTCAATTAATAATTTATCAGTAGGTCAGTCGCAAAATATAAACTTCAACTTTTCAACCACTGATTATTTCGTTCCAGGTAATACAGTTTCACTTCCAATTCAAATATCGAGCAATAGTGGTTATGATAGGCAAGAATTTGTTAATGTAACATTTGGAAATGTTTCAATGAGCGATCCATTAGGTCCAGACGAACATGGCTATTATATATTTGATTCTGGTGATAATGGATATGATTTAGCACCAGTATATGATTGGATTGAAATTGCAGAAGGAGTAGGCACTAATTTGGACTTGGATGATGATGGAGATGGTAATGGATCTGAAAGAACTACTATTATAAACCTACCGTTCTCTTTTACTTTCTACGGAGAAACATATGGAGAAATAACTGTAAGTGCTGATGGATGGATTAGTTTTGGAAGAAATGAGATCCCATCATTTAGAAATTATTCTATTCCAGGAGCTGGAGGCCCATCTCCCATGATTGCTGCATTTTGGGATGATTTAAAAACTGGCTCTGGTGGAGATGTCTATTCTTACATAACAGATGAATATGTTATAATCCAATGGGATTATATGAGAACTTATAATAATAATAGTAGAGAAACTTTTGAAATTATTCTTTATAATAATGAAGAAAATCCTACTCTAACAGGTGACAACGAGATTAAAATCCAGTATTATGATTTTAACAATACTTCAAGTGGTTACTATCCTGTTGCAGGAACTCCAACGCACGGTTGCTATTCCACAATTGGAATTGAAAACCATCTAGGAGACCAAGGGTTACAATACTCATTCAATAATCAGTATCCAAGCGCTGCTATGCCCTTATCTGATGGAGATGCTTTATTTATTACTACTGGAAGGGCTTCTTATACTGCAGGAGATTTAAATCAAGATGGATCAATCAATGTTCTTGACGTTGTAACTCTTGTAAATATTGTTCTAAATGTAATTGAGCCTTCTCCTATTCAAGAAATAGCATCTGATATTAATAATGATGGCTTGCTTAATGTTCTTGATGTTGTATTGATTGTAAATTTAGCCTTAGGCAGTTAGCTAATTTTTTAAAAAATCTGTAATTTCTTTAGATTGGGGCTCTGTTTTAGGGCCCCACATTCCAACTAAATCACCATTCTTATCAATTAAATATTTACTGAAATTCCAAGTTGGCACTTGGTTATTCCATCCATTTTCTGACTCATTTGAAAGCCAGCTATAGATTGGATGGATTTCACTTCCCTTAACTGATATTTTTTCAAAAATATCAAATTTCACTCCAAAATTTACCTCGCAGAAATTCTTAATCTGCTCATTTGAACCCGGCTCTTGACCCATAAACTCATTTGAGGGGAAGGCTATAACATACAATTCATCTCTATAATTATCGTACAAGTCCTGTAAGCCTTTATACTGACCTGTGTATCCACATTTGGATGCGACATTAACAATTAGAATATTCTTGTCTTTAAAATTAGACATTTTTATTTGATTCCCATCAATTGATGTAGCCTCAAGGTCATAAAATGATGTTATAGATTTTTTATTACTATCATTTTTTTTGTTTACATTAACGCAACTGTATAAAAATGCACCCGCACCAAATAATAAAAGAATAGCTAATATTAAGATTTTAATTGACATATGATTTGTCTCCTGCTTTTTTCAAGATTCCGTTAAACAACATGATAATTGACTGTGAAGTAATAAAATCATTCAAATAATCTGAAAGTGATCCGCCAGAGTCCATATATAAAGAATATGAAACTTTACTTAAATTTTCAGAAACAATTTCTATCTCCCACATTCCTGCTCCATGCTCAACATAGACAGCCTCATTATTTTTATTTAAAATTTTATTCAAAGTATCTGATGAGCTTACTTCACTAGTACTAACTAATATCCAATTCAATTCATAATCAGAAAATTTTTCAATTTTAAAAAAATAATGCCGAGCACTAACAAAAGGAATAGGTATGGGAAACTTATTATAAGCGTAAATTTTTCCATTTTTTTCTCCCACGATAAATGATGTCATTGTATCATTATCCATTACATCAGGGTAATTTTCTATATCCATTACAACATCAATAGCCTTTTCTGGATTTAACTCAACAATTTTTTCAACTTTTAAAGCATTTAATCTCATTTTAGGAATATCCATTTCAAAAACATTAACATTATCTTTTCTTTGTTCAATTAAAATCCAATTCTCATCTTGTTTTAAATAATTTAAAAGCTCTTGATTTGAAGATAGCAAGTATGAGCTTGTAAAAAATAATAACCCTAAAATTTTTAGATTTATAATGAAATTAATCATTGAAAATTTCACTTATTTTTTTACTTCTAAAATTAAATATAGAATCTAAATCTCTTTTGATATACAGTGAGTGAGCTAATTTGCCAATGAAACCAAAAGGAACTGCATAAACAACAACATCTTTGATTAGCGTTTCATTATCGTTTATTTTCTCAAACAAGTGTGTGTGATGCCACATTGAATAGGGGCCTTTAAGTTGCTGATCAACAAACATATCTGAAGGTTTATAATGTGTTATTAGTGTTCTCCATCTTATGGGAAAACCAAGTATAGAAACAGTATAATCAATAAGAGCTCCTTCTTTCATCTCTATAGGACTTGGCGTTAAAATTTTAAAATTCATTCTACTTGGAGTAATTACCGAAAGATTTTCTGGTTTTGAAAAAAATAAAAAAACACTTTCTATGTTTTTTGAAATTTTCTGTTCTCTTTTAAGTGTATATAGTTTCAAAGCTACTTTTTAACTCTTATGTTTATAGCTGGATCACCTTTCCATATTTCACGACTACCAATCTTTGTATTTTTTTTCATTACGGATCTTGCTGCAAGAACACTATTATCTCCAATCTCACACCCAGGCCAAATTAAACTTTTAGCTCCTATCGTACAATTATTACCAATCTTCACCTTTTCTAACTTTAATTTTCCAGACTCTACAGTATGACAATTAATACTTGCACTACCACCAATGACTGTATCATCTCCTATCTCCAATAACCATGGGTCATTTATATTTATACTATTAATCTGAACATTTTTACCAATTTTGGTTCCTATAAGTCTAAAATATAAAATATTTAGAAAGGTTGGAGTAATAAAATCTAGGAATGTCAAATTAACTAATTTTAAAAATGCTCCGCATATACCCCATTTTATTGTTTCAATAGAATTTAATTTATACATACCAGGTTTAGTTTTTATTGGTAAAAATCTAACAATTAGTCCTACCAATATAATTAAAGAAATGCCGAATATAAAAAAACTTAATGCTAATGAAATTCCATATATTAAGAATCTAAGATTAATATTGAGTAATTCCGATTGCTCAGCCATATAATTAAAAAAAACAAATGATAGAAAAAGACTTAAACCATAAACTATACACGCAATAAAAATAAATAAAATTGTTAGAATCGGTTGTAATATTGGAAAAAATTTACCCATAATGAGATTGTAAATTTTATATTAAATTTACTTTCTAAAATTACCATTTTTTTAAAACACATTAAAGATAAATTATTCAAAATTTAATTAAAAATATTTTGGAAAAATCAAGTTTTATCACGATAATTATGTATGGTGAAAAATAAAAATCTTCAAGATCACTTTCTTGTAACAATGCCTAGTTTTTCAGAAAGCGTGTTTGACAAAGGAATTATATATATATGTGAGCACAATAATGATGGAGCTATGGGCATAATGATTAATAAACCAATCCCTAATATTGAAAAAATGCTACACAAGCTTGATATAACTGATATGCACCCCAAACCTAATGTATATTTAGGGGGTCCTGTTGATATTAACAAAGGGTTTGTAATTCATGAAAAGGGCTATAAAACGAAAGGTACGCAAGTAGTTTCAAACAAAATTTCTCTAACTTCAAATCTAGATATAATAAATGATATTTTAGATGGAAAAGGTCCAACTAACTACCGTTTTGCTTTAGGGTATTCTGGCTGGGGACCTGGTCAACTAGAAGAAGAACTAAAACGAGGAGACTGGTTAGTGCTACCTGCTTATAAACAGATAATGTTTGGAACTCCCGATGAAATGATGTGGAACAAGGCTTGCAACAAGCTTGGAATAGATTTAAATAATTTAGCTGGTCCAGCTGGAATCAGCTAAAATTTTTGCTACAAAGTTAATTTAAACGAATCTAGCAAAATACCCGGACAAAGATTACCACCAATTGAGCGAGAGCTATAAGACCCTACCGAAGGAATAAACTCTAATTGAGACCCAACTGATTCTAAATTTTCTCCAAAAAAATTATAAATACTATCATCAAATCTCATATTTTCAATAGGCGCAACAAATTCTCCATTTTCTACCCAGAAGCATGCATAACGAGTCATCCCAGTAACTCTTCCTCCTAAATTATCACTCCAATTCAGATAATGTAGATTACTTAGATATATTCCTCTATCTAGATTTTTGAGAATATCTTTTTCATGCAAATCGCCAGGCCCCATTTGTGGAGACCTTAAATATTCACCATCATCAGCAAAATTACTATCTACTCCATATTCTTTTGCTGTTCGAGAGCTTATTAAAGTATTTCTAAGGATACCATTATCTATTATATTTAAAACTTTTGGTGAGACCTCCCCAACTCCATTAAATCTTGGCACAAATCCACTTGAAAAGTTTTCCTCTAAAGAGAAACAGCTTGACAGTCTGTCTTTATTTTTCAGTTTAATCAATGCGCTTTGTCCCTGCTGTATAGATGATTCACTAACACCATTCCAAGAAAACATATCAATCAAATCAGATACACCAGCTGGAGCAATATAGGTCCTATAATTTCCAGGTTCAATTTTGACAGAATCTCGCTCTAGTAATTTCAGTTTTTCAATTGATTTTTGCATATATGACTCATATTTAGATTGATCCCAATTATTTCCTGCAAATGTTCCCTTTACCATTCTTTCTTTACTTGTAATTAAAGAAAAGTCAAATGAAAAAGTATCTGTTTCAAACCAGTGCATTAGACCCATGGAATTAGAACAGCCTCTAAAAATATTTCCTGATGCCCATATTCCTGCAAGATCAACTTCCTTGATAATAGGAGTGATTGCATCTACAACATTATTAGATGATAGGAGGTCTCCGTGATTTACCTCAGATAGAGAATCACTCATAGATGGCATCACTAAAAATGGGTCATTTGGAAGCTGAGCAACTTCTAACTTCAGCCTATCTAATTCATTGCTAGCTAATTTTAAATCATTTTCCAAATTACGACTCAAAGTAATTGATCCATGGCAGATTCTATTATCGTTAATTAGGGAAAGAGACAATCTTGAATCTAGCACCTCACCAATCTGCCTTACTTTTGATTGATTAAATCTACAAAAATCACTATTCTCACCAGATATAGAGAGCATTAAAACTTCATCTTTATTTAAGGATGAAAAAAGACTATTAGATATTTGTTTAAACATATTTTCCATTACTATACTCCTCCAAAAACTTCTATATTTTCAAATAGACAAGTTGGCGTTGCATGCCCAACTCTAATTACTTGATTAGGCTCTCCTTTTCCACAATTTGGAGTACCAAAAACTTCAAAAGTTGATTTATTTCCAACCATTTTTAAATTATTCCAAAAAGGCGTTGTAACGCCTCTATAATTAGGGTTTTTAATTGTTTTTGTTAGCTTACCATTCTCAATTAATTTTCCGTACTCTGTTCCAAATTGAAACTTATTTCTATAATCATCAATTGACCAAGATTTATTGGTTTCAACATACACACCTTTCTCAACACTAGAAATCATATCCTCGAAACTTGAGTCACCTGGCTCTAAATTTAAATTTGCCATTCTATCAATTGGAGCCCTATTCCAAGATGATGCTCTAAAGTTAGCTACAGCTGGTGTATTTGATCGAGCTTGACTTTCCATGCCACCTAAACCCCGAACTAAAGTGCCATTTTTTATAAGATACTCTTTATTTGCCTTCATGCCTCCATCATCAAACATATAAGAAGCCATTTCATTTGAAATTGTTGGATCAAACGTCACATTCATTATTTCAGAACCATATTTTAACTTTCCAAAATCTTCTAATCTTACAAAACTCCAGCCTGCATAATTTCTTTCATCTCCTAGAATCCTATCGATTTCTAATGCATGTCCAATGCTTTCATGAATTTGAAGCACCATTTGACTTGGAGCGATAACTATATCCATTGTACCAGTAGGACATTCTTCAGCACTAAGGAGTTCTATTGCCTCAGATAAGACTTTCTCACAATTAGACATAACAACATCTTCATCTAGAGCTTCCATGCCCATTTGATGTCCCATTCTGCCCATTGATCTAGTTTGAAAAACATTTCCTTCCTTAACATTTACCGCTTGATCAGTAATTAAAATTAAAAATTTCTGATTAGCATCACTTCCATTTGTACATACATAATTAAACTCAGTCTCAACCATCATAGCCATTGAAGAAGCTGATACAACCTTATCATTACTTTTCAAAAACTTATTTGATTTAAGAAGCATTTCATTAATTTGACCTGGAGATAATGAAGATGCTTTTTTAGTAAACGGCGAAATATATGAACCCACTGCTTTAGGTCGAACGCTTGGATCAAAATTAAATATGTTATTTTTAGATCCAGCGTTAGCATTATCTAGTGCATTTTTTGCTGCTTTGTTAATACCAGCAGTGCTCATGTCAGATGTTGCGGAGTATCCAAATTGTCCATTTGACAAAACTTCAACCATAACACCGTGAGAACTGCTTCGTGTATTAGATTGAGGATTCATATCTCTTATGTATCTGAACGTTTTGTTTTCACAAACTTCACGCAATCCAATCCAATCTGCAGAAATATCAATCGTATTAAGAATCGTATTTAAATCTTTCATTTTTATCTCCGAATATTAGTAAAAATATATACATAAAATACATATTTAGACTATTTGTTTTTAATATTTCTAGAATTACTAATAAATCGCTAAGTTAGACCTAATCAAAAAAACATTTTATAGAGGTATTTATGAAAAATAATTTTAGAAAATTTTATTTATTAATTTTTGGAGTATTGTTCGTTACTATTGGTAATACATTTGAATTTGACTTAGAGCAAGGTTTTGATGACCCTATGACAAAAGATTCCGCTAAAGACGGAGGAGAAGGGTTTGATAAGATTGCAAAGTCCTTAGGCTTTGAAACAAATACCAATATAGAACCCGGAGATCCTCGTGCAAAGAAAGGCGGAACTCTTACAATGCTAGGGGGAGCTGAGTATCCGAAAACATTTAGAGATATTGGTAAGGATAGTCGAAGTCAAATAAATGGCTTAATGGCTGGAATTCAATATGAATCTTTACTGGCTTTTGACTATGAAAATTTAGAATGGAAACCCAACCTAGCTACTCATTGGAAAATGGAATCAGATTCATTGACATATAGATTTAGAATTGACCCTAATGCTCGATGGTCAGATGGCGAAGATATAACGGCAAATGATGTAGTTGCATACTTTAAGCTACTGATTGACCCTGGTCACAAAGATCCTAATGTAAGTAAAATTTACGATGATTTATTTGAGGTGCCTGAGGCAGAGTCTAAATATATTGTAAAAGTGAAGTCTAAAAAAAAGGACTGGAGAACTTTTAGATATGCCGCTGGATTCACTCCTCTGCCTAGCTTTTATTTAGATAAAACAAATGGTGCTGGATATATTGAGAAATATAATTATTCATTCATGCCTGTTTCTGGTCCTTATCAATACGATAAAGAAAATTCAAAAAGTGGTTCTGATGGATATATAATATTTAATCGGCGTAAAGACTATTGGGCAAAAGATTACAAGCGCAATAGAGGATACTATAATTTTGACAAAATTAAATTTATTTTTATCGAAGATGAAAACCAGCAAGTAGTGAGCTATTTAAACGGAGATTATGATATTTATCCATGGTCTCGTGCTCAATGGTGGGTTGAAAGGTTTAATGACGAGAAAACATATGAAATAGAAATGGGCTGGGTACAAAAAATTAAAGTATTCAACTCTCTACCGAAAGGCCCATCTGGAATTGTTTTCAATACTAGAAAAATCCCATGGAAAGGAGAGCAGGGAGATGATGATGAACATGGTTACAAAATCAGAAAGGCATTTGCACATCTTTTTGACGTTAAGAAATTAAATAAAAGATTATTTTTTAATGAATATACACAATTGAATACTTTTTTCTTTGGAACACCATATGCAAATCCTATGAACCAGTATACTGAATATGATCCAAAAAAAGCTATTGATTTATTAAATCAAGCTGGCTGGAGGATGAAAGATGGAGATACATATCTGACTGATAAAAACGGGGATATTTTTAAAATTCAATTTTTAATTGGAACTGGTGAAGATAGAATCTACTCTGCATTTCAGCAAGATTTGAAAAAAGTTGGAATACTTATGGAATTTGATCAAATGGATGCAAATGGAGCATTTTCAAAAACAATGAAAAAAGAATTTGAAGTAACTTCTCAAGGCTGGACTGGAGGATTTTTTCCTAGTCCTGAAGGAATGATGCATGGGAAATATGCCGACGACATAGAAGTAACTAATATAACTTCTATGGATATACCTGAACTAGATAATTTGATTGATGAGTATAATGAAGAATGGGATGCTAAAAAAAGAATTCCAATTGCTCATAAAATTGATAGTATTGCCGTTAACTCTTACCATTATGCCATGGGCTGGACCTCTCCATACGGAGCAAGAATGCTCTATTGGAATAAATTTGGCATCCCTAAAAAAGGCGTTAGCTTTGTTGGAGACTGGAGAAGTCCAATTAGCATGTGGTGGGTTGATGATAAAAAAGAAAGAACTCTATCTAAGGCCAGACAAGATAAAACAAAGCTTCCAAAAGAACAGGAAGTGTATGATTACTGGGATTTAATGCCTAAATAAATTCAATTAATAAATAAATGATAACATACATTATTAGACGATTGCTTCTTATCATTCCCACTTTTTTTGGGACTACTTTCCTTGTATTTTGGATATTGAATGTCACTCCAGATGGTCCATATGACCAAGAACTGAAAAAAATCAAACAAGCAAGTATGCAAAGCGGTGAGGTTACTGGCGGTGCATCAGATGACAGACCTCCAGGAGAAGTTGATGAGAAAGTTATAGCCCAATTGAAAAGAGAATATAAGCTTGACAAGCCTATATGGCATCGTTACTTAATATGGCTTGGTTTTGCTCCTGAAGAAATAGCTTACAAAACAGATCATAGAATGAATGCACCTTATAGGCATACACTGCAAAAACTTGACATTAACAATGACCAAGGTGTTCCTATTTCTGTTCAAAAGTGGCTATTTCCCATTTTAGAAAATGGAGAAATAGTCATATACGAAAGTAAAGAAGGTGTTGACTTTGATACAAAAGGATATACTAACTTAGATAAAACCAATTTTGATGCTATTGGATTTATTCCAGAAATCAAAATTAAGGATAAGGCTCCCTATTTATATACTTCTAATAAAATAGAGCAAGATAAAAATTCAGTTCTTTTACAAAATTATTTGTATCTAAACTGTGGTAATTGTGAAGAAGAAGGTAGCCCTACAGAATCAAAAATAGCTATTGGCGAAACTGAATCAGGCACTAATCAAGACTTAAAAGGCTACACCAAACTGCCTTCATACAGAAAAGCAACATGGAAAGATTCAGAAAGTTGGTCTATATCTAGAGAAATTAATGAAGCATCAAATAAGGTTGACCCTAATTGTTTGGTTTCAAAGGCAAACAAAAAAACATGTTACGCTAGTTTATCAATAGATATTAAAGATGAAATTATAAAAAGCGATTATTTTAAAGAGCATTGGGAAAAATCGAATTGGACTGCTAAAAAATCAACTGATTTACTAAACTTTAATTATTATTACGCTGACACTATTAGAGTAGACAAAAAATCTGGTTATATTTTAGAAGAAATTGTGGATGGGTGCGAACTAGAAGATGGCAATTTACACTTAACACCTGATGGATTAGTTCTATATAACACTTCTTCTGAGATTGGGAAATTTGAATTTAAAGTAACTGATTCCAAAGTATCTAAAGCCTTTGGAGGCACATCAACTGATAACGATTTTACTATTTCAATAGAAAATTCAAACGTTAGTGCCTCATCTTCTGGCGCTCCCATCCCTGCAGGTTGCGGTACGCTTATAGAGCTTGATTTAAATGATAAACCAAAGGATTTAGCAGATATAAAAATTTCTAACCATCTAATAGAAATGTCACTTCATAAGCATCAAGGAATATTTACAGGCTATTTAGGTAAATCGAATCAAAATGAAGATGTCTCTCAATTAATATGGGAAAGATTACACATCTCCTCTTTCTTTGGTATAACAGGTTTTGTATTATCTTATTTAGTTTGCATACCCCTAGGAATCATGAAAGCCTTAAGGCATGGCTCTAAATTTGATATGGCATCAAGTGGGCTAGTTTTTATTGCATACTCTATCCCTGCCTATGCGTTTGGAGTACTAATGATTTGGGTTTTTGCTACAAGTAATTTTTTTGCTGAACCTATTTTACCAAGTAGAGGCTGGCGACCAGAAGACTGGGACACTTTATCATTGTGGGGGAAGATAATTGGCCAACTAAAGTATGCATTTCTTCCTACGGTATGCTATATGCTTGGATCATTTGCAACACTAACTGTTCTAATGAAAAATTCTCTAATGGAAAATATGAGTCAAGACTATGTACGAACTGCTTTTGCAAAAGGACTTAAAGAGAAAACGGTAATATTTAAACATGCTGTTCGAAATTCTTTAATTCCCCTAGCAACAGGAATAGGCGGATTAATTGGACTATTTTTAGCAGGCTCTTATTTAATTGAAAAAGTGTTTGGCATTGATGGAATTGGAATGCTTGGTTTTAAATCAATTCAAAATCGGGATTTTGGTATATTTTTAGGCTTTCTTGTAATTGGAACAGTAATTAGACTATTAGGAAATTTATTATCAGATATATGCTATGCAGTAATTGATCCAAGGATTCGATTTAAATAATGAAAAATAAAAAATTATATATTACTGCTCCCTTTTTGCTTTTATTGGTAGTTTTACTTTCATCTAGTTTTAGCTTTTTTAGTTTTGTAATTCAATTACTTCCATTCATAATTTTTATAACTCCATTATTTTTTTTAAATAAAGTTATTTCTTTTTTAAATCCTAAAAAGATTAAAAAGTCTCTTCATAGCGAATCAATATTTCAAAAAAGATTAAAAAGATTTAAATCAATTAAACGTGGATATTATTCACTGATAATTCTGATCGTATTGTACGTTATTTCTTTAATTGGTCCTTTATGGATGAATGATAAGCCACTTATTGTATACTTTGCCAATGGGGTTTATGATGAAGGAGAAAATTATGAAGATATAAATGCTAACAATAAATATGATCAAGGGATTGATACATTTACTGATAAACATCGATTCTATTTTCCTGCAGTAAAAGATTTTTTTGGACTGAATGGAGATATCCCTTCTGAAGTTTTCAACTTAGATAGTGAAGATAAAATAGTTAACTTTAAAGGATTAGATGAGGTTTTAAAAACAGAAGATTCAGGCAACTATATGATTATGCCTATATATAAATTTAGTCCAACTGAAATATACAGTGATGATTTAGACGATAAATTTATTGATTCAAATAATAATAATATTTGGGACGCTGGCTGTGGCAGCCTAATAGAATTAAATTTAAAAAATCATTTGTATTATGAGCAATATACCAATCAAGAAAATGGCTTATCTGGTTTTTCATATGAAGGCGGAGTAATACCTTCAGGTTGCGGCACTTTAACCAATCTTAATAACATTGATTTCGTTCAAGAAATTATTTTAATTGATAGCAATACTTATCGCATTGATTTTGATTATTATGATCAGTGGTGTAAAAATAATCTTAGTGAATGCTTAAAACTAAATTTAGATCCGGATGATGTTGAGTTAGGTCAAGCCATAAATACTAATATTGACGGTAATCCTTTTACTTTTAAAGAATGGGAGAAATGGTGCTATGAAGATACCCAGAATTGCCTACAGCAAAATTTAGCTGATATTACAGATGCATGTGATTTACCAGAGAATACTGTTTATTTAAAAGGCGACAACTCTATATTGTATAATTTATCGTCAAATATTTCGAAGTTCAATATTGAACTATTAAATGAAAACTTTAACATAATTGCTACAGGGGGTGATGCAGAAAATTATGGGTATAAAAAATTTGAACGAAATCTTAATGGAATTATATTAAACTCAGACAATGATATTGTTGAGTTCAGTTATTTTGATTCAGAAGGCAATGATATAAACGATGGATGTAGCCTACCAGAAAATCATTTATATCTATCTGAAAATGATAAAATATTATATAACACATCAACAGATATATCAGGATTTCAATTTAATATATATGGATCAACAATATATAACGTAATTGGAAATGATTCAGAAAAAAATACATTTACTATATCTGAGTGTCATGAAAAAAATATACAGAATAAAGATTATCTTTTTGGACTTGGTGCTTATTCTATGGAGGGCGAGAATGAAATACAGTATATTGTAAATGCCGTTGAAGAATTCAGTTCAAAACCAGTCGACAATTATTGTAAAAATAGTAATACAAAGTTAGGTAACGATATAACTATACTTGGATATTCTTTAAATGGAGATTTAATTCCTTCAAAAGCTGAAGTCTTAACATATGATGCTAATGGAAATGGTAAATGGGATGCATTAAGTCCTCCTAGTTTACCATTAGGCAACAATATTTTAGGAACAGAAGAAAGTGGAAGAGATGTTTTTGCTAGACTAGTTGATGGATATCGAGTAAGCATCACCTTTGCTATTATTGTTTCAACTTTAGGCTACTCAATTGGAATTATAATTGGGGCATGTTTAGGATATTTTGGTGGAAGACTAGACTTATTAGGTGTAAGATTAATTGAAATATTTAGTTCAGTTCCATTTCTTTTCGTTCTGATGATTCTTGCAGGCTTTATGAAACCATCTTTATTCTTGTTAGCATTATTGTCAGTGCTTCTTAAAGGATGGATAGGTATAACAATGTACATAAGGGGAGAATTTTTTAGAGAGAAACCGAAAGATTATGTTTCTGCAGCAGTATCAATGGGGCAATCTAATTGGAAAATTATGTTTAAACATATATTGCCCAACTCTCTTACTCCTATAATCACATTTGCACCCTTTTCAATTATAGCAGATATTGGCACACTCGTAAGTTTAGATTTCTTAGGATACGGGCTACAGCCTACTACATCTAGTTGGGGAGCTTTATTAAGACAGGGTGCAGCTAATTTAGATAATTACCACTTGCTTATATTTCCAGTTATTGCACTAACTCTTACAATTTTTATGATAACTTTTATTAGTGAGGCCGTAAGGGAAGCTTTTGACCCAAGAATATATTCGAGGTTGAGATAATGGATAAACTAATCGAAATAAAAAACTTAAAAACATTTTTTCATACGGAAGCCGGAACTGTCAAGGCTGTTAATGATGTTTCTTTTGATATATACAAAGGAGAAGTTCTTGGAATTGTTGGTGAATCTGGAAGCGGTAAATCGGTAACATCTTTATCAATCAATAGGTTAATCCCAAACCCGCCAGGAGAAATAGTTGATGGGTCAATTTTATATAATGGGACTAATTTGCTAGATTTAAGTTATGAAGAAATGAGGGAGTATCGTGGAAAAGATATAGCTATGATATTTCAGGAACCTATGACATCTTTAAATCCAGTTGTAAGAATTGAACGCCAAATGAATGAAATACTTATGAAACATGAGGGCATTAACAAAGAGCAAGCAACTGTAAAAAGTATAGAAATGTTAAAAGCGGTAGGCATACCAGAGCCAGAAAGAAGAATTAGAGATTATCCTCATCAGTTTTCAGGAGGAATGAGGCAAAGAATTATGATTGCAATGGCACTACAATGTAATCCTGCTTTATTGATTGCCGATGAACCCACAACAGCATTAGATGTTACCATACAAGCTCAAATACTCGACTTAATGATGGAATTAAAAGATAAAAGAAAGGATGCAGCCATACTACTTATAACTCATGATTTAGCTGTTGTTGCAGAAACTTGTGATAGAGTTATTGTAATGTATGGAGGTGTAATTCAAGAGATTGCACAGATTAATGAACTATTTAAGAATCCGATTCATCCATACACAAAAGCTTTAATGGAATCTATTCCAAAAATGGATATTAAAGAAAAGAGGTTAAAGGCTCTGAAAGGAATGGTTCCTTCTATCTTGGAACTAGGTGATGGATGCAAATTATGTTCGAGGTTTGACCCTGAAGATTGTGCATGTGCTGGGGATGAAAAAGAACCAGATTTAATTGAAGTAGGAAAAGATCATTTTGCAAGAATTAACCCTAAACTATTAAAATGAGTAAAGATAAAACTATATTAAAAATAAGAGATTTATCAGTAGACTTCCCTATATCTGGAGGGATATTCCAAAGAACAATAGGTGCTGTTCATGCTGTTAAAAATGTTAGCTTTGATTTAATTGAAGGGGAAACCTTAGGTATTGTAGGAGAGTCTGGAAGTGGCAAATCTACTTTAGGAAAAGCTATTTTAAATGTATTAAAACTTACTGCCCCAGATGTAAAAATAAATGGAGAAATTTCAATTGATAGAAATGGAAATTTCACTGAATTATTAGCCTTGTCAAGAAATCAAATGAAATCTTTCAGAACAGATATTCAAATGATTTTTCAAGATCCTTATTCTTCACTTAATCCCAGAATGCTTGTAAGGGATATTATTCAAGAACCATTAGATATTAATACAAATCTTAGTAAAAAAGAAAAAAAGGAAAAAGTAGACTGGCTGTTAAATAAAGTAGGACTAACACCTGAACAATCAGGAAGATATCCTCATGAATTTTCTGGTGGACAACGTCAAAGAATTGGAATTGCAAGATCTCTTGCTACAGACCCACGAATTATTATCGCTGATGAACCGGTCTCAGCGCTTGATGTTTCTATCCAAGCTCAGATTATTAATCTTATGATGGATTTACAAGAAGAGTTTAATCTTTCTATTATATTTATCGCACATGATTTGTCCGTTGTTAAACATATATCAAGTAGGGTTGGAGTGATGTATTTAGGTAACTTAGTAGAGATAAATAATACAAATGAAATTTTTACCAATCCTCAAGACGAGTATACCAAAACTCTTTTAAAGGCTATTCCTGAGCCTAATCCTGAAGGCCGAGAAGAAAGAAAAGCTCAACGTAAAAAATAACAATTATTTAATTAATAATAATTTAATTTTTTGTTGGTTTTCTCCAGATGTAAGTTTTCCAAAATAAGTTCCTGAACTAACACTTATCCCATTTTGGTTTGTTCCATCCCAAGTCACACTATGCAATCCTTGGCTAGCACTTTCATTAAACAATTCTCTAACTAATTTCCCATTGATATCATAGATAGATAAGCTAGTATCCCCACTTGCAGTTAAATTAAAATCAATTGTTGTAGCTGGATTAAATGGATTTGGATAATTTTGACTGAGTGTTATTTCTGAAGGCAAATTATTGTTTAAATTATTAACACTTAATTTGTCTAATGTATATAATTCATTATTCTTCCAAACAGGAATATCTCCTTCTAGTTCAATAATTTCTCCAGTTAATGCTTTATATAATTTAATAGTAGGAGTATCTCCATTCTCACAGTAACCTGAAGAATATAGCTCTCCATCATTACCCATAACTG
>MDSV01223867.1_pt1 | contig 19348 bp, 18 predicted proteins | sample 810851 | NCBI WGS metagenome assembly MDSV01 (sample SAMN05326640, study PRJNA326480) | marine metagenome | isolation source: seawater | place: Atlantic Ocean: North East | collected 2012 | reverse complement strand
TTTTAACTATTAATTTATTTTTATCTTCTGAAAAATATTTTTCATTATCTTTTGATCCGGTCTTATAAAATTTAATTCCAGCAGCTTTTAGGGACTCTTCAAGGAACTCTCTTACTGTATGCATTTTTCCGCTAGATAATACATAAGGCTCTGGCTTTTCTTGATTCAACATAAGCCAAACACCTTCCATGAAGTCCTCAGCGTCACTCCAGTCTCTTTCGGCATCTAAATTACCTAGGGATAAGGTTGGTATAGTTTTTTTTGAATCTAATGCTAATTTAATTTGAGCGACACTATGACTGATTTTTCTCGTAACAAAGTCTAATCCCCTTCTGCTGCCTTCATGGTTAAAAAGCCAGCCTTGGACAGCAAATAAATTATAGGATTCTTTGTAAACTCTAACTAAATGTCTAGCCCCACACTTAGCCGCTCCATATGGAGATTGAGGTCTCAGGGGGTGATTTTCATCTTGAGGGGTGTAAACTACATCGCCAAACTCTTCAGATGAACCTGCATTATAAAATCTACATTTAGGTGCAAACTTTCGAATAGATTCTAGAATGTCTAAAACTGCGTTTGCATCGGTATTCCATGTTTGGACAGGGTATTCCCAGCTTCCAGCAACGAAAGATTGAGCCGCAAAGTTAATAAAATAATCTGGCTTATATTGAATTATGCAATCTCTAATACTATGGGCATCACTGAGGTCCATATTTACAATTTTAAATCTCTTGCTATTTTTTAAGTGAAGAATATTTTTATGATTACTAACGCTCAGCCTTCTTATTGTTCCAATTATTTTATGATTAGTATTTTTGAGGAGATAGTCAACCATATGGCTTCCATCTTGACCTGTTATTCCTGTAACTATAATTTTTTTACCCATATCAATCGAGGACGGCAGAGCTAAAATTTTCCCAATCTTTTTCAGGGCGAACATTCACATTGACTTCCCAAGCTGCTTTAAGTATTTTTGGGTCTAAATCATGATCTTTCATTACTGTAATTAAGGAGTTGATGTCTTTAGGAAAGCATGTTCCTCCGAAGCCGGGTTTTCCGTCATGGCCCGGAACTTGATAGTGGCTAATACCAATTCTTCCGTCAGATAAAACTCCTCCCATAACCGAATCCCAATTTAATTCTAATCTATCACAAAGTAATTTCACTTCATTAAAATAGCTAATTTTAACAGAGAAGAAGCAATTGGCAATATATTTTACTGTTTCTGATTCATCGCTAGTCATTAACTGACATGTAACACCGGGGAACCTTTCTTTATATAAGTTAACTAAAGTTGCTGGGTGAGCATGTAAGTTAGAATAAAAATCTTTTGGGTATCCAACTATATTTCTTGATGGTGTTATAAAGTCTAGTTTAGCAGAACGAGCAGTAAGAAACTCTGGAGAATGGACAATGATAAGGTTGGGATATTTCTTTTGAAGTTTTGATGTCGTGCCTATGGGGACCGTGGATTTTATTACAAAAATAGCTGAGTTTTTGATTTTACTAGCTTTAGTAAAAACATCTTCAACGATGGAAAGGTTGCATCTGCCACCCTGCTTGTTGGACATGGGTGTTGGGACGGATACAAAGACAATGTCAGAATTTATAGTATCTTCAAAAGAATGAGAAGATCTCTTGCCATCTCTGTCGTGTATCTTTACGACAGTATAATGCTTAAAGCCTTCCGCTATAGCATTGCCGACAAAGCCATTTCCTATAATTCCAATTGTTTTCATCCTATAGTCTCATAAAACTCGTTTTGTTTTTCTTGTTTAGAAATTGTTTTTTCATGAGTTAGTGCAAACTTGTCTTCTGCGGGGAGCCTGATCCCAACCTGTGCCCCATCTATTACTTCATGAACATCGTTAACCCATTTAATATAAAATCTATTTTTATAGATTCTGTATTGATAGTCGGGCCAATTGACCCTACCATTATCGTCCACATTCCATTTCCACTTATCTACATGTTCTTTAGTTAAGCCTTCAACCGTATTAATTCTGGGGACTAGAAATAAATCAGAATCAACATTGGCCTCTAAAATTTTATGTAAATTTTCAACAGTCTCTATGGACGGAATTTCGTCAGCATCTATTTGAAAAATGTAGTCATGCACACATTGTTTTGTGAGATGATTTTTAAACTCTGAAAAACTTCCAGTAAAAGGGTGCTCAATAAAGGTGGTATTCGAAAAACTGGATACAACATCCTTAACTTCTTTGGTGACTTTATTCTTGTCGGCTTGGACTACAACTTCATCGCATTCTCGTTTATGTTTAAACAAAAAGGATAAAAGCCTTTTAAGTTCTTCGCTTTCATTGCAAACGGTGACCGCATAACTGATTTTAAGATTCATCGAATGATTGTAATTTCCTAACCCCTTTTTTCCAGAGAAATCTATTCCAACTATTTGAAAGTAAATATTTTTGTTGATTTATAACATGAGATTCGTGGCTCCATGTTTTTTGATCAATATTAACTATAGGTCGAATCTTGGGTAGGAAGTATATTTTTCCATACTTGTTTAATTGATCGCAAAGAGCCCAGTGCTCTAAATTCCCGCTAGAACTCCATTCAACATTATTGAAGTAATTGCTTTTTATTAAAGCGAACCCACCGAAAGCCCTTTTTACATGAATGGGTTTGCCTTGTTTGAATTTTAATCTATCGGAATCTTCGTAAAATGGATTGTCACTCCATGTCATGCAATGATTGTCCTCTAAGTCAAAAAGACTTAAGCTGTCATAATATGATGTTTCTGAATCTCCCCCCATTTTGCATGGAACCGTTTGTCTTGAGTTTGCTGTAAGCATGGAAAAGTCAAGATCGGTATACTTAAGAAAGTCATTTATAATATTTTTTGAAAAACTTAAATCACTATCAAAAACAACAGAATAATCGGAGTTAGTTGGCTTGCCTAGTTCTGCCATTTTATTTCTAATCCTAGCCATCTTAATCATTCTGTTTGGCTCTAATGTTGACCCATGACTTTGCTCGTTAGCAGTTTCTGAAAGCAGTTTGCCTTCCTTGCCTTTCATCCATTCCTTCAGAATGCCAGAAGTATTGTCCTTCGAGTCATTCTCGTAAAAGAAGTATTCAAAGTCTGCTTTTGTGCTGGATCTTATTTCATCTAAAGACTTTAATGAGTCATGAATGTAACTCTCTGAGTCCCTGAATAAGCTAAAAATTGATATTTTCATTTTTTTATTGACATAATTAATTTGTTATGTATAATACATGGTCTATATATATACCATAATTAATTTATAATAATATTATATATATAATCTTAAGAAAATACATAGTATTTTATTGTTTAACCCCTAATTCACTTTAAATCAAAAACCTTCTTGACATTTTCTTCGTCATGATATATAATTCAAATATCATGAAAAATGAAATCAGATATTTTAAAGTTTCTTCCGCCGACTGGGACTTCTTGATTGACTCGCCGTCTCGTAAGGATGCAGCACTTTCGGCCCTTCTAATGGCTTTTTGTAAATATGGTAAAGACATTCTTTTGTCCACAACTATTATGATAAAAGAAATTAAAAAATCAACAAAAGATAACAACACATCTTTTGTTGGAACACATGAAGTCCTTAGGGAGATTGGGCTAAAAGACCTATCAAATACATTTATGAAAATATCCCAATTACCTAGAAATGATATTAAAAGTATTAGATAACCAAGGTAAAATAAATCGCCCATCAAAAGAAGGCGATGCTGGATTTGATATTGTTGCAAAAAATGAACCAAAAGTTCATGGAGACCTTCACCACCACCTATTCTATAAAAGCATCAGTCATATAGAGTATGATACAGAGTTGGTTGTTCAACCCGAAAAAAAATTTAGGCAATATTACACTTTTTACTTGCTTTTATATCCGAGATCAAGTATAATTAAGACTAATTTAGTTTTAGCAAATTCAGTGGGTGTTATAGATTCTGGTTATAATGGAAGTATTAAGGTGTGCTTTAGATACTTAGCTCAACCTGAAGATATGAAAATTATTTCCGGAAAAACATTTGAGGGAAAGCCTGCAAATGGAATACTCACTTCAATAAACCCACAAAAAATTTATCACAAAGGAGATAAAATCGCACAATTAATACCCGCAAAGCATTATAATATGGAAATGGAAACAGTTTCAAAACTAGAGTCAACCTCAAGAGGTAGCCTAGGCTTCGGGAGTACAGGATTATGAAATATTCAAAATTAACAGACTATCAGTTAGTCAAAAACATTCAAAACTCGGTAGATCCCGAAAACAGTTTAAAAGAGTTAGTATGTCGCCATTCAGGCATCTACCTAGATATGGTTCATGGATATTCATCCAAGAACAACCCCTCAGCAATGGATGAGATGATCAAGGAAAAGGAGTATGAAATATATGTGTCAGCATTAAATTTCGACCCAAATAAAGGGGCTAAGTTCAGTACTTATTTAGGTAATCAAACCAAATGGAAGTGTTTAAATAAATACAACAAAAGCAAAAGAGAAGGGTTAACCCCTCTAGAAGAGCAAGCTCTAGACTTCTTTAGCACAAAAGTATCACCAGCCCCAGAAGGGTTTTCTTCTAGGCAAGAAATTTTTTCAAAAATTATGGACTATGCTAATGGGCATGATGACCCTAGGGTTGGTAAGATTTTTCACCTAAGATATGTCGAGGGTAAAAATAATAATGTAATGCCTTGGAAAAATATAAGCTCTGAACTAGGCATGAGTATACAAGGGTGCATTAATATACATAATTCAATTATTAAAAATATTCAACAAAAATTCAACAAGGAGTAAAATATGTTAAATAAATACATGGCAATAGGAAACTTAACCCAGAATCCAGCAACTAAAGAAGTTGGTGAGTATTCTGTTACTACATTTGGTATAGCTATCAATGATGTAGTTTATAAAAACAAAGAAAAAACCAAGCAGGTTACATTTATAGATGTGGAGACTTGGGGTAAGCAGGCTGAAAACTGTGCAAAATATCTTGAGAAAGGCAAGAGGGTTCTTATCGAAGGAAAGGTTAAGATGAACTCTTGGGAAAAAGATGGCAAGAAGTTTAATAAGCTTTTTGTTGTTGCTGATAGAGTTACATTTATGAGTTCTGATTCTCAAGGAGAAGGTGAATCTCAAAAAGTTTCTCCTAAAAAAGAGGTAAAAAAGCAAGAAGAAGTTGAAAGTTCTGGTTATGATGATACTATGGATGATATTCCATTTTAAAATTCATGAAAGAACTTATATTTAGAGGTCCAGTAAATTCATTAAGCTTCGGAAATGTTTCCTTAAATATTTTAAGGGAGCTATACAAGAAGAAAATAAATGTAGCCATCTTCCCTATAGGAGATGACATTCAGCTTACTGCTTACGATAAAATAGATCCAGACTTCAAGGAATGGATTATATCTTCTGCTAAAAATAGGTTCAACTTAGTTAATAAGGATATACCCACACTAACCCAGTGGCATCTCAATGGATCAGAGATGAGGGTGTCCTCTAAGCAGTATCTTTTTACCTTTTATGAAGTTGATCAACCTACTATAGTCGAAAAAAGTTTAGTAGACCTTCAAGACCATGTTATCTTTAGTAGCACCCATGCTGAAGATAAATTCAAATTCATGGGATGTAAGAATATAAGTTCAGCACCCTGTGGCTTTGATACCGACTTTCATTTAACGGGTAAAGAATACCTAAAAAATAAAATCCACTTTGGATTAATGGGTAAATTCGAGAAAAGAAAAAATACAGGCAAAATAATAAGGGCTTGGGCTAAGAAATATGGAAACAATTATGACTACCAATTATCTTGTTGCATAACTAACCCATTCTTTAAGCCTGAACAAATGAATCAAATTATTGGTCAAGTACTTGAGGGTAAAACTTATGGAAATATAAATTTTCTTCCATACTTAAGTACAAATTCTGAAGTTAATGAATTTATTAATGCTATAGATATTGACCTAACAGGGTTAAGCGGAGCCGAAGGATGGAACCTTCCTGCCTTTAACTCTACATGTCTAGGCAAGTGGAGTATAGTTTTAAATTGCACATCCCATAAAGATTGGGCTGATAAGGATAACTGTATTTTAGTTGAGCCTGAGGGTCTTGAGCCTATTTATGACGGAACATTCTTTCACGAAGGAAGCCCCTTTAATCAAGGCAATATGTGTTCTATTAGCGAGGAAAAAATTCTAGAGAGTTTTGAAAAATCTGAAAGTTTTGCTGGAAAAAACAACACTAAAGGTGTAAAATTAAGTAAGGAGTTTACTTACGAGAAAACTTTAAACAAAATATTAGAAACTATCTATGAATAAAAACTTAAGAATTGAAGGAGCTAAAGTCTTTATGTGTTGCGGTAAAGCTGGATGCCCAAGTGTTGAATATAATGACGAAGGTCTTGTTGAGATTAGCGATGACCACGGCAATAAAGTAAAGATGGAAGAAAGTCAAGCTCGACTTATAGCCCAAGCGGTTAAAGAGCTTTCAGACCAAAACAGCCCTCAAGACAGTAAAGTTCTTAGGTGAAGAAACAGCTTCTTTGCCCAACGGTTTGCTGTTGTCCTGAGATAACGGTAGATAATGGTACATTCACTATTAAAGATGACCATGGTCAAAAAGTTTTTCTTTCAAAAAAAGATATTAATAAAGTGGTAAAAGATTTTAATGAACTTGATAGCATGCCTAGGGATAGTTTGGATAATAAAGGACAGCTACATTCTGGAGAAACCCCGGAATAAACTAAAATTAAAATCTAATTTCTTTAAAGAGCTTTTAAATTGCTCTTTATGTATAGGATTCTGGGTAGGGGTCCTCCTTTCTTTTTTCGAGTATTTTTATCTAGGAGTAAAAGATAATATTTTTTATAATCCATTTGCTTCATCTGCATTTTGTTGGTTTTTTGATTCTGTTTTAGATATGGTTCAAGAAATTTATGTAAAACTAAAGACAGAAAGAGAAAAAAATAATTGAATTTTAGCTATAATATGTAATAATCATATTATGGATAAATTATATATTGACAAGAGGTACAACAAATACTCCTTACATGTATTGCTTCATTTAATTCACAACAATGAAGACTTTAAAAATCAATGGGTAGAGAGGTTTCCGGACCAAGATTCTTTCGCTAATAATTTCTTCAAGGATGTCAATTGTGGATGTAAGCCAAGAATTGTTTCTAGGTACAGAGAAGATCGTTTTGCTGCGGACTGCTTGGTTGTTGATTTTGTAGAAAAGAACCCTGAATCAATTGACTTTGACAAAGTGGAGGAAGAAGCTTCTCCTGATGTAATAGGTCATGCATTTGCAATGCCCGCAACCGAAGCTCACTACCAAGATTTTTTAGCTTCCCTTCAGGAAAAGAATGCTATGTTTAATCATTTTGTTCCCGTTACTCTTGGTGATAAATTAATAGTAACCTTTTTCTAAGTGCCCTTATATTCGTTCAGCCACCCCCAAACCGGGGAGATTAAAGATGTTTTTTTTCACATGAAAGACGAGCCTAAGGAATTTACTGACGAGGACGGAACCAAATGGAATAGAGAGTGGGCACCCCCTCAAGTAAATGGTCAAGGATCCATTGACCCTTGGAGTAATGCTGATTTTGTAAACAAAACTGCAGGAAAAGGGACCATGGGAGACCTGCTAGACAGAAGTAAAGAGCTTTCCGACAAAAGAGCTCAAGAGGCTGGAGGCAAGGATCCTGTAAAAGAAAAATATTATAAGCAATATGCTAAAGACAGAGGAGGGGCCCCACACCCTGATAAAATGAAAAGATCTTTTGAAAACAAAAACATTAAAATAGAACTAGATTAAAATGAGTCTCCAAATATATAAACCCAACAAGTCTAATACAGGTTTTGCCTTCAGTTTTTACATGGGCGAAGATAAGAAAAATAATTTACCCGTATTATTTCTTAATGCCATAGCTCAGCACTCTTGGGATAGCAACAAAAGAATTGGTTCTTTTTCGGGTAATAAAGATAACCCTGAAAAAAACTTAAGTATTAAGTTTAACGAATTTGAAGTCGGAGCTATTATTAGTGCGATTAAAAATAGGTTTGAATGGAATACTTATCATGCATTTGAGGATAATAAAACCCAAATCAAGCTTTCTCCTTGGGACAAGCAGGTTAAAATTACAAAAATAAATCCAAAAACCAAAGAAGCTTATGAGGAAACCCAAACTCTTCCTGCTTTTGGAATTGTCGTGACTAGGAATGGCAGTCAAGTTTTTAGGATTGCCCTTGAGCCCGGGGAGGCTGAGTGTCTTAGGGTTTTATGTGAAATGCTTATTAAGTCTAGGTACAGTTTATTAATTAAGTCTCAAAAAGAATACCATAAAAACAAATCCAAAGCAGAAGATCAACCGTTCTAATGTCAAAAAAAATAAAAAGAAAAAAAATTCTAGCTCACAGCAACCACTCTAGAGCTAGAACAGGCTTCGGCAAACACATGAAGCACCTGTTGACATACTTATATAATACAGGTAAATATGAAATAGTTGAATTTGCAAACGGAAAACAATGGAACGACCCAAGCTTATCCAGAATGCCTTGGAAGGCTATCGGTTCACTTCCTTTTGAGCAACATATAATTGATGAATGTAATAGAGATCAAAACAAGGGCAGGCTAGCGGCTTATGGTCATGCTAAAATAGATGATGTTATAGTCCAAGAAAAACCAGATATATATTTAGGCATTGAGGATATTTGGGGTTTAGAAGATTTTTGGAAAAAACCTTGGTGGAAAAAAATTAATTCTATAGTATGGACTCCTGTCGATAGCCTGCCACTTCTAGACAAGCATTTAGATTCAGTTAAAAACACTAACAATTATGTTGTTCAAGCCTCTTTCGCAAAAAAAGCCTTAGAGGATAATCCACATAATGATGTTCATTTATTTCCGGTTCCAATAGACCCTTCTAATTTCTTTAGAATGAAGGAAGGTGATAGGCAGGAGCTTAGGGTCTCCAAGGGCATTGGTCCAGATGAGTTTATAGTGGGATTTGTCTTTAGGAATCAATTGAGAAAAAGTGTTCCCAATTTACTTCAAGGATTTAGATCCTTTCTAAAAGAAAATCCTCAAACTAAAGCTAAGCTACTATTTCACACCCACTGGTCTGAAGGGTGGGATATACCTAAGCTTTTAATAGAGCATGAAATAGATCCGTCTCTTGTATTGACAACACATTATTGTGATAAATGTAACAATTACGAAATAAAGCCTTTTGCTGGCCAAAATACTGACTGCCCGTTGTGTGGATCAAAAGGTAGTCAGCAAACTGCACAAATTACTAGGGGAGTTAACGAGAATCAATTAAATGAAATTTATAATTTAATGGATACTTATTGTCATGCATTCACTTCCGGCGGGCAAGAAATCCCAATTCAGGAAGCCAAGCTTACGGAACTAGTAACCTTAGTGACAAGTTATGCATGCGGAGAAGATTACTGCACGGATGAAAGTGGCGGCCTTCCACTCAATTGGTCGGAGTATAGGGAGCCGGGAACTCAGTTCATTAAAGCTAGTACAAGTCCAGACAGTATCTCATACCAGTTAAAAAAGGTTTTTAAGATGAAGCCTGAAAAAAGAAAAGAAATGGGAAAAAGGGCTAGGCAGTTTGCTATTGATTTTTGTTCAATAGAAAATGTTTGTAGTAAATTTGAAAAAGTTTTAGATTCCCTAAGCCCCGTTGAAGAATATGATTTTAATATTTCATATGTAGAAAAAGACCCAAACTATATACCTCAACCATTGGAAGACGATAAGGAGTGGGTTATTGATCTATATAAAAACGTCTTAAAGGTGGAAAATGTTCTTGAAAGCGATGAGTCTGGAGTGAATCATTGGATTCAGAGACTTAACACGGACTTGAACAGAGATCAAGTTTTGGAATTTTTTAGAAAAACCGCATTTGAGGACAATAGAAAAAACAAAAAAGTCCCATTTGAAAGTGTCCTCGATAAAGATGATGAAGGCAGGAGAATATTATTTGCTCTACCTGAGGATGAAAACGACGTTTTTATGAGTACCTCTATATTAAAATTTATCAAAGAGCAGTACCCAGATCATAATATTTATTATGCCACCAACCCTGCCTTTTTTAATATATTAAGCGGTAATCCTTATGTTCATAAGGCTATTACATATGATAATATTATGGAAAACATACCTTGGTCTCAAGGACAGGGAGAGCATAGTGGTTATTTTGAGTTCGCAATCTTACCTCACATGAATACCCACAAGTCTCATAACTTTTCCCATGCAGACAAAAACCCAATCCCATACGATATTAGTCATGCATAAAGTAGAAAGTTTCGCCCTCTCTTCAGGTTCTAAAATTTCCGAACCTTTTATTAATCAATTATATTTTCCTTTGGTTGAGGAAAAATATATCTGCATATCAAGGTCTGCAAAATTTCCTTCTGAAAAATATGATTTCTTTGATGATGTAGCATTTCACATAAATCCATATTTAGAAAAAAATAATATCAAGTTAATACAAATAGGCTCAGCTAATGATCATCCTATATATTATACTAAAAATTATAATTTCTTAAACATTAATCAAGTTGCATATATTATAAAAAATTCATTAATGTATGTCGGCAACCTAAACATATACTCTAATATTGCCTCTATGTTTAATAAAAAGATTGTATGTGCATCTAAGATTAGTTACATAGATTCAATAAAGCCATACTGGAGTGAAGGTTCAGATTGTAAAATATTACAATCGAAAAGAAAAAACTTCAAGCCGGTTCTAGCTCCAGAAGAATCCCCCAAAACAATTAATGAAGTTTATCCAGAAGTAATAGCAAAGTCAATACTTGACTCTTTAAAAATAAAAAATAATTTAAATAAAATTAAAACAACCTTTATAGGGGGAGGTTATTCCTCTAAGGCTATAGAGCTTATACCAAACTTTATACCAGATGCCAGCCTTCCTCTTGAGGGAGTCCTTAATGTAAGGGCCGATAAGTATTTTGATATAAATAATGTAATTAGAATTGCTCAATCAAAAAAAATAAATATAGTTACAGATCAAGTTATTGATATAAATTTACTCAAACCCGTCAAGGAGAATATTGAATCTATATCTTTTTACATCAACTCCGAAACCAACCCAAAAGAAGTTGAGTATTTATCTAGACTAGGCAAGCCTGTTAATTTATTAGCTAAAAACATAAAAAACATAGAAGATATTCGTGTCAAGTTTTTAGATTATGATATTAATGAAGTTAAGGAATTATCTAAAAAAGATTCTAAAATAAAAAAAATTACATCAAACACAAAGTTTCTGAGCAGGAAGACGGTTTTATCTGAAGGTCAAGTATACAATGGAACCCTGTCTGCATCCCAACAAAAAAACAATGTTTTAGTCAAAGACGATAAAGAGTTTTGGGAAGATTTGGAGTTTATGAGGATTTACGAAGAAAGTTCTTGACTTTATTTATGCAGTATGGTAATATGTATCCATGCCTAGAAGAAAAAAAACCGAAACTTCGTCAGATAATTCAGTAACTGTTTCAGACACCAAGGTAGATAATTCCCTTGGACCGAACCTCTTTAGTAGAGATGAAAGCGGTTTACTGAAAAACATTCAATACCATTTTAATGAAGATGGATCCGTTAATTGGAGATCCATGATTAAGGAAGAGTATCTATTCCCTAACAAGTCTTGGTTTGAGCTAAGAAAAAAAGATACCCCTAGATCAATAGAGGGTCTCAAGGATCACCAGCTACTAATTAAGCTTAGTGGAATTAAAGAGCTTGCTAGACTAAGGGGCTTCAGCTCCGTATCTTATTATACTGAAAAATGTGAGCTTAACCATGTTGCAGTTAATTGCACAATGAGTTTTATAGGAAACTATGAGACAGGAGGAGAAATGATTACCTTCCAAGACATGGCTAATGCCACTCTAGATAATACTAGTAGTTTTGCTAAAAAGTTTTTAGAAACAATTGCCTGCAATAGAGCATTTGTCAGATGTGTCAGAAACTTTCTTAATGTTCACATTGTCGGAGATGATGAAATTGACAAATCTGACGCAAACTCAAGTCAATCTCAATCCTCAGACATGAGTCCAGTTGGAGTTCTTAAGAAGTTTTTAAAAGAAAAGCATGCAATTACTGATTATGAAGAGTTTAAGGATTTGCTTAGGGAAATTCACAAGCAAGGAAAAGTTGATAAAATCAGTATTGAGACAATAAAAAGTTGGTCTGATTTTTCAGACATTTCGGCAAAAGATGCTAGAATTTTAGTTGGTATTATAAAAGACTAAGCACATGGGTCGCATTGATTGGGAGCATCTCCACCCCCAACTAACCCCACATTATTTTGATCATCTTTCATTGCTACAACTTTTCCGTTCTTATCTACCATAAAAACTCTTTTTATATCAGATTCAGCCATTTTTAATGTATTTGTTTCTGAGGTTGAGTACATACATACAGCTCCTCTTAACTGCTCATAAGCCCCTCCCCACTTTTCCTTCAATGTAGACTGTATAGGGTTTTTCATTGTTGACCCCGGCTTACTAAATGGTTGTGAAAAAGTTTTATCTCCATCCCCTAAATAGAACCATGTATCTTCATCACTGAAAATTCCTCGATTTGTTGTCGCTTGCTTGTAGTATGGATTAGAGTTTTTTGCTTGATTTGATGCATATAGTTTCACAAACCCAAAAATGACCGCTGACCCCATTTGCATTTTTCCTGCATTTGTTGGAGTGTTTATTTTTATATTTTTCTGAGCCCAATGTTCACCAACTTCGTCAGGACTACTAAAGTCTTGATTATCAAATAAAGCATCATCGTTATAGGGCTCCTGTCCTTTAACATAGACATGAGGTACTCCAAATTTTATTTTATTTCCAGTTTTAAAACTAGGGAATTTATTTAAAACTTCGGCCCCTCCAAGCTCTTGATAGTTCATTGTCATTTTTACATCTAATGTTCCATGATCAGGTGTTCTAGGAATTGTCCATTTTTGCTTTGCCAGACCGTTAGTAAAAGAGCATTCGCTGTGACCCAATACTTCCCATTCTGCTGGAGGGCAAAACCCCCAGACATTTATTAATTGAGCTGCCGATGTTAGCATTTGAGTTGATTCGCCAGCCTCGCATGAACTTTGAGTTACTTGAATGTATTTAGTGCTGTCTGTTGATCCATCACCAGAATCCGATAGTTTATCATGTTTTCTTAATGCCCATGAGCTATCAGTCCCCACAGAACCACCCGGCAAAGTATCTGCTACGCTAAGCATTAAGTGTTTATTAGGAACCGCTGCGGTAAACCACTGCTCCATACTTTTCTTTTTTAAGCTTACTCCATTAACCGAAGTTGAGGATTTTGGATAAACCATAAATGTCGTAGGCAAGAAATTAGTAGGAGCCAAACTCTCTAAAGTAAAGTACCCTCTTTTTTTATAAACCCTAACCTTCCATAAAGACCTTTCATTGTTCTTTGTGTATGCTGCGGGACCCGTATTTTCAGCCGTCCAACCAGACCCCTCAGCCTTCTCGTCTAGTAAATCGCTCTCGTTCATGCTTGGTATTAATGTTGTTCTTTGGTGATTATCAATGATTTCAACATCCCAATCCATTGGCTCATCGTCATCATCCTTCCACACATCATTCGGAATGTTAATTTTAACTTTTTGGCCAACATACATTGCTGCATGCCTAAGCACAGGGTTTACTCTATATATATTTCCCGCTTTACCTTCAGTGTTAACTAAAACTGAGGTTGATACAAATTCTGTATTTCCTCCCTGTGTGACTAAATTTCCATCATTTAATATTAAATTATTATCCGAAGAATATTGGTCTAAATCGTCTTGCCTGCCTATCACCTTATAATCAGAGTCTGTTAGCTTTAAGTTCTTCGGCCCAAATTTAAAATTGGCTGCCCCTAATTTTAAATTGGCACCTGTTTCGCAATTACACCAATTCGACTCTACATTCTTTTCATCACTAGGCACAAAAGGAATCGACATATCTTGATTTCTTCTTATAATTTGCCCGAATTTAGCCTTCATGGTATTTTCGTCTGGAAATTCATCTCCTGTTAATTTAGGGACAGCTCCTGTTGTATCAGCTTCTAGTATCTGAGCCTTCCTTGTTGGCTTTGATGTTATGTCCCCTGAATGTTCCGCACAGTAGCTAGGGTAAACCGATAGCACTATATACCAGACACATGCAACTCCATCCGTTGCAGTTAAATAAGCTATTCCGGGCTTCACAGCTTTTATCGTTATATTTGGAAGGTCATCGAGCCCTATATGATATTCAGTTTTTACATCTTTATACCCATTTTGCATTCTGGTATTAATGTGATCAATTTTATCATTCAGTTCTGGAGCTAACCCATCGACATAAGTGCTATACCCCGACCCGGTTAATGGTGTGTTTGGTGAGTGGGCTCTTGCTATAGCGGGTCCATTGGACCTGAAAAACCTAAGGGGGCCTATTCCCCCAAACAATGTAAACCTAACAGCTTGACCTAAACCCATTCCTGAGCTAAATATAGCCATTCTTCCAAGTACGGTTCCTTTACCGCATCCTCCGCTATAACCCCCCACCGATACAGCTCTTCTGTATGGCTGTAATGCAACTCCTCCTGTTTGCCAAAAAGATTTATATTCAACTTGCCTACATAGCTCTTGGCAGTCTACTGTTATATCTAAAGTTCCCTTTAATGTTCCATCTGCATTTACCTCACTTTCATCAATAGATGCCTCAACATAATCAGTTTCAGACCCATCCCAAGTAGTGTTAATTACATATTCGACCTTTGAGTTATCAACAGTTACCCCGTCTTCTAGGGTATATTCAAAGCTCGTAACCTTGGGAAATATTACAGTTTGATCATATCCAGACGGCTGTGTTGTAGACCCTAGTATCTGAAGCATGGCTTGAACCCTTTTCCAAGGTAAAAACCTTATCCACTTCCTATTCTTCCAGTCCCACTTTGGCAAACCCTTTTGCCCCGGCTTCAGGGTCGTAAAGTTTTCTGGGGGTGTAGTACAGCATTGGCTGACTTTATATATTAATTGCTTAAAAGCCATACAACTATATACACTATAAAGAAATAAACTAGTCTATAATGTAAAAATGATTATAAAAAACTAAATTAAACTTACAAAACATCCTCAAGTTCCACAGCGCACTCCTCTGGTTTGGTCGGGGACGGAGTTTGGGTTGGGTCCGGGGTTGGTGTGGGCGTTGATGTGGGCTGTTGAGTTTGAGTTTGGGTTGGAGTTCTGGTATAACTTGGGGTCTGTGTTGGGGTTGCCGTATTGCTTGCTGTTTGAGTTGGGGTTTTAGTAGAGGTTCTTGTTTGGGTGGATGTTTTAGTAGGAGTTTTAGTTTGAGTGTGTGTTCTGGTTGGTGTTTGAGTTGGAGTGTTTGAGGGAGTGGATGTCACATCTGGAGTAGATGTTTGAGTTTTTGTTGGTGTTTGGGTTGATGTATTTGTGGGGGTTTTTGTATGGCTCGGTGTCATCGTTGGGGTCAAGCCTTGACTTGCTGTTTGAGTTGGAGTCCTTGTGTTAGTGGGGGTTGTGGTTAAAGTTGGATCTGGAGTAGATGTTTGGGTTGAAGTATTAGTTGGAGTATTAGTTGGTGTTTGAGTTGGATCTGGTGTTTTTGAGGGTGTTGTAGTGGCTCTTGGTGTGTCTGTTGGGGTCTGAGTCTGGGTAGGGGTTTTTGTTTGAGTTTGAGTCTGAGTCTTAGTCTGGGTTTGAGTCTGAGTTTGAGTCTTAGTCTGGGTAGGGGTTTTTGTCTGAGTTTGAGTCTGAGTATGGCTTGGGGTTTGAGTCTGCGTTGGAGTGTGGCTCGCCGTAGGGGTGGGAGTGGTATCCTTGGTTACACTTGGAGTTAGTGTTTGTGTTTGAGATGCAGTAACACTAGGTGTCTGAGTCTGAGTTTGAGTCTGAGAAACGGTTGTGGTAGGGGTTTGAGTTTGAGAAACCGTTGTGGTCGGGGTTTGAGTCTGAGAAACGGTTGTGGTCTGAGTCTGAGTTTGAGAAACCGTTGTGGTAGGGGTTTGAGTTTGAGTCGCCGTTACAGTAGGAGTTTGGGTTTTGGTCTGAGTTGGAGTTTTTGTTAAAGTGGGAGTCTGGGTAGAAGTCTTTGTTACAGTCTGAGTCTGAGTTTGAGTTTTCGTTACAGTTTGGGTTACTGTTGGAGTTAGATTAGGAGTAGATGTTTGTGTTGTAGTCTGAGTCGGTGTGGCAGGTTGTGTTTTTGTGGCAGTAGGTGTGACCTGCTCTGTTGCACTTGGGGTCGGTGTATGAGTTGAGGAAACTGTAACTGATGGAGTTTGAGTCTGGGTAACACTAGGTGTTGGTGTTACCGTAGAACTTTTAGTCTGAGTTTGTGTTTGAGTCTGAGTTTTGGTTACAGTTTGTGTTTGAGTCTGTGTTCTTGTCGGCGTTAATGTGGCGGCTGGTGTTTTTGTTGCGGTTGGGGTTGATTTTGGAGTGCTTGATGGAGTTACTGTTGCCGCAGGAGTTGCTGTTGCGGTTGGGGTTGAAGGTGGAGTAGATGTTTGTGTGGGTGTTGGGGTTAAGCTCGGCTCCGGTGGCTCATGGCAATAATCAGTATCCGCACAATCTGTTTCTATGTAATAATTAGTTAAGGAAGTATAAGGCAAGATACTTGAAGGCTCACAGTCCGGATGATACCCAATTTCAACATAATAACAACCGGTATATATTCCTACAGGCAAGCCGCTTACTGAGTCTTGCGGATAAAAAAAGCTTTTTGATGATTCGCTTACTTCGCTCCATGGCTTCCCTACATATGATGGAGGGCTGCCCGTTCCTTGAAGTCCTGTATATTCAGAATAAACCTCTCCCGTGCTATATTCTTTTAAGAATACAACTGAGTTTCCAGTAAATTCATTATCAGGGGGAATTTCTCCCTTCTGACCTTGTATAAGTCCAAATATTCCCGTTAAAGAATAACCCCAGTAAGGCTGTTGCCTTGTGTAGAAAACCTGTTCTCCAGTACACTGAGTTAATCTCCATGTTGGTAGATTTACAATTTCTTTTGTAGTATAGTTTCTTTGGTCAAATACCGCATCTCCCATTCCCGCATCAGTTAAAAACTTACTACCTATACCATATTCAAGCATAAAGAAATCATCATTAGATGAAGCTGTCGCATGAATTATATCAACTACAAATTTGTCTAAAAAATCAATGTTGTTAATATTAATCCTAGAGGGCATGAGCCCCAGCCTATTAGTTTCTTTAACTATTTTGGTGACCGTATCTTTTACATGTGGTTTTAATATTTGCTTTAATGCTGAATCAAGATACTCAGAATCAAAATGCCCTATAAACCTATTGGCTAAAGATTTTGCCCCAAGGTCCACTCGAGGATCCAGATCTTTCTTGTGGCTAGGGTTTGTTAATTCTGTTTTACCTTTTCTAGCATCCGATGCGACATAAGAAGAATGCTCTTGCGGGGTTGGAACTTTGTTTATCAAATGAACAGGGAAAGATGGCAGTCCAGCAACCCCCTTTGATGCCATAAACCGATAAAATTCTTTTAATTTTGCTACCCTGAGTTCTGCAGAATCATAAGTTTTAAATCTAACATTTTCTATAAATGCAATTGCCTGATTCTTTGTTTCAAAAATTTCATTAACCCCAAAGGGGCCTTTTAATAAATTATATAAACTTAAGTTTGATATATCTTTGTCCTTAACCTGTTCATTATCTAGCCCTATGCTTGGCCCAATCGGGAAAAGTGGGTGGTCCGGCTCGTCTAATAAATAATGCCCTCCGTCATAATTACCTAGGGAAGTTGATGAAGACCCATCTCCCGTAACTAAAATACAATTAGATAAAATAGAATATACATCTGACCCTTTGTCTTCTAAATTTAATCCCGCAATAGCTCCCTCGACATCATTGAATCCCGGAATAGCAGGCTTAGGCTTTCTTGGTTTTCCTTGGGTCCCTCCAGCGGCATTTCCCTGAGATCCCGCAGCTGCGGTGTTAGTACCCTGCTTCTTTGCTGTTCGCCCCCCGCCCGTTCCGTCTTTCTTTTTTCCTTTTCCCGGTGGCATATTAAAGATCCCTTTCTACGTGTATGAAGTATGTTTTTCCTTCTGGGTCCATGCTTAACAAGCTCTTTCCACGAAGCCCTTCAGGAAAATCTACATTAGGGCTATTACCTAAAATTGTCTTAGAATTTGAGTGTTCTCCGTGACTTGATTCCTGACTATTAAATGTTATAATTCCCGCCTTATCTAATCCGGTTATCAAGCTATTTGCCGTCTCTACATTCATGCCCGTCCAGCTTACGGTTCCTCCACTTATATTTGTTTCAAGGTTTGAGGTTAAAAGTTTTCTTCCTCCGGAAAAGAAATAAGTTTCATCCATTCCGTATCCAGATTCAGATGCACTAGGATACCAAACATAGTTTGCCGAAGCTCCAGCAGACCTTTCAGACCTAACTAAGCCAGCCCTGTGTAATCTTGTTTGATATTCTTCCCATAAAGGCATTGAGGCCATATAAATATAATAATCGTATATGTCAACCACTGGTGCTCCTGTAGTGAAATCCCACCCAGATATTGTTTTTGTGTCACAGTAATTCGGGACTGGATATGGCATCTTATATCTTCTGAATGCATCTGGAGTTTGAATGCTAAAATAATTTTCAGAATTTTCAGGCCTATAGTTTTGATCTTGGCACTCGGCCCCAGTGCAAGCTATTTGAATCCCATTGCCCCCAAAAGGCTCTTGAGCGGAATCATCTACAACCAGAGAGTTAAGAGACCACAGACCACTAACTGGTATTGTTTCTGAGGACGATTGAGATGTTGCTGCAACTATATACTCAGGAATGGTTTTATTTGACATTGGGGCTACCAGTTCCCAACTTGAGACATCATACCCACAGCATGGCCTAGAGGGCCTTATTAGGCTTCCGCTTGCATTTTGGTAAACCTTTGATTGGCTACTGCCTCTGGAGTGTCCCAGATATTCCTTTAGCTGGTATAATCCGGTTATATGACCAATGTTTCCAGAGCTTGTATGCCTTCCGTAGTTTCCTATTGTTACAATTAAATTATCAGGATCCATTGATCCAGTTAAATTTCCAGAATGAGAACTTTCGCTTATATTATAATGATCCGAAAAACTTCCAGAAGGATTGCCATTATTCCCTCTAGTTATATATATTCTTTTTGACGAATTTAATGTAAAATCTTCATCTGAATCAAACATTATCCCCTCTATCTCATCTACTGATACCATAAACGGATTTGAGTATGCATATTGAAAATTAGGCCGACTCTCACCCTCAATTAAATCAA
>MDSV01081880.1_pt1 | contig 19354 bp, 18 predicted proteins | sample 810851 | NCBI WGS metagenome assembly MDSV01 (sample SAMN05326640, study PRJNA326480) | marine metagenome | isolation source: seawater | place: Atlantic Ocean: North East | collected 2012 | reverse complement strand
TTTATTCTTAATATAACTTATATGTTGAATCTTTGAATCAGGTGAACCATATATACTATCAAAAAAAATATTCAATCCTTGAATTGATAAAATTTTATTGATTTCATTTTGTGGTGTACCAGTTGATATAAATAGCTTGTATCTTTTTGTATTTTTCTTTATAAAATCTATAACTCCATTTACATATGGACTTTGAATCACATCCTTAACAACAATTCTAGAAAATTTCTCTGCTAGTAAATCTATATTTTTTTTAGAAATATCCTGATTTAAAAAATTATTATGATAATACTTTATTTTTTTAAATCTTGACATTCCTCCATGTTCATTATGATGACAAACTATCTTATCTATAATATTTTGATTATATTTACTATACAATTTGGCAAAAGCATCAGACTTAACTTTTATTGATTCAGAAATCACTCCATCATAATCAAATATAATTCCCTTTAAGCTCAAATTAAAACTCCTACAGCTCTAACAGGAGATCCATCTAATTTTTTAAATGGCAATGGAAAACCATAAAAATTAAAAACAGTTAATTCTGGTATTTTTGATAAATTATTAAGTGATTCATATATAACAATATTATTATTTAATAATAAATTATGATTTTTCTTATATTTTACTCCACTTTTATCAACACTTGGTAAATCACACCCAAAAATTTTAACATTTAATGATAAACAATAATTAATTACAGCAGATGGTATTTCAGGCCTATCATTTCCATAAAAAACTGTAGGATTATGGAAATTTTTGTACCAAGAAGTCTCGAAAATTATAGCATCAACTCTTTGTTTAATTTTTTGTATACTATTATAATTACTTTTATTTAATTTAATAGCCTTGCCCATAAAATGATTAATTTCTAAATCACTTAATGATTGTCCTTCTTTAATTATATGAGAAGGAGCATCTACATGAGTTCCTGTATGAGTACCCATTTTAAATTCATGTAATAAACTATTATTTTTTTCTATAGTTTTTGAAATAATAATTTCAACTTTTGGATCAGAAGGGTATGTGCTCATATTTTTACTAATTGGATGGCTTAAATCAATACAAGACATTATATAATACTATTTGTTATTAGACTTTTCATTTTGGCTTAAACTATATATAAGATCTAAAATACCTTGCCCTAAATCATAATTTTCTTTTGGTTGGATCTTTTCAGCAATTGCAGGTCTAAAATTATATGGAGTAACTTGATAATGATGTAATGTATTAGCTTTAATATATTCTATTTTAATTTTATTCTGAAACATTTCACTTATCATAATCAATAAATCTCTAACTTTTATTGATTGAGATCCAGTAATAATTAAATGCTTATTAACATATTTATCATTCATTGCATCTAAACATAATTTACAAGCATCTTTTACATGTATATACTCTCGAATTTCTTCACCATTACCATTTCTAGTAATTTTATTATACTTTAATGCTTGGAATAAAAACTTATTTATAGCATTGAATTTATTTGCACGTGGACCATATAATGAACCAAATCTTAATATTGTATATTTAATATTATATTCTTTTTCATATTCTTCAATAATTTTTTCACATGATTGTTTCGAAACTCTATAAAAACTACCCAATTCACTATACACATAAATTGTACTAGCAAAGAATATTCGTTTAATTTTGTTTTTTCTTGCTGATTCTAGAATATTCTGTGTTCCTAAAATATTAATTTTAATAGTATCTACAGGATTCTTATTTGATAATTCTATATCAGCTTGTGCAGCAAAATGAAAAACATAAGAACATCCTTCCATTGCTTGATTGACATCATCTACATTTAAGATATCTCCAATAAACTCAACTTGATTTTTATTTTTATATAATGATGGTATTGAATCAAATAATATAATATTATATCCACTTTCATATAAAATATCAGCTATATGACTTCCAATAAAGCCTGAACTCCCAGTTACTAATACTTTTTTATTTTTCATACAACCCTTTGATTAAATTTTTACTTGTTTCAATTTCCATATCAGTTCTAGTCTCTTTAGCATACGATCCTATATGTGGAGTTAATATAACATTATCTAATTTACTAAGATTCCCTTTATAAGGCTCATTTTCAAATACATCAAGACCAACTTTTAATAATTTATTTTTAATGAGAATTTTATATAATGCATCTTCATCAATAACTTGACCTCTAGAGGTATTAATTAATATTGCATTTTTTTTAAGCAATAAAAGCTTATTGTAATCAATAATTTTATTTGTTTTACTATTTAAACTTAGATGAATAGAAATAATATCTGATTTTTTCAATAAAGTATCCAAACTACAATAAGTTATATTGTTTTTCTTAGAAAAGGTATAATCTTTATAATTATCAAATGCTAAATACTTAAATCTAAAACCTTTAGTAATTTTAATAAGATTTTTACCGATTTCACCAAGTCCAATAATTCCTAAAGTTTTTTCAGATAATAAATGCCCCATACTCTTTTTCCATGTCATATTTTTAACTAAATTATTATTATTACAAATATTTCTAGATAAAGCAATCATTAATCCTAAAGCAAGTTCTGACACAGCTAAAGAGGGAGATGAAGAAGTTCTATAAAGTTTAATTTTTCTTTCATCTAAATAGTTCAAATCAATATTATCTATTCCAACACCTAATCTTGATATGACTTTTAAATTAACCAATTTACTTAAAGTTTGCTTAGAATATTCTTCAGTGCCTGCAATAATACAATCCACATCATTTGCAAATTGTATTAACTCACTTGAAGTTAATTTCCTTGATAATGGATTAAATATAATTTCTAAATTTTTATCTTTCAATAATTTCAAAGGTAATTTAGATGTGCTACCAAATGATGATGTCGCTATAAACACTTTATATTGTTTATTAACCATATTAATTTATAATTTTATTAAAAACATACCTTAATTTAAGTTTTTTACTATATATATAGGTAATAGGAAATATTAATAATATATAAAAAAATAATTTTATAATAATATTATAATAATCAAAATAACTAATAACTAAAATAGAAAATAATACATTAAACATTGGTAATAATAAAATTAAAATATTCTTTATAAAAGTATAATTTGAATTAAAAAAATATTTACGTGTCAATAAAAAGCCTCCAAAAAATAATGAAATAGATGCAAAAGTTCTAGAAAGTATAGCTATATAAAGTTCACTTGAAAAAAAATTAAAAACATATAAAAATAAAATAAATACTAAGGTAGATAAAAAATATAATATTGCAAATTGAATTTGCATATTTATTTTTCTTGAATTCATGGTTGTCCTAATTAATAATGAAGCTGTCTCAAAAGTAATTATTGGTATTAATAAAAACAATGAAGTATTTATTATATTATATTCTTTAAAATAAATATTTATAAAAAAAGGTAAAATAAGTACAATTAAACCTGATAATATTGGAAAAATCAAACCAATAAATAATGAGCACTTTAAAATTATATTTTTAACACTTTTATTAATATCAATATTACTTAGCTTTTCATATAAATCTATGGTAATTGCCCTTAAAAAATTATTAGCTAATAATATAAGTCCTTCATAAATAAAAATAAATAACATGTATATACCCAATATTTCACTATTAAAAAAATTTAATATCAAAATTCTTTGGGTGAGACTGAAAACACCAAAAGCAATAGTGCCTGATGATAACCAAATACCTACCTTTAATTGACGAAATAGTTCATTTTTATTATATGAAAATCTAATTTTACTTATTTTCGATAATCTTAAAAGGAAAATAAACCCAATTATTGAGGAAAATAAACCTGCAAATAAAATTGAATAAATTTTAAAACTATAAATAGTAACTAAAATAAATACTGAAGATGATAAAACTATTAGTGCATTTGTATAAGATATAGCTTTAAAATTTTTATCAATTGATAATAAAACAAAACAAATTTTATTTAAAGAATTGAAAAATAATGTAAGACTCACAATCCACAAACCATACTTAATGATACTATCATTATATAAAAAAGAAATAAAAAAAATAAAAAATGATAATATTACTGACCATACTACATGCCATGAAAAACCAACATCTTTTATCTTTTTTTCTAATTTAGGATTTATATTCTGTGATCTTAAATGTGGAATTTCTCTTTTTACAACGTCTGCTAAACCCAAACTTCCAAATTTAGATAATTTAGGCAAAAAATTAATGATTTTTAAAATTCCAAAATCAGATGGCCCTAAAACTTTAGCTGTTAATAAGCCTATTATTGCTCCAAAAAATCTTCCAAACAAGGAACTTGTCAACAAATAGAAGGTATCATTAGCAACTTTCTTTATCATATTATTTTATTAATCAAATTAGATATAGCTAATTCCAAATTTATTTTTTTATTTGTTATAGAATATTTTTCTGTATAATTATTCATACAATCTATATGAAAATTATCATAAGATTCTTTTACCATTTCTTTTACAGAAAGTGGATTTCCACTGATATATATACATCTTTTTTTTATACTATCTAAAGCATTCTCTGTAAGATTTCTTAAGCCTATATTAAAAAAAACGATTGGTTTGTTAGTTGCAGCCGCTAATGCAAAAGCTGAAGTAGGATAATCAAAAATAAACACATCTGCTTTATCTATTATTTTATAAAAATCTTTTTTTTGAACTATTTCAATATAATTTGGATTTAATTTTTGTGATATTCTTTCTTTTAAATGTATTTTTTTTAAAATCCTTTTTGGTTTAAATGTTCCTTTAAACTGTTCTAGCATTGAGTCTTGCCAATACATATATGCTAAATCATTATATTCTCTATATGGACCATACCTATGAGTTCCTGAATATGAAGTAGGTACATACATAATAGTATTAAGTTTATTTTTATTTATTTTGATTATATTTTTATCTTTATATAAATATCTAACTCTTTTTGAATCTCTTTTAATAACCTCAGGTGTTATATTAAATAAATTATCACCTCCTGTTAAAAAATCCCTACAACCCAACTCTCCATATCCTATTAAATAATCACAATATTCCTGTTCTACTTTGCAAAAAATTGGTTCATCAATATCTCCAATACTTTCTCCATGAAAAATACTAATAATTTTTTTATTTTTCAATTTAGCATTAGCCGCAATAATTCTTGCTGATAATTGAGCTAAAGTACCAGTTACTAAAATATCTGATTTGATGGTTATACTAGAACCTGAATTATGATATTTGAAAAATTCTTTTTTTAAAAAATTTAAAAAAAATTCAGAAAAACTTATATTTTTATTGAAAATTTTAATAAGATTATTATTTAATAACCTTATATTTTTTTCTAAAATATTCCATTGTTTTATTCCTTCTATATATTCAAATCTTAAATCTAAAGGTTGATTTTCAATATAAATAGAATTAAGACTTAAACTAAATTTATTTAGGCCACTAACATTATCTAAAAACATTAATTTATATTTAGGAGAAAAAGAAACAATTCTATTTATAAGATTAAATATTTTTTTTTTAATATTCTTTTTATTTTTAAAATAATATTTATCTGAATCAAATAAATCATTGGAAACTGAATTATAATTAATTGGCCAATCACAACGATTATTTATAAAATACTTTCTATAAATATTATGATTAACATTAAGTATACTATATTCAAATTTTACAAAATAATATGAACATAATAACTGCGTCAAATGATGATAATAAATAGCAACTAAATTATTGTATTTGTTTTTATTATTTAATTTCAATAAATCGCTACATTCTTTAAAAGAATCATCTAAACAATTCAATATTTTAAATGAAATCTCATTATAGAAATTAATATCAAAAATTTCTTTAGGTAAATCATTTTTTTTATTTTCAATATTAATCATTAATAATTATTCTCCTCTAATCATCTTCCATCTTCTTGGCACATTTTTATTTATATTATTTATTTTTGGATTATTAATTAAAAACTTTATAATATCATCAATACCAAATGAATCATTGTTTTGGAAATAATTGAAAATTTCAGATATAACTATAATATCTTCTTTAGTATCTACTTCTAACTCTAATTCGGGATAATTCCATTTTTCAGGAGCAACAATATTTTTTATTTTATATAAATTTGGGTTTTGTCTAATAAAAAGAGTACCATGTTCTCTGATTTTTTTATCATTAACTCTGTCATTTGAATCTTTTAATGTAGATAATTTAAATACTTCTACTTCCATACCTGGTGGAAATGTAGTTTTAAGATCATTTCCTACAAAATCCAAATCATTAATATCATTTAAAAATTCATTTATAATATAATCAACTACTATAGGGTCAATTAATGGACAGTCACCAAAAACTTCAACTCCTATTGTTGCATTCATGTATTCTAATGATTCTAAAATTCGAGATAAAACATCCTCTTCATCTCCCCTATAACATGAAATATTATTTTTCTTACAGTAATTTTCTATAACATCATTTTCTTTATTAGTTGATGTTGCTACTACTATATCATCAAGTAATTTAGATTTTTTTAATCGAGAAATAAGATAGCCAAGCAATGGTTTACTTGATATTTCATACATTGCTTTACCTGGAAATCTTGTTGAGCCCATTCTAACCTGAATTGAAGCAACAATTTTCATTTAATATTTTACTACAATTATTAAAAATATTTTATTATTAGTCATCACTTATATCTTCCCATTGCAAAATATGATCTTCGTCTAAATCAATATTTATCTTTTTTCCAATTACTGAATCCCAATATAAAGTACTAATACCTGTACCCGGTCTTTTATATGTTAAATCCTCATAAGTTAAAACATGACCTTTAAAAATTTTATGTTTTAATACAATACTTCTTCTTGCATTCAATCTAGAAATCTGCTCTGTTTCTATTGGCTCTTTAATACTTTTGACACCAATAGTATTATGAATTTTATTTAATAATTTAACAAAACATTTAAGATCATCTACATCCATAGCGTGATAATGATCATTTCCAGGTAAATTTTTATCATATGTAAAATGTTTTTCTATAACTACAGCTCCTAATAGGAATGAAGTTATCAATGATGTCATATTATTATCAGGAAGAGTATGGTCCGAATATCCAATTATATAATCAGGATAATGAGTTATCAAACTTTTAATCATATTTAAATTTGCGTTACTATCTTTAGTCGGATAATTCAAAATACAATGTAAAAGTGCAATGTCTTTACTACCTTGATTATTTAAAACTCCTATTGCTTTATCTATTTCATCTATGGATGAAGCTCCTGTTGATAAGACAATTGGTTTATTTTTAGAAGCAACTTTACGTAATAATGGAACATTTGTTAAATCAGCTGAAGCAATTTTATAAAATGACATAATTGGATCAAGGAAGTCTATAGATTCATCATCAAATGGAGTAGATATAAAATCTATATTTATTTTATTACAATATCTAGATAATTTTATAAAATCTTCAGAATTAAATGAATCATACTTCTTAAATAATTCGTACTGACTCTTAGTAGATTCTTTTTTCAAATCCCAATATGAAGGAGATTTTTTTGAGGCTAGAGTCTTAGCCTTATAACTTTGAAATTTTGCAGCATCAGCACCACCTTCTTTTGCTAAATCAATTAGTTCATATGCTTTATCTATTGAACCTTCATGATTAACGCCAATTTCAGCTATAATGTAAGGCTTAGAATTAGGAGTTACTATTCTATCTCCTAGTTGAATGCTTTTATTATTTTTTATTTTTTCCATGCTTATTATTCATTTTTTTATCATGGAGCTTAAGATCTTTCTTATTATTTGTAATATTATCTTGATGTCTACGATATCTATATAAAGGTAATTTAAGATACTCAATTACATATTTTTTTTCAAATCTAATTCTAAGCTCTTTTTCTTCATTTAAACGAAAATCCTCATCATATAAACCTACTTCAAATAACTGATTAGATTTAAACATAATGCCACAACCAATCGGGTCTATTAAACTTGATTTTCTTTCAATAACTTCTTCTTCATTATCAACAAGATAATAATCACATGCAACTGCATCAATTTCTTTGTTTTGCTCCAAATATTCGTGTAAAAATAATAAAAAATACTCATTGACATAATCATCGGAATCTACTCTTACAATGTAGTGAGCTCTTGATAATTTAATTCCCTTATTAAGAGAAGCTGGTAAGCCAATGTTATTTTTATTATTAATAATTTTAATTTCATTTTTAAACAAGTCAATAATATTACTAGTTCTATCTGTGCTCGCATCATTAATTACAATTATTTCAAATAAATCCCTATCAATTGACTGATTCAATAATGAGCGCAAGCATCTACCCAGCCATTTTTCTTGATTATATACAGGAATAATTATAGATATGCAGGGGAATTTCATTATTATAATACTCTTTTTAGGGCTTTCCTTATTTTACTATCAAAATCATCTATCATATTAATGGATATAGGCAAAGATACCGATCTATTTAACAAGTTAAGTGATTTTGTAAATACTTTTAACAATTTTTGATTATATTGTTGAGCTATTTCATCCATATGATTCCAATGACCTGCAAAATGCCAAGTAATAGCCTCAGGTAAAATTTTTGTACCTAACCCTTTATTTATCAACTCATCTCTACATTTTTTTGCTATATTATTATTTTCAACAAAAAATACTAAAGCATCAGCCGTTTCAAATGAATTATTAGGGATAGTTCTTAGAGTTAAATTTAAATCATGTATTTTTTCTTGAATTTTATAAGCATTTTCTCTTTGTTTTTTAACTACAAAATCTAGTTTTTTTAGTTGCGCTAAACCAACAGCTCCCTGCATTTCATTCATTCTATAATTAAAACCACTACTAGATCTACTATCTTCCCAACGAGGTAACTTGGGATTATTTTCATGGCCATGATCATGCCAAGCTGCTGCTTTTTCATAAATCTCTTTATTTTTAAATGTTATCATGCCACCTTCACCGGTAGTCATAGTTTTTGCAAAATCAAAACTAAATGTTCCGATATCACCATAAGTTCCTAATGGAATTTGATTAAAAAATCCACCACATCCCCACGCTGTATCTTCGATTAATATTAAATTATATTTTTTTGCTATTTTTTTTATCTTATCTAATCTAGCTGGTGTTCCAAGCATATGAACAACTATAATTGCTTTAGTTTTTGTTGTTATTTTTTTTTCTAAATCATATGGATCCATATTTAAGGTATCATCTATTTCAGTAACTATTGGAGTTGCTTGTGATTCAATAATTGCTTCAGCTGTTGCAACAAAAGTAAAAGATTGTGTTATTACTTCGTCACCTTTTTTAATTCCAATAGATGCTAATGCTACTCTAAGAGCTGCTGTACCTGAGGTTACAGCTAAAGAATAAGGAGAATTCATTCGTTTTGAAAAGTTATCTTCAAAATCCCTTACTTTATAAATATCATTTCTCAAATTATCAAAACTATGCCTGAATAATATTTTACTATCTTTAAAAAGATGTTCTAATTCATGAAATTCTTCCTTACCAATAAGTTCAAATCCTGGCATCTAACTCTCCTTTTACTTAATTACTAATTTATTTAAAATCATCTGAATTTCATCTTCATAAAAAGTAATTGGATTTTGATCTAGTGCTAACTTTAAATCCATAGTATCTTTAACAAATTCCTCAATATTTTTCTGATATACACCAAAAATAGAAATTTCATTAGGGATATTCAACTGATTCCATATATTAAATATAAAATCAATAAAGGATGCTGCATTTTTAATATCATTTTTTGAATCAAATAGATTGTTCCTATATAAGGATGTATAAGAATAAAAACCTTTACTTATATTATATTCAATAACATGTGGTAAAAATATTGCTCCTCCTATACCATGTGGCACTTTGTAATGCACCCCTAGTGGATAAGACATTGCAGCAGCTGGACCAGTACCAGAATTCATTAGAGCAATTGCAGATAAAAATGCTCCATACATTATTGATTCTCTTACTAAAATATTATTTAAATCATCTTTTAGTTTAGGTAAATTTTCTATCACTAATTTAAAGCCCTGTTTAGCAAACATTTGGGCCATTACATTAGTTTTTTTAGCTACGAATGCTTCAGTTGCATGAACAAGACTATCAACACCTGCAGATATTGAAGGTTTAATAGGACATGAAAGTGTTAATTCAGGATCTAAAATACTAAATTTAGGCCTAATAGATTCACCATTTATTCCCATTTTCTTTTTTTCTTTTAAATCTATAAAAGAAGCATTTGGAGTAATCTCACTTCCAGTTCCTGCGGTAGTAGGTAATGCAATAATAGGTAAAATATTACTATTAAATTTTTCAAAACCTCTATATTTAATTGCAGAATCTAAATTAGTATATAATACAGAAAGGCCTTTTGCCATATCTAAAGCACTACCTCCTCCAATACCAACAAAGGCATCCAATATAGAATCTTCAGGAAAAATCCTTTTATCTTCTAATTTATCATAGGTAGGCTCAGATATGTCACATTCTACAATAATCTTATTACAATTAATTGATTCAATAAATTCGCTTATTAAATCAACAGATAATAAAGCATGATCAATTACAATACAAATATTTTTATAATTATTATCAGAAATAATATCATTAATCTTATATCTTACGCCAGATCCAAAAAATATATTTGCATAAAATCTAAAATTAAATTTATTCATAATTCCTCATTTAATACATTTCACTTTATTATTCAACAATGAATAACAACCACATTCACTAATATTTTTATTATTAAAATTTATTTTCTCACCTTTTTTATTTATCCAAGCTACTCTTTTAGCAGGATTTCCTACAACTAAAGAAAAATCATCAACATCTTTAGTGACTACTGAACCAGAACCAATCATAGAATATACTCCAATTGACAAACCACAAACTATTGTAGCATTAGCTCCGATAGAAGCAGACTTTTTAACAATAGTTTTCGAATAAAAACTAGAACCTTTTTGAGGAAATTCAGATCTTGGTAATTTGATATTTGTAAAAACCATTGATGGACCACAAAATACATAATCTTGAAGCTCAACACCTTCATAAATGGAAACATTATTTTGAATTTTAACATTATTGCCAATTTTAACATTATTTCCTACATTAACATTTTGGCCAATAGAACAATTATCTCCTATAAAAGCACCTTTTTGTATATGCGAAAAATGCCATATTTTTGTATCTTTACCAATTTTAACTTTATCATCTACGTAGCTTGAATTATGAACAAAATATTTTTTTTTCATTATTTTAATAAACCTTCACTTACTTTTGTTAATATATTCATTACTTCAATAGCATTAGTACTATTTGCTATTTTTACTGGTTTTCCATCTAAATGTTCGATAAAATACTCTAATTCCATTTGCAATGGAAGTTTATCAAAATCATATTCAATTAATGTACTACTTTTTTTATTAATAACAGGAATACCTGATTCCCAATTAATTTTTTTATCATAATAATAAAGTGGTTTTCCTTCAATTGAGTCTTCAAAATGAAGCATTCCTTTTGATCCAATCACAATAAATCTATGCTCTTTAAATGGGTGCAACCAACTTACAAAAATATGACCAGTTATGTTATCAGGATATTTAATTACAGATAATGTTGTATCATGAATACCTTTTTGAACAATATCATTACCAGAAGATTGTATACTAATTGGATTTTCCCCAATAATATATTGGAATAATGCTATATCATGCGGAGCAAAACTCCAAAAAACATTTTCATTAGTTCTAATAGTTCCAAAATTCAGTCTATTACTATATAAATATTGGATATCACCAATTGAGCCAGAATCAATAATTTCTTTTATCTTTATAAATGCGGGGTGAAAAAGAAGAACATGACCAACCATTAGGTTGACTTTTTTCTTTTTAGCTAAATTACATATTTCAATTGCATCTTCCATTGTTGTTGTAATTGGCTTCTCAATTAAAATATGATTTTTAGAATTAATTATTTTTTTTGCAATATTATAGTGTTTTTCAGCTGGAGTAGCAACTACATATCCATCAAATCCATAATTGATTGCAGTATCTACATCATTAAAAATTTGAATATAAGGATACTTATCTTTATATTTTTCAAGAATCTTACTATCTACATCAACAATGCCACCTAACGAACTAATTTGATCAAGTGTTTTAATATGATTTTTTCCCCAATTACCAGCTCCAATAACACATATTTTTTTATGATTCATATTGTTTGTACCAATCTATGAATTTTTCTAATCCAACATCAATATTAATTTTAGGGATGAAGCCAAGCTTCTGATTACTTTTAGATATATCTGCATAAGTTTCTTCTACATCACCATCTTGCATTGGCAAATATTCTACATTAGCTTTTTTAGCTAAATATTTTTCTATATGATAGACTAAATCCATTAATTCTACTGTTTTATTATTGCCAAGATTAAATATTTCACAATCATAATTTTTTTCTATAGATAAACGAACACCAATAATTATATCATCAATATATGTAAAATCTCTTTTCATTTTCCCATGATTAAATATCGAAATTTTTTGGTTAGAACTAATTTTATCTGCAAATATATAATATGCCATATCTGGTCTTCCCCATGGACCATAAACTGTGAAAAATCTTAACCCCGTTGTCTTTATTCCAAATAAATTTGAATATGAACGAGCAATTAACTCATTAGAAATTTTTGATGCCGCATATATAGATAAAGGGTCAGAGACTACGTCATTTTCATTAAAAGGAATTTTATTATTTCCACCATATACTGATGAACTTGAGGCGTAAATCAAACCTTTAACTTTATACCTTTTACATAATTCAATAACATTAGTAAAACCAACAATATTATTTTGTATATAGGAAAATGGATTTTTTATACTATATCTCACACCTGCTTGAGCAGCCATATTAACTACAATATTAGGTTTAAATTTAATAAAAACTTTTTCTAATTCATTAAAAGAACAAATATTTACATTTTTAAATTTAAAATTTTTAAATTTTTTCAATTTATTTAATCTAGTATTTTTTAATTTTATACTATAATAATTATTAATATCATCTATCCCATATATTTCAATTTTATCTTTAAGTAATGATTTAGCTAAATGAAAACCTATAAAACCTGCAGAACCAGTAATTAATATTCTTTTATAATTCATAAAAAACTATCTAAAACTAAGATTTATTTTCTGAGTAATAATATTCATAATAATTATAATAGTATCCACTTCCATAGGAATGTTCTCTTGAAATCGCATTCATTACAACTCCTGTAATTTTTATATCAGCATTATTTAAAGTTTTCAATACTCTTTCCAAAGCTCCTTTTTCAGAAACACCTGCTCTAATAACTAAGATAAATTGATTGACATGTCTAAGTATAATATGAGCATCAGTTACTGCAACAAGTGGTGGCGAATCAAATAATACAACATCATAATTATTCTTAATTTCTTTAATAAAACTATTCATCAATTCTGAATGTAAAAGTTCTGATGGATTTGGTGGTATTATGCCTGAGGATATAACATCTAAATTATCAATATTTGTAGTATTAATAATTTCATTAAGTTTTTTATTTCCAGTAAGATAATTAGTTAATCCTGATTTTTTTTCTACATGAAATATTTTATGTACAACTGGTTTTCTTAAATCAGAGTCAATTAATAAAGTCTTCTTACCTAAATTAGCATAAGTAATAGCTAAATTTGCAACAGTTGTTGTTTTTCCCTCTCCAGGTCCAGGACTACTTACTAATATGATATTAGCCTTATCTTTAGGTGAAGAATATAACAAACTCGTTCTTAAGCCTCTATAAGATTCAGAAATAGGTGACTTAGGATCTTCTGAAATAATTAATCTTCTTTCTATACTTTTAGTATCTTGATTCTTGATAAAATCTTTTTCTATTTTTTTATTTTTAGTATCTTTGTCAAGATTTGGGATTAAAGCTAATATTGACAGACCTCTTCTTTCAATCTGTTCAATTGATTTAATAGTATAATCAAAATATTCAATAATAAAACAAATACTTAAACTCAAAATCAAACCAAATATTATACTAGATGTAATTATAAATATTTTATTTGGTGCTACGGGGCTATTATTAGAAATTGCCTTATCAATTATTCTAATTTTACTTAATCGAGAAGCTTCGCCTATTCTTGACTCTTCTAATTTTTGACTAATAAAGCCAAAAGTTTCTGAGTGTATTACCCTAAGTCTTTCTAAACGAGAATATTCAATAATTTTTTCAGGTAATTTTTTTAAATCATTTTCATATTCCAATAATAATTTTTCAAATGCATTTTTTTTTGAAATCATTAATGCTTTTGATGAAGAAATACTTAAAGATGAATCAATCAACTCCTGTCTGTAAATGAGAGGATCATACACCGAAACTTCATTTTCAATAAGGAGTTCTATTTCTTTCCGAATATTTGATTTAATAAATTTTAATTTTTTTTCTAGTTCTAAAACAGCAGAGTGATTATTCTCATATTTAGATTTTGTCACAATCAATTCTTCTTCATAAGAATTCATTTCATTTTTCAATGCTCCAATACGAGTATAAATTGTGCTCAAAATTTCACTAACCATTTTAATTTCTTGCTTAGTTTTTAAATCATCTAAATATTTTTCTCTTTCTTCAGCTATAGATATAGCTGCTAAAATATTATTATATTCTGATTCAACTTTAGTTAAATTTTCTAATAAAATTTCAGCATTATAATTACTTGAAAAAATTCTTTCTTTTTCTTGATATTTTTTCAATTTATTTTCGATCTTTTCTAATTCTATTTTTTTAGTTTCTATTTGTTCTTGTAAAAATGATTTCAAATGACTCATTTCTCCAGTAATCCATTTAAGATCTCTATCCATGTATGTTTTAATAAAATTATTAACTAAAAAAGATGCTTCAGAAGGATTTTTACTTTTAATCGATACTACTACTGCATTACTTGTTCTACTGCTTTTAATTGTTAGAGAATTTCTAAGTTTTTTACCAAATTTTACTTTTTTCTGTTCTAATGTAAGTTCTTTAGTTTTTTTATCAAAATTCAAATATTTAGTAAAATTATTATCATTTTTATTAAAAAAATCAAGATTTTTATCTAATCCATTTCTTAATATTTCTTCAATTGCTAATTCACTTGTAGTTCTTGATTTCAATACAGAAATTTCATTATCAATAAAGTTTCTATCTCCAGATATTCCAACACTAAGCATAGAAAGTCCAGATTGCTCTTTACTGATTAATATTTTAGACTGTGCTGAGTAAATATTAGGAGAAAGATAGGAATATAGAGTACCTACAAAAAACGAAATCAATGTTAAAAATATTATAAGCTTATAATTTTTATTAATTACAAAATAAAAATCAGTTAAAGAATATTCAGGTTCTTGATTATCTGTATTTGAATCATTCATTAAATATTAATTATTTTTTGAATCCTCTAAATTTATTAAAACATTAATTAAACTTAAAATAATTGATGGTAAATTAGATGACATAAAAAATCTTGATAATGTTTTTTCTTTAATATAAATAGTGTCATGTGGATATAAGTTAATTTCAGATTGAATGGTATCATCTAAAACATCATACAAATTAACAAAATCAGAACCACCATTTTTTCTATAAATAATTAAATTATTTAAATCAGCTCCTTGTTTATAGCCCCCAGCTATACCTAATGCACTTAATATATGTATTTTATCATATACTAAATAAAGACCAGGGTTTTCTACATGACCCATAATATTAACATACATTCTAATAACCCCATCATTTCCAGTTATATATGATTCATTGGAAATTAAATTTTGTTCAGCTGAACAAATAAGGGTTGAAATAAATATCATAGATGTTATATATATTTTTTTCATAATCAAATTTAAGACTATTATAACCTATTCTTATAATAAATTATTAATAGGATTTCCATTTAAAATATTAATGCAATTATTTTTTAAAAATGATACTAATTCTTTTGATATTTTTTTTTCTATAAAGTCATAAGTATCTTTAATACAAAAATTTCTTTTTCTGCAATTATGAGCATCAGATCCGATAAGATGAATGTATCCATTGGTAATAATTATATTTGATATTTCCTTAATATTTTTTCCAAATTTTCCAATTATACTTCCTGCATCAAGCTGCAATACATAATCTCTATTTATCCATGTTTCTAATATGTTTACATTTTCTTGAACAAACCGATATCTTTCTGGATGGGCTATTATTGGTGTAATTCCATTCATTTGCAATTTATAAAATTCATCTTCATATCCAAATGGAAAAATATTTGACTTAAATTCAATTAACATATATTTTTGATTTCCAATTGTAACTAAAGGATTTTTTGATATTTCTATTAAATTGGGCAAATAAAAAACTTCAGCTGATAAATGCATATTTATACTTAGTTCATTCTTATCTATATTGCTTTGTAATATCTTTATCTGATTTTTGAGATAATTAAAATCAACATTTCTACCTTCCATTTTAGGATGCTGGAAATGAACTGTTTGAACTATATCAGTTATCCCCTGATTTGAAGCATATCTCAACATACTCATCGATTCTTCAATGGTTTTTGGTCCATCATCTACATTAGGTAAAACATGGTTATGGAAATCAATCATTTGTAAAATTTTATTACAGCATCAGTTATTGTATCTAATTCATCATAAGTTAAATAAGGATGCATTGGGATACTAAAAATAGTTTGAGATATTTTTTTAGAAACTGGAAATGTATTATCAATTATATTTTTATATATATCTAATTCTGAAAATATTTTTTTATAATAAATAGCTAATGGTATTCCCTTTTCTTTTAAAGACTTAACTAAAGAATCTCTCTCTGATTCATTTTTTAAAAGTAAAGAATACTGTGCCCAAGCAGAAACATTACCATTTTCTATAAAAGGAGTAACTAAATATTTAGATAATTTATCAGAATAATAATCAGCAATTTCATTTCTTGAAATCAATTCATCATTAAAGATATCTAATTTATTTAATAGAACGTTAGCTTGCAAAGTATCTAATCTACTGTTTAAACCTACTCTTACATTATCATATTTATCTTTTCCTTGACCATGAACTCTTATTGATCTACATAATTCTGCAATATTACTATCATTTGTAAAAATTGCTCCACCATCACCGTAACATCCAAAAGGCTTAGCTGGGAAAAATGATGTTGAAGACACATCTCCAAATGAGCATGATCTTTTATTATTATAAGTTGCTCCAAAGGATTGAGCAGCATCCTCAATTAGAAATAAATTATATTTTCTTGCTATTTGTTTAATTTTATCATAATCTGCTAACTGACCAAATAAATCTACTGCAATTATAACCCTTGGAATCAACTTTCCATCCTTTAAAACTTTATTTATTTCTGATTCTAATAATTCTGGATTAATATTAAAATTTCTTCTATTGATATCAACAAATACTGGTGTTGCTCCGACTAATGAAATTACTTCAGTTGTTGCAAAATAAGAAAAATTTGTTGTAAATACAGCATCACCAGGACCTATGTTTTTAGCCATCAGTGGTATTAACAATGCATCTGTTCCATTTGCACATGATATACAATGTTCTACACCAACATACTCTGCAAGTTTTTTTTCTAGATCAAAAACTTTTTGACCAAGAATAAAATCCCCTTTATTAAGAGTATCTAATATATCTCTATTTAAATTATCCTTTATTTTTTCATACTGCTTATTTAAATCAATGAATTTAATTTTATAACCTCATATATTTTTTATTATTATAAATCCCTTTTAAGTCATATATCAGACTACTACTGCTAAATTTTAAAGAATCTACATCTATATTTAAAAACTCAGTGTGACCAACTGAAATTATAATACAATCATAACTATTATTTTTCAAATTATTAAAGTCGCTCAAATATATTTTATATTTTTTTTGTACTTCATCTTTTGAAGCATATGGATCGTAAACATCAATTGAAAAATCATTTGATAGTTTTCTAAATAACTCAAAAACCTTACTATTACGAATATCTGGACAATTTTCTTTAAAAGTCACACCCATAATTAATGCTTTAAGTTTTCTTTTATATGTTTTTTTTAAAAAAAAATTCTTTACATTGTCTACTATAAAAGTAACATAACTATCATTCAATTTTCTTCCTGACAATATTATCTTTGATTTATAACCTGACTGACTGGCTTTATAAGTAAGATAGTATGGGTCCACTCCAATGCAATGTCCTCCTACTAAACCAGGCTTAAATGGAAGAAAGTTCCATTTTGTTCCAGCCGCATCCAGCACCTCTTGTGTATCTAATCCCAATTTACTAAACAAGATAGATAATTCATTAACAAATGCTATATTAATATCTCTCTGACAATTTTCAATAATTTTAGCAGCTTCTGCAACTTTTATATTACTCGCAAGACAAGTTCCTGCTACTATAATACTTTTATATAAATTATCTACAAATTTAGCAGTTTTTGTATTTGAACCACTTGTTACTTTAACAATTTTTGTTAAGGTTCTTTTTTTATCTCCTGGATTAATTCTTTCAGGGCTATATCCACAAAAAAAATCTTTATTATATTTTAATCCAGATGCTTTTTCTAATACTGGGACACAATCTTCCTCAGTGCAACCGGGATAAACTGTTGATTCATAAATAACTACATCATTCTTATTAATTATAGAACCGATACTCTTTGTTGCAGATAATAAAATAGCTAAATCTGGTTCATTTTTGTTATTGATAGGAGTTGGAACAGAAATAATATAAATATTACAATTAGTCAAATCTTGTATATTAGAAGTTAATGAAAGCTTTATTGAAGATTGAAGATTACGCTTACTTATTTCACCTGTAGAATCATGGCCAATTAATAATTCTTTAATCCTATTTTTATTTATATCATAAGCAGTAGTATTATATTTTTTACCAAATTCAACAGCTAAAGGCAAGCCGACATAACCAAGACCAACAATACCTATTTTATGATTATTCTTCATAAGTTATAATTTAATAAATTTAAATTATATCAACCTCTAACTTTAAATTTAGATTGAATTTATTAAAAACTTCATTTTGGACTTTATCAATTAAAGCTGAGATATCTTCTCCGCTTCCATTTCTATTAACGACCCAATTCTTATGTTTATCTGAAAAATAATAATCATCAGATAAATCTAATTTGTTATAAATAGAATTAACATACTCCCATGCTTTCTTTTCATTATTTACAAAGGTGGAACCAAAAGAGTAACCACTCGGT
>MDSV01129949.1_pt1 | contig 19355 bp, 13 predicted proteins | sample 810851 | NCBI WGS metagenome assembly MDSV01 (sample SAMN05326640, study PRJNA326480) | marine metagenome | isolation source: seawater | place: Atlantic Ocean: North East | collected 2012 | reverse complement strand
CCGATCCGGGTTGTTCGATGCCATGCAGCGACGGGAGGTTTACGCGACAACCGGTCCGCGAATAACACTGCGTGTCTTTGGCGGATGGGACTACACACATCGGGATGCGCTGGAGCCAAACCTGGCCCTTATTGGTTATCGTGGGGGTGTGCCTATGGGTGGCGATCTAACCCGGGCTCCGGAAACCAGGGTGCCGAGTTTTCTGATTCGAGCGACCCGCGATGCGGACGGCGCCAATCTAGATCGTGTTCAGGTCGTCAAGGGCTGGCTCGCCTTTGATGGGATGACGCACGAAAAGATCTACAACGCTGCGGTATCGAATGGACGAATGATCGATGCGAAGGGACAGGTAGACCCGGTCGGTAACACGGTTGATGGGGCGTCGTTTACAAACGCTATTGGCGATCCCGAATTATCGGTCGTGTGGGTAGACCCTGATTTCGATCCGGACGAGGCGGCGTTCTATTATGTTCGGGTTCTGGAGATTCCCACCCCGCGCTGGACAGCTTACGATACGACTTACTTCGATTTGCAGGATTTGCCGAAAGAGATTCAGATGGTGACCCAGGAGCGTGCTTACAGTTCACCCATTTGGTACACCCCGTGATTGTGAAATTGCGCTACAACCAGTATTTTTGGGGTAGAAACCAGTTAGGAGCACTCAACCATGAGTAACTTCAGATACGGATGCGAAAGCTATAGTTGGGTAATGTCTGGTGACAAATACCTAGGGAATATTCCGCATCTATGTAAGGTCATAAGTCAGGCCGGGCTTGCCGGTATTGAAACGTCCATGCGTATGGCCGGTGAATATGGTGCGGACCCGGGATTGATGACGGAGGTGCTAAAGGAATACGACCTGGCATTGGTTGCGACCTCATTAGGTGGTGGCTTTGGAAAAAATCCCAGTTTGAATGAAGAAGAGCGAGCAGCGGCAGGGCAGGTGTTCGACTTTATCTCTCACTTTCCTGAGCCCAGGCTCAGCCTGTCGCATTACTCCAGAAACCGGGACAATCTATTGGAACGTCAGCGCAATGCTATGAGCTGTTACAATGAAATAGGAAGGATGGCTACCGAGTTGGGCATCGCTTGTGCGCTGCATCCCAGCTCATATCCCACCTCGATTTTTATAACGGACAGTGACTATCGGGTCATGCTGGATGAGATGGACCCTGAGGTTGTAAAGTATTGCCCGGACACGGGACATATTGCGAATGGAGACATGGACGTCTACGAAATTTTCACTACCTATATGCCTATTATTGGTCACGTGCATATGAAGGATATTACCGTGGATAAGAAATGGGCGCCAAATGGGGAGGGATGCATCGATTTTCCTCGGCTGATGAAGATGCTTGATGATGCGAACTACATTGGTTGGATCGTGTTCGAGGAAGAGTCGGATGCAGCGAGAGAAGATCCCGACGCGGCAACACTAAAGAATGGCCGTTATCTTGCGGAGACGATACTGCCGTTAGGTTATTAACGCCCCACCTATATTGGAGGTGATCCGCGTAAAGTTAATCTTTAAAATAACTGACTGATCACTTATTATTGATCGATGAGATTGCGGGATGAAAAAAAGAAGGAAGCAATTTTCGATGCCACAATTGCGCTGGTCAACGAAATAGGCTTCGCCGAAGCATCGACCTCCAAGATAGCGAAAGCCGCAAATGTATCGCCAGCGACAATATACATTTACTACAAAGACAAACAGGATCTTTTAACTTCAATATACATTGAGGTTAAAAAGCGAAAAAGTTCGGCGACGATGGAAGGATTCGAAGCGTCAGCACCTATCAAAGAAACATTTCAAAAGGTATGGCACAACTCATTTAGGTTCGCCTCAACATACCAGGGTTACATTCAATACATCGAACAATTCGCGAACTCACCGTATTACGACCTGGTGGAAGATACACAGAGCGATGACATGTTTAAACCGGTCCGGTCAGCGCTGGCAGAAGCGGCCAGGCAAAAACTCATTAGAAAGGTGGATTTCGATATGTTGGTGGCCTTCACTTTTTATCCTCTAGCGATGCTATCCAACACCAGAACCACCAAGAATCTCAGAATGACACCAAAGAACATTGAAACCGCATTTGAGATGGCCTGGGCTGCAATAAAACTCTAGGTTTCATCTGCGTTTAATTAGAGGAGAAAAAATTGAAGACTGATACTCACACACTTTCCCTTGATACTACCGACGCCACACTGGACCTGGTTGGCGGTAAGGGCCAATCCCTGGCCAGTATGACGAGCGCAGGGTTCGATGTGCCGGGCGGGTTTTACCTTACCACCACGGCCTACAGGAGCTTTGTAAAAGCGAACGATCTGCAAACAAAGATTATCGAGTTGGCAAAACCGGAAATCGGTAAGCACACCTTGTCATTCGATGCGGCAGCGGAGTCTATTCAGGCACTGATCGGCAAACCGGAATTTCCAGAAGAAATAGCAGATGAAATCCGTGCGGCCTATGCTGCACTGGAAGGGGACGATCCGGCGGTAGCGGTCCGTTCATCCGCTAACGCAGAAGATCTGCCGGACATGTCCTTTGCGGGGCAGCAGGATACTTATCTGAATATTCGCGGTGAGGATGCTTTGCTTGCGGCAGTGCAAAACTGTTGGGCATCTCTCTGGACCGCGAGGGCGATAAGTTACCGCCATCAGATGGGTATTGACCAGGATGTTGTGGCCATGGCGGTGGTTGTTCAGCTGATGGTCGCTTCTGATGTTTCGGGTATCTTGTTTACGGCCAACCCGGTTACGGGGGAACGATCTGAGATTATTATCAACGCCAGTTTTGGTTTGGGTGAGGCGGTAGTCAGCGGGCAGGTGACGCCGGATACCTTTGTGATGGATCGTGAATCACTGAAGGCGAAGGAAACTACCATCGGTACTAAGGAACATCAGATTGTCTCCGATGGCGATCAGGGCGTTCGACTTGAAGACATCATCGAAGATGCGCGGGGTGAATCCTCGTTGTCGGAAGGTGAACTCAAAGAGCTGGGATCACTCGCGCTAAAGATCGAGAAGCACTACGGTGGTGTCCCGCAGGATATCGAGTGGGCTATCAAAGACGGTGAACTTTGGCTGTTGCAATCGCGTCCCATCACCAATCTGCCGCCGCAGCCGATTCCTGATGTTTGGGAGCCCACACCCCCTGCACGGGTGATGGTGCGACGCCAGATCGTTGAGAACATTCCGGGTCCGGTCTGCCCCCTGTTCGAAGAGCTCTATCTGTGGGAAGGTCTGCAGCTGGAGCAGCCGGGTGGAAGAGCTGATTCCGAAGAGTGGGAACAGACGATGTCTGGCCCTTTGTATGTAACGGTGAATGGTATCGCCTATCAACGGCAGGACTTCCGACCTGAACCCGTTGGTCCATTGTCCAAGGCGTTCTTGATCCCCGGTGTGAATGACGAATCAGGCAGAACAGAAGAGGAAGCCTCCCAGGAGTTGTTTCAGATGCTAAGGGACGCGACCAAAACGCCGGAACAGGACGCCCTGGCAAAAGACGACATGGCGCTGTTCCGTAACTCACTGAACAAGGAAGATCGCGATGCTTTTGATGCAATGGCAAAAGAGCAGGATATTGAAACCCTGCCCCAGCATCTCACCGTGCCCGAGAGCAAGAATATGCGGATGTTTGCTCATCACAGGACGATAACCTGTGATGAAAAAATCAAAGGATGGCGCGAAAGAGCGGCGCCTGAATTAGCTACAACGATCGAAAAATGGAGAGATATTGATCCTGGAGCCGCATCAGACGGAGATCTGCTGACAGGAATTCGTGACCTGGCACACGCTGAGGGCCGATACTGGTCTGGCCGAAACGGCGGGAAGGTTTTCGGCGTTATCAAGACCTGCGATGAGCAGTTAAACGCCTTTCTACATGAGAATCTACCGGAACAAAACCTGACCAGCGGTATGTTCCTGAGTGGATTTCCATCAAGGCTAATGGAAGCTAATGAAGATCTGTGCGAAATCTCGAAACAGATTCAAGCCAACGATTCACTCCGCGAATTGACCCTGATTACCCCTAATACGCGGCTTCTGGATGAACTGAAAAAGCATCCCGATGCGGCTCCGATCGTTAAGGATATCCGTGCGTACCTGGATACGTATGGCCATCAGGGATACAGCCTGGACTTTGTTGAGCCGCCACCCGTGGATGAGCCTTCGCCGGTGTTAGCGACCCTTCAGATGATGGTGAGTGATCCGGATTATGATCCAAAGCAACACGATCGTGACGCGACCGAGAAGCGTGAAGCCGCGTTCAAGAAAGTCGAGGAAGCGCTTTCAGGCCTGACGTACTGGCAGTTCCGTTATCGTGTCTGGCATGCGTATCGTTATTATCCTTTCCGAGAGGATCTCCTGTTTCCGCTTGGAAGCGCCTGGCCGCTGCTGCGTCCCTTTGCGACGGAGTTTGGTAGACGAATGGTCAATGTGGGTACCTTTAAGCTTGCTGACGACACATATTATTTGCAGATGGCAGAACTTAGGGAATGCGCTGAGGCCCGGCGTGAGGAAAACCCCTTGCCACACTATGGTCAACTTGCGGCAGAGCGACGTGAGTTAAGAGAGGCTCGCAAGCGACTGCGTGCGCCTTCGGCTATCCCGCCGGAAGTCATTGGGAATATCTGGATATCGGAAGTGCAGGTAGAGAACGATCCGAATAGTGACACTATCAATGGCATCCCGGTTAGCCCCGGGTCAGTGACCGCACCCGCCAGCTTGATCAACTCACCGGCTGAGTTTGACCAGATGGAGCCTGACTCGATTCTCGTATGCCCGATGACAACCCCGGCCTGGACACAACTCTTTGCCCATGCCCGGGGACTTGTCACTGATATAGGGGGTATCCTCGGTCATGGTTCTATCGTTGCCAGAGAGTTTGGTATTCCGGCCGTAGTGGGGACCGGCATCAGCACCGAGAGGATAGTGCATGGGCAGAGGATCGCGATCGACGGCGATGCCGGTACTGTCTCGATTCTCTCGGAAGATTGAGTCAAACTCTTACCTTCTCTCAATTGGAAGCGTCATGATTCTAAGAACGTCCGTATTATGTCTGCTGGTGCAGCTTTTCCTGATCAATGGCATCCACGCGGCGGATCAAAACGAGTTGCCTGAAAACGACTTACCTGAAAACAAGAAGTCTGCGCCGGATTATGTCTTTGTGCATGGTGGGCAAGAGAGAACCTACAAGCTTCATGTGCCAGAGAACCTAGCTGAAAATCCGCCGCTGTTGTTTGTACTCCACGGTATGTCGATGACCAGCGACTGGACTTACGGGCGGGGATTCAATGAGCTTGCTGATCAACATGGGTTTGTTGTGGTGTATCCGCAAAGTCTGGAAAAAACCATCTATCTGACTGATTTCCTGGGATTGCGTGATCTGGACTGGATTGCAGTGACTGAGGTTGTGCGCTGGAATGCAGAGAATGAAGATGAAAGATACAGTGGTGTCAGTGATGTGGATTTTCTCTCACAATTGGCCAGAGAGCTCCAGCAAAAGTATGAGTTGAATCCCAAGAGGACTTTCGTGGCCGGATTTTCTAATGGCGGCTATATGAGCTATACGCTGATGTGTCAGGCGGGGGATACTTTTAGAGGTGCCGGTATCGTTGCGGGACTGATGGATGGTGTCATTGTGGACAGCTGTGCACCCAGTGGACCTAAACCATTAATTCATCTGCACGGTACAGCAGACTCAATGGTGCCGATCGAGGGCGATCTGCCAACACCCTCAGCTCATGATTCCGTGAAATACTTTGCAAAATTGAACAACGCGACAAAAGAGGAGACAGTTGACGTCTCTGAAAACACAACCTCCTATATCTATCGGCCTGAAGGTGAGGGTGCCGAAGCGCGTTTCTATAGAATCGAGGGGTTCATGCATTATTGGCCTGGCACCCCGTATATTGGCAAGATCAAGGGCAAGAAAATAGAGGATAACTCCGGCATTAGCGCGACGGCGCTTATCTGGGAGTTCTTCTCAAAGTATTGAGTGCTGTATTCCTTAAGCTAGCATCCTTATCGATGAACGGACTATTGGGTGAACTCTCTGATGGTCAGCGTTCGATAATCGGGGTTAGATTCTGTTCAGGACGCGGGAATTGCGATAGGGTGTCTGACCTTCAACTACTTCACGCTAATAAATTATTCTAAGGAACATAACTAATGGCTGATAGTTTTATTTTACCCATGGATACCACTGACGATGCGCTGGAGCTTATTGGCGGCAAAGGCAGATCATTGGCCAAGATGTCTAATGCTGGGTTTGATGTCCCTTCTGGTTTTCACCTAAATGCTGATGCGTATCGTGCGTTTATTTCAGAAAATAATCTTCAGGAACAAATCGTTGCCCTCGCTAAACCCGTACTCGAAAATAATTGGGCAACCTTTGAACCTGCATCCGCAGCAATTCAAAAATTAATCACTGCCTACGAGATATCTGAAACAGTAACTAAGCAGTTGCGTGAAACCTATGCCAATCTCGGCGGAGATCCCGCGGTGGCCGTTCGTTCATCAGCTAATGCGGAAGACCTGCCAGGTCTGTCATTTGCCGGGCAGCAGGAAACCTACCTGAATGTTAAAGGTGAAGATGCGTTGCTGGAGGCAGTACGTAATTGTTGGGCCTCTCTTTGGACCGCTCAAGCCATCAGCTATAGACATGAAAATGCGATCGAGCAGGGCTCAGTAGCCATGTCCGTTGTAGTTCAAATTATGGTACCGGCAGATGTAGCCGGAATTATGTTCACCGCAAATCCAGCAACTGGCGAACGTAACGAAATGATCATCAATGCTAGCTTTGGGTTGGGTGAGGCGGTTGTTGGCGGACAGGTCACACCTGACACCTTCATCGTTGACAGAGAATCAAAGCACGTTAAAGAGACCATGATCGGGCCCAAGGAGAAAATGATTATTTCAGATGGAGAGCAGGGCACTAAACTCGCCGATGTGGAAGTCGCAGATCGTGATCAGTCTTCGCTGTCCGATGCGCTGCTGAACGATCTGGTTGAACTGGCACTGAAAGTTGAGGACAACTACGACGGCTTGCCTCAGGATATCGAGTGGGCGATCGTTGATGGCAAGATTTCGCTGTTGCAATCTCGACCCATTACTAATCTGCCCCCACAACCGCTTGAAGTTGAATGGACCCCACCCGAGGGTATCCCGGCCCTAGTTCGGCGTCAGATTGTAGAAAACATTCCGGATCCGACATGTGAGCTCTTTGATGAACTCTACATACGATATGCGCTACGTTGGGATAGGTCAAAATCTGAGTCAATGTACTCAAGCCTGCATGGTTTCGCTTTTCAGATCATGGACCCACATGGATTGACGGGGACCAAGGAAGAGTGGCATGCGGAAAGGCGTGCCATGCTTGATGCAAAGTTGGCTACCCCAGAGGCAATGGCGGTTGAGAAGCATGATTTAGATCTATTTATAAGTCAGCTCTCTGATCAAGATCGCGCGGAATTCCAGAAAATGGCTGATGACCTCAAAAGCGATAATCTAGCTCACGCCGTAACCTCTCCACACATAAGTGATCCTACCTTTGGTGCATTTCACCAAACGGATACTAATGATGCGCAACATCGTGACTGGCGAGAGCGTGCCATGCCGGAACTCGAGGCGGCAACAGCGAAATGGGCAGTTCTGGACCTGGCTTCAGCCTCTGATGGAAAACTCATGGAAGGAATCAAAGAGCTAACGGAGGCGGAAGGATGGTACTGGTCAGGTAATGGGGGTCATACTTTTGGCGTTGCTAAATCGGTTGACGATCAACTCCAAGCTTTTTTGCGAAACGTCCTCCCCGAGCATCGCTTCACCAGCGGACAGTTCTTGAGTGGATTCAAATCACGAATTATGCAGGCTAATGACGACCTCTTTGAGATTGCAAGAGTAATCAGGGCTGATGAGGATCTAAAATTAGTCGTCCTAGCGACACCTGCTCCCCGGTTGATGGTTGAGCTACAAGGTCGTTCAGATACAGAACAAATCTTAAAAAATATTGATATTTATCTACAGCAATATGGGCATCAAGGTTATAGCCTGGATTTCTGTGAACCAACGCAACAGGAAGATCCTTCGGCTCTATTCGTTACTTTAAAGAATATGGTTCGAAGAGAGGATTATGACCCTGTCCAACATGAACAAGAAGCAAATAGGAAAAAAGAAAAAGCACTGAAAGATATCAGCAAGCTTCTCCATGGGTTACAGTACTGGCAGTTCCGCTATCGCCTATGGTTTGCTGGTCAATATTACGCGATGCGTGAGGAATCCTGTTTCGTACTTGGTATGGCCTGGACATCTCTGCGACCCATGGCCGCAGAGCTGGGAAGGCGGATGGTAGAGGTTGGTACCTTCAAACAATCCGATGATGTCTACCACATGTACTCGGCTGAACTGGAAGAAGCCATGAAGCTTCGTGCAGATGGCAAGCCGAAGCCAGCGCTAGGTGAATTGGCGCAAGAGCGAAGAGAACTGCGCGAGAGGCGCAAGCTTCTGCACCCGCCAGGGACCTGTCCTCCCGAAGCTAGCGATAGTCCTGGCATCGCATTTAAAGAAACTCAAATCAAGAATGATGATTCCAGCGATACGTTGATGGGGATCCCAGTAAGCCCGGGAACTATTACAGCTGAGGCTAGCGTTATCATGAATCCTTCCGAATTCAGTAACATGATTCCCGGATCGATTTTGGTGTGTCCGATGACATCGCCGGCGTGGACGCAACTCTTTGCGCATGCGCAGGGGTTGGTCACTGATATTGGCGGTATTCTGGGTCATGGTTCGATCGTTGCTCGAGAGTATGGAATACCTGCCGTTGTCGGCACAGGGAACTGTACCCAGCGCATTAAACACGGTCAGATGATCGAGGTTGACGGCGATGGTGGTACGGTCAGGTTGCTGGAAGAGGACTAACTGCGATACTCAACACGTTCATCGCGTGCCGGTTGCCGCGGTCTGCACCGGGGTGGTCGCAAACCGCGTATGGGAAATGTGAATAGATGGATAACGAAATAGAAAACAATCCAGTTGATGGCACTGGCGAACCGATAAATCGTCGGCGCAAGGTGCCTGTCCCGACCAAGTTGTTTTTTGCCTCTGGTGCATTTCAAGAAGCCACAGTCGTCGCCGCGGGTGTTGTCACTGTACTATTTTATAATCAGGTGCTTGGCGTTTCACCGGCACTGTGTGGTACAGCATTTTTGATCGCCAGCATTGTCGACGGTTTTACAGATCCCATGGTAGGCGCATTTTCTGATCACTTTAGAAGTCGGTGGGGCAGGCGTCATCCACTGATGTTGGGCGCAGCATTACCCGCGGGCATTGCTTTCTATTGCCTCTATCAACCAATCGAAGGACTCAGTGAAATGGGATACTTCGTCTGGCTGAGCGTCTTCCTTGTGCTTATGCGCATTTCCATCACTTTTTACAATATCCCCCATGATGCCCTGGGCGCTGAACTGACGGATGACTATGACGAGCGCTCGTCGATCTTTGGCTATAACCTGGTGGCTGTGGCGTTGACTGCTACCTTAATGGTTTTGATAGTCAATTTTCTGATTTTCCCATCATCACCGGAATACGCCAACGGCTATCTGAATGAGTCACGGTATTTTCTACTGGCGTCACTGGGGGCAGTAGCCGTCGTCATCTCCATCCTGGTGTGTGCCCTTGGGACTATGGATCAAATTCCTTACATTCACGATGTCGATATCAGCAAAAAAGTTGATTACGGAAAGATGTTCCGGGAACTGGGCAGCCTGTTGCGGAACTCTTCCTATCTGTCGACTTGCCTGAGCCTACTAACGATTTATGCGAGTCTTGGTATTTTGGGCGTTGTTTCCACCTATGCCTATATATACGTCTATGGCCTATCCACAGAGCAGATGACACTTGCAGGGATCATGAAAATGCCTGGCATATTCATTGCACTGCCACTACTGGCCTGGATGTCTCGGGATATGGACAAAAAAACGATTCTGATGCTGACAACGGCAATCACTGGTATTTTTTCTGCGTTACCGCATTTGCTGAAGATGATCGACTGGTTCCCGGGTAACGAATCGTCGTTTCTTCTGGTTGCGTTATTCTTACCTTTATTCATTAGTGCATTGGTGACTCCTGTGACCTCTATCGTACTTGATTCGCAGCTGGTGGATGTTGCAGATGTGCACGAGTACCAAACCGGTTCACGGGCAGAAGGTGTTGTTTTCTCCGTACGTAGTTTCGCGGTCAAGGCGACCAGTGGTATCGGTGGACTCTTTGCTGGGTTTGGACTCGAATTTATTGGCTTTCCGGAAAATGCTGAGGTGGGTATGCTGTCGCAGGAAACGCTTACCGGGCTGCTTTTCATGAATGGCCCGTTGTATCTGATGCTTTACCTCCTCGCAATATTCTTCATGTCGTTTTATAAGATCGACAAGAAACGCCATGCAGAAATTCTGGCTGAGATTGAGACAAGACGTGAAACGGCGGCCTATGAGAATGGAGAGAAAGAAACGTGAATATATTTGAAACATTGATTACTAATCTTGCCGACGGCGCATGTTGCGGTGACGGTTCTGCCGTTGCTGCGTGTTTCACTGAAAATGGGATCTACCACGATTGTTTCTATGGTTCCTTCCAGGGACAAGCCATCAAAGACATGATAGAGAACTACTTTCATCGAGATTCGGAAAATCTGGTTTGGGATATGCACGCGCCGGTGGAAGCGGGATCGGTCGGCTACGCCCGCTACGTTTTCAGTTACGATTCAAAGCTCCCGGATGCACTTGGTAAGCGTGCCGTATTCGAGGGCGTTTCCATTTGTCGTCTACGGGATGGATTGATTGAAGAGTACCGGGAAGTGGCTCACTCGATTTCTGGATTGCAGCAACTGGGCTTCGAAAGCAAGCGTCTTATAAAGCTACTCGCGCGGGAATCGAAAGAATTGCTTGTACGGGACGAAAGTCGTCATCATTTCAGAAGCCCATGCGACTAGGATTCCGAAATGAATGAAACTCTGCATCCGAAACGCCCCATCCGGCTCACCAGCATCCAGAATCTGCGTGATCTCGGAGGTTACTCGACGGCTGATGGTCGAACTACACGGTGGGGAACATTCTTACGATCCGCCGGTATGTCAAAACTCAACAGAGATGATCAGCAAACGATGGTGGATTACGGTGTGGGAGCTGTGGTCGACCTGCGTTCCCATCAGAAAATCAAAGACGAGCCCAATCCCTTCGCCGATCACGATGATGTGGTCTATCACCATTTTGATTTCTGGGGGGATCGGATGTCCGGTTACAAGTCGTCCCCAGAATCGCTTACCCAGGATTCGAAACTGGCTGACCTCTATCGCGCAGGTTTTCCGGCCTGCGAAGAGATCATTGGTGAAATCATAACTACGTTAGCGGATTCGGGAGATCATGCCACGGTTTTTCACTGCGGTGCGGGTAAAGACAGGACAGGGATGATCGCCGCGCTGCTGCTTGGTCTGGCACGTATCCCGCATCAAACTATCGCAGCAGATTACGCACTCACGGAAGCCTATCTGGACGAACCGCTTAGAGACCACTCGAATCCGGACCCGATGTTTATGCCCGGCGCCGGGCTGGATAATGCCGAAGTCGCTGCATTACCGTTGTACTTTCATAGCTGTCTCCCCGGGACCATGGCTTTGGCGCTGGCGTTCCTTGATGACGAATATGGTGGCGTTGAAGCTTACGTACGCAAAACCGGCCTCAGTGACACCCAGATTCAGAAACTGAGGTCGAAGTTTGTCGAGTAATCAATTATTGTTCGTGCAAACGAATCTGTTTGGAGGAGAAAGTGAAGTCGAAAGTATGTGACATGTTCGGCATTGAATTCCCACTTATGGCGTTCACCCACTGCCGCGACGTGGTGGTCGAGGTCAGCAAGGCTGGCGGTATGGGTATTCTGGGCGCGGCTAATTTTAGCCCGGAGCAACTGGAGGTCGAACTAAAATGGATCGACGATCGTATCGATGGCAAACCTTATGGGGTCGACCTGATCGCACCCACCACCATGGCCAACAAAGATGAATCTGCGACGCCGGAGGAATTGGATGCCATGGTGCCGGAAGAGCACAAGAATTTTGCTGCGTCGATACTGGCCCAGCACAACGTAGATACGCAGGACGTTTATGGTGGTTTGCCCACAGGCATCGGTGGATTCCTGGGTGAAAAGGGTGCTGCCAACATCATTGACGTCGCCTTCGCGCACCCCATCAAATTGATCGTGAATGCCCTGGGGGTGCCGCCGCAGTATATGATTGATAAGGCGAAGGAAGAGGGCGTTGCGACGGGTGCGCTGGTAGGTGCCAAGCATCATGCCATCAAGCAGGCAGAAGCAGGCGTAGACCTGCTGATCTGTTCTGGAACTGAAGCCGGTGGCCATTGTGGTGAGATATCGACGATGGTGGTTGTGCCGGAAGTCTGTAAGGCTGTGGAAGAATACAATTGTTCCGTGGTTGCGGCGGGCGGTATCGTGACGGGTCGACAAATGGCGGCTGCCATGGCGATGGGTGCCGATGGTGTCTGGACGGGATCGGTGTGGCTGACCACGACGGAGGCAGAGACGGCGCCATCGATCAAAGAAAAGCTGTTATCGACACAGTCCAATCAGACCGTTCGAGCCAAGAGTCGAACCGGTAAGTTTTCGCGCCAGGTACGTTCTCCCTGGACCGACGCATGGGAGGACCAGGATGCTCCGGATGCTTTACCGATGCCCCTGCAGTCCAAGGTATCGGAACCTGCTCTGCGTAAGGTGACCCAACTGGCGGATGCCGGTCATGAGGGTGCCAAACAACTGGCTACCTTCTGGGTAGGTCAGGGCGTAGGTATGATGAATCAGTCGCTGAGCAGTCGCCAGGTGGTGTATGACTTTATGGAAGATTTTCTGGCCGCCAGCGAACGAATGACGTCGTTTATGAACGACTGAACTTGATCTAACCGAGCCGCTTGTCGTACTCACCGATTTCATAATAGGTGACGTGTTCGATTTTCAAGAAATCTGGGTGTAGCCGATAATGGTTGTCCTTCTCGCGCAAGATCATCCGTCTCTCCCGTAATCTTTCGATGCAGATATCGAGGAATGTAGTGGAACTGCGGGATGAGATTGGTGCAAAGTCGCTGGATCGTTGCCTCTCGTAGAGTTTTTCCCAGCTAAATGTTCGGTCCAGAATGGGTTGAAAGTTCTCATCCATGAAGAGGTAAATGAGCGGTAGCCAGACCCTATCGATTTTTCTCAACATGCCTTCCTGCATGACCCAAAGGTTTCCAAAGCGCCGTGCGCCGAGATCGTAGTCATTTAGCGATACGAAACGCTGCGGGTCAGCGGCGATCTCAGCTTCCGTCAGAAAGACCAGTTCCTCACCGCCTTTTTGCCTCAGTGTCACTTCAATCAACTTGTCGGGCGCCGGTCCTGTGTAACAGAACTTTATGGTTGGATACTGCCCGGGGGTAAATAGTGGCTCAACGAAATATCGATAGCCCTCGTAACGGCCGGGTTGTCGGTGCAGTTCGTTGCGTACTTGATCAACCCGCGGTTGATGGTCTGAATGATAGGGTCCATCTTCGCTAAGATGATGAATAAGGTGCTGGTGCACAACAGCACGGCCGATGCGAAGGTAATTATTGAATTGGAACTGGAAGCAACACTGACTGCCAAAGACTTCCTCGAACGCCTCCTGAATAGGGGCTCGAAGATCGACCCGACGGTCAGCAAAATCAAATCTTACTGTCATGCGTGCGATCGGTCCCGAAGATATGCCTCGTTCTTCAGCTTCCACGAAGCACCGAAAGACATCCGCAATACGAGACTGGCGCGCGGAAGGTTTAGTAATCAGGCTACTCATTTCGATGCGGGTACCGATGGCGATACCTTTCATGTCAGTATGTATAGTTGGTTCGCCGGAATAGGCGCCAGTCATCCAGGCAGGTCGACCGTATTTCTTTGCAAGATCCTTGACGTCGTGTCGTAGTCGTGCCGATAACGCGAAATCAGACCTGGGCTCATAGTGAGCGGCCAGATCGTATACCTGAAAGTTTTTTGGCAGCAGCGAGAAACCTTTGGCCTGCACTTTTTTGTAGTGTTTCACACTGCACCTGCCTTAAGTTCTTCAGAGAGGCGCTTCAGTTCCTCTTCTTCCTGATTTTCACGTTCTCTTGCCCACTTGGGGTCATACAGTTTGCGGAACAGACCTTCTTCTTCAATCAAAGCACCGTAGGTGCCATGTTGCACGATGTGTCCATTGTCCAGCACTAGTATCTGGTTTGCATCACGTATCGTTGACAGGCGATGGGCGATAATAAAAGTCGTTCGATTACTCATCAGCGTCGCCAAGGCTTCCTGGACCTTCATCTCGGAAGCTGTATCTAATGCACTGGTTGCTTCATCAAGAATTAACAGTCGTGGATCTCGTATTAGTGCCCTGGCAATGGCCAGTCGTTGTCGTTGGCCACCGGACAATCTTGCCCCATGGGCACCGATGATTGTGTCGTAACCATAGGGTAGGGCCTGAATAAACTCGTTGGCATTCGCCAAGGATGCTGCATTGACGACTTCCTCGTGGGTGGCATCGGGTTTGCCATAGAGCAGGTTTTCGCGAACAGTTCCCCGAAATAGATAGGTTTCCTGCAATACCAGACTCATCTGGTTGCGCAGGCTGTGCACCGCATAGTCTTTAATGTCGATGCCATCTATCTTGATATTGCCAGAAGTCGGTTCATAAAACCGGGCGATCAGATTGGCTATCGTGGTTTTGCCAGCGCCGCTTGGACCCACCAGAGCGATGACCCGGCCTGGTGATGCCGTAAAAGATATATCCGATAGAACCTGCTTGTCCATCGGATAGGCGAAGCAAACATTATCGAATTCAACATCGCCTTTAATCCGGCGATGCAGGGCCTCGGGCTTATCAATTACGTCCTGTTCGAGATCAAGGATTTCGTATACCCGCATGAGCCCGACACGGGCGGGAATGATCTGGCCGACAACATTAATAAGCTGAGATATCGGTGCATACAGCATGCCGACGTAGGCGATCATGGCGGAGAAGTTTACCACGCCCTGCTGAATCTCTTCTTTGCTCTGCGCTGCGGAAAAACCTGTCAGATCAAGCCACATGACCACCAGGCCGCAGGAGACCATGACAATCAGCGAGCCGATGTGAGAAACCGAGTTGGTAAAGGCGCCCCAACTGTTGGTAAGCCAGCCCGAGCGTAGCTGTATTTCATAGCCCTCGCGCAGCTGTGCAACCAGCGTCTTAACTTCTCGGGATTCCGCTGAATACGCTTTGACGACCTTCGCTGCGTCAAAAACCTCGTTAGTCTTACCGTTGATCTGTGAGTTTTTCTCTGTCGCCTTGAATGATTCATGTGATAGGCGTCGCTCGAAAACAAAGTAGCTAAGAAAATGTAGGGGCGTAACCGCGAGAGCGATCAAAGCAATACGCCAGTCCATGTAGAATAATAATCCGAGTATAAATAGTGCCCGGAATATAGATTCAATGGTGCGAAGTACGGTGCCTGTGACCAGGTTTGCCAGTGACGCGGTGTCACCCATCAAGCGTGAATTGATTTCGCCGGGACTTCTGCTTTCAAAGAATGATAGCGACAGTTTCTGTACGTGGGCATACATTTTTCGGCGAATATCAAAAATGACTCGCCCGGCAACCAGACGGAGTAGATGCCCATTCCACAGGCCCAATACTTCGCCCGTAATCAAAACCACCAGCATGCCGAGCAGGCAGGTAGTAAACAGCTGGACATCCTGGTTCGGTAGTGCGCGCCCGACCACCTCAGCAAACAGTAGGGGTTGTACCATGGCAATGGCTGACATCACCAGCATTACAGCCAGGCATTGCCCCAGCATCCAGCGATAGGGTTTAACCAGCTGAAGGAATTGCTCAAAACGAGTTTTTCGCGCGACTACATGGTGATTCTGTTGTTGTTCTTGCGCTGCAATCTGCATGCTATTGTTATTCACTTAAAATCAATCCTTTATAGACGACGACTGCGCGCATACCAAGCCCGCTGGTGTTAACCCGGACAAAACGCTGACTCATCAATTGCCGACTAAACTATTTTACTGCTTAGTGTTAACGCTGTTGGCATCCATTGCTCATGCGGGTGAACAATTTGTTGCCGCGAACCACGCCCTTATTGTTTATGAAGGCAGATGGCGCACCACTGCCAGTGGTGAGCGCAGTGCTGTCTGGGCTAGCACGAGTGTTCAGCTGACATTTGATGGAACCAGCGTGGTTGCAACGCTGACTGCAGGTAACAAGAGTGACCAGTTCCGTGTAATTGTTGATCAGCAAGCTTGGGGTATTGTGCGAACGAAACCGGGTACTAACAGCTATCTGCTGGCCAGCGATCTGGCACCTGGTAGACATCATATCAAATTGTTTAAAGAGACTTTCTATGCGGCCGAGGTCATGTTCCATGGTTTTACGATTATGGACGGTAAAGTGCTGCCAACTCGGCACCGATATACTGGGCGAGTGGAGTTTTTTGGTGATTCCAATATGAGTGGGGCCTCTCTCTATAGTGAAAAAGATGGTGGCGATACCGGAACCTACTTCGCTTATCCATCTATGGTTGCACGCATGTTGAACGCGGAACCCAGTATCCAGGCAAGGGGTGGAGCGACCCTGGGTGGTGAGGGACCGAACACGGTTTTGTCTTTCATTTTTTCAGACAACTGGTTTGACAGTGATCCTTTATATCGAAGTCATTTTTTGCCCAACGTCATTGTGATTAATGCGGGGGCTAACGACATATATAGGGTTGACAAATCGAGGCAGAAACCCGAGGTAAAGGCACGCTTTAAGGCGGTTATAAAAGCGCTACGCGACGTCCATGGTAGTACGCCACATATCGTCCTTTTTAATGCATACGGTTGGGATGTGAATGAACCTGCCAATTATACCGCCGAGGTTATTGACGAAGTGGGAGGCAATCTGTCGGTCTGTCAATTCCCCTGGATGTGGGAGAAATGGCATGGATCCATGGTTGAACAGGCTGGACAGGCACGCGTTCTTGCGCAGTGTATTGCGGAACTGAACGCTGGTCTCGATATTGTTAATCAGGCTGATGTGTTTAACGGATTTGGCGAGTCAGGCGATTTAGCCAATGGCAGCTTCGAGGCGCAGGCCGTGGCGGGGTTTAATGCGTTTGGCTGGCGATATCACGATGATGGTGTTTTGAGAATATGGGATCCAGATTCTGCATTTCATGGCGAATATTACATTCAGTTGGAGGCTGGAGAACTCGTACACCAAGGCACAGACGCGACGGGTGACTTGTTACCTGGACCCGCCAATGGAACAGAGCAGTTTAAGCTGGATTTGATGATGCGAGGTCCGAGGAATTCGGTAGCGCTCATCGGTGCCGATTTCGAAGCTCAACCTATGTATAATCGCGAGAACCAGAAGTTAACTGAGTTTCATGTTTCACCAGAATGGCGAAACTACGAGGTTTTGATTGAGCCCCCGGCCGGGAGCTGGAAATCCTTTATTATCCTGAAGGTAGACACGGGAATCATCGATATTGATCGAGTTCGTCTTCGACGTATTCGCTAACTACAGATCGAGATCAAGAGGGGGATGGTATGGATTGCGAAGTCATTGACTAGGGTAGCGAGAGGAGCGAACCATGCTGCATTTCGGCTTGGTCTTTATAAATTGATGGATCCCCTGATGTATCCCTTTGCTGTTGATTTTCAACTTTTCGCGCTGTTATGACGCACGAGGAAGAGTCTCTTCCAACGCCGGATGAGATGGCCAGGGATATTGTCGAGATGTAATCGGAGGCCGCTAAAGAAATGGCAAAGCTTGTTAGTGATCTGCTTAACTATGAGAAAGCATCTAACCCTGACAACAAAGCGCTCGCGCTTGGTGCAGACGTTTTTATCTTCTCGCTAGCGGATGCGCGGGATGATAAGACGCTACTGAAGCGAAAGAAGCGGAGATGAAACCTGAAACCTAACATTGTTGTTATTCTCACTGACCAGCAGCGGACGGATACACTAGCTTGTTATGGCAACTCCGTTGTTCGCACACCTAACCTCGACTTGTTAGCTGATAGTGGCGTCCGTTTTGATCGGGCGTACTGTGCAACACCGCTGTGTACACCGGCGCGGGTGTCTGTTCAGACCGGGGCTTATCCGCACAGGCACGGTATCGTTGACCTGTGGAGCGACATTCCCAATGAGAATACGGGCCCAGTGCCTGGCTGGAATCATCCTTCACCGGAAGAGATGCCGTGGCTGGGGCACTACTTTCGTGATGCCGGCTATGAAACCGCTTATATCGGAAAATGGCACTGTATGACCGGCGCCGATAGAAGAGGGTTTGAAGATTGTGTGGTGCGTATTGGTGACTACGATACCGATGATGGTGCTGAAGAGCAGAATGACTGGCTGCAATACTCGTTATCAAAAGGATACAAGATGTCCGGCGGCAAGAGGAATGGTGCGGACTACAAGCGCAAAGGTCTTAACTATGGCGTCTCGCTATATACGGAAACAGACTTCCCTGCGTCCTACGCTTTTCGCAAGGCAATTGAGTTTATCCAGGCTGACCACGAGCATCCCTTTATCCTGTTTCTATCAGAGACCTCACCTCACCAACCTTTTGCGCCACCGTCTCCTTACGATGAGATGTACGACCCTGATGACATCCTGCTGCCAGAGAATGTTCAGCATTACGCCTCCTCGAGGCGTTTTATAGAACTGCGCGGACATCCAGAGACACTTCGCCTATATCGAGAGGCAACGCAAAGTCAGCTGCAGGCAGCCTGGTCTCATTATCTGGGTATGGTAACCCACATTGATAACCTTGTTGGCGAGTTGGTCGAAAGTCTGGAGCAGGCGAAGGTTCGAGATAATACTATGCTGGTTTTCTCAAGCGACCACGGTGAAATGTTGGGGTCCCATAGGCTCCAAGATAAGGGGGCCTTTATGTACGAGGAGGTGATGAAAGTGCCGCTACTTGTTAACTGGCCTAAAGAAGCCTCATCCGCTGTCTATGATAAGCCCGTCAGTCAGGTCTCACTGCTGCCAACGTTGTTAGAGATTGCTGGGATTTCACCACAAAGTGATATGGATATGTCCTCACTCGCGACAAGTTTTCTGGGCCAGCAAGCACCCCCGGATGAGCCTGTTTATGGTGAATACAACCGTTTTTATGGCCAGTTGTATCCAGTGCGTATGGTGACTGATGGTTCCTGGAAATATGTTCATTATTTTGGGCCGGAAGCTGAATTGTATAACCTCGACAGTGATCCTGTTGAGGTGGAGAATCTGATTAACTCGGCAACTCACCAGGAGGAGTT
>MDSV01138350.1_pt1 | contig 19358 bp, 18 predicted proteins | sample 810851 | NCBI WGS metagenome assembly MDSV01 (sample SAMN05326640, study PRJNA326480) | marine metagenome | isolation source: seawater | place: Atlantic Ocean: North East | collected 2012 | reverse complement strand
TGGGATTTGTGAATATTGATACTAACAAAAAAAGAACCAAAAAAAAGAATACCATTTCTCCTATACGGTAATTAAAAATAGAAATACCCATAAAGGTCCTTGAAAGTAGATAGATTAAAATAATGAATACTCCAAGTAATGAATAAACCTGCTTGCTTTGTACTATCCCTTTTAACATTTCAACCTTTTAAAATTTTTTTAATTGTATTTTTAATTATCTTTTTAGAATTTTCATAAATGCTATCTATTAACAATATAGTTAATTTTGTCTTCATTAAATACAACTTTCCCTTAAGACCCGCTCTTTCATTTTCTACGTTAGAATTTTCTGAAACTAGAACTTTGAAAGTCAAAAGAAATTCTTCGCACATTTTATTTGAGTTATTGGGGTATTTTTTTACTCTGTTGTAGTACGAATCATAATTATTGATTAATGATTCTAAGCTTTTCTCAATATCGTTGATAAAGCTAACACCATATTGTCGACAATATTCTGGCACACCTCCACTTTCTAGGTAAAGGATTGGCAATCCGCATTGTGCAGCTTCTATATGATGGTTTCCGGACGGCTCATTAATAGTTCCCGTAAGATAAACATGGTTTTCCTTTATTGCTGCAGCAAGTTCTTTCCCTGAGAGTGGTTCTAGTATCCTGGTATTATCTAAGTTAAAATCGGGATTTACATTCCCAATGTAGGTAAATTCAATTTTGTCTCTCCATTTTTTGGACATAATTAAATTATTTATTTCTTCATAATATTTAAAACCTTTATTCACATGAGAACTCCAATGGTGAGTTACTAATTTTAATTTTGTGTTTTTTTTCCATTCAGCATTATTAATATTATTAAATATATCACTGTTGGCACCAGCTAAAATGACCTGTGTTTTGTCACTGTTCATTCCTAAATTAAGGAAAATATTCTCTAACCAGGTACTTACAAATATCACTTTGTCAGCATGTTTACTGGCAGAAAAATATAACTCATTTACATCATTTGTGCCCTTTCTTTCATCACATTCATTTATCCTTTGCACAACTTTTACATTTTTATTTACGTATTTTTTGTATTTTGCAATATCACTATGATTAAAAGTTGATGACGATTCCTTTCTACTTCTAGGGTCGGTGAGTAGAATAAGATCAATATTGGCTTCAGATAAATTATCAATAACTTCATGGCCATGGGATATTAGAAATTCAGTTATATTCTTAATAAATAAATTCCCCCCACCCCAAGGCCCATCTACTATTTTTGAACCAATACTAATTTTCATAATCTCCAAACAATTTAGTTCGAAATAGTTTCATTCCCTCTGGAATTGTATAGCTTTGAACATTTTTGTATGCATATGCAGTATTCACTTGTGCATCTTTAAAATTTTTGATGTTAAATATTGACTCAGGGGCTAATATTTCAGAAGCTACGCCAACATCTGTTGACAAAATTGGAGTATTTGTAATAGCACATTCCAGAATAGCCTGTGGCCCCCCTTCAACTCTTGATGTAACTAGATATAAATCTAAAATATTATATAATTCATTAACTTCATTTAGATTTACCATTTCAAAATACTTATATTTAATTTTATATTTTTCAAAATTTGTAATTAAATATTGTCTTCTTTTACCTGTCAAAACTACAACAAGTTCTTTATTAATTTTCTGCATTTCTCTCATTAATTGTAAGAAAACATCTGGCCCTTTAATTAACTTTGGCGTAATCAAGTCCGAGCCTTCAGTGTCTCTTTGGAAACTTCCAACCAAAAAGTTGGAGTCATTTAATCCATATTTGCTTCTTAGATTTTTTTTATTATTGATACTTTTCCAAACATTTTGATCAACCCAAAATGGTATAGAAACAATCTTTTTATTGGTAAGCTGTTCAAGTTGTTGTTTAGTTTTAAGAGATATAACATGATAAAATTCAACATATTTATCTCTTTTTTGAAATTCTTTTTTTTCTTTCTCGTCAAATTTTTCAAAATCTATATGGTAGATTGAGCAAATAACTTTTTTACTTCTTAAATATCGTTTTGGAATTTTTTTCCAAATCCAAGGTGAGATTATCCAAATTATCTCTGACTTTTTTATATCTTCTGTAGATATATCATGATTTTGTTTATACCAATCATCTCTGAACCTATCCACTACCCATGACTCATTAATATTACTTAAATATACTTTCATTGACATGAAACAACAATAACTATTAAATTAGATGTATTATTTTTTATCATCAATAATATATTACAATATGAAAAAAGTATTAGTCACAGGAATTACCGGTCAAGACGGTATATTCTTGACTAATAAATTACTTCAAAAACATAAAAATCTACAAATAATGGGGATATCTAGAAATACTAAAACCAAAAATTTATTTTATAATAATCTAAATCGTGTTAATAATCAGATAAACAATCTTGAATCTGTTTCACTAATAGACCTTAATCTTTTAAATTTACAGGATACTTCTAACTTTATAAATAAATTTAAACCAGATTATGTTTTTAACCTAAGTGGCCCTAGTTCCGTTTATCAGTCATTCAGCGATACTTTGATACCTGAATCTATATGTAAAATATTTGACAACTTAACTACTGCTCTGATCAAAAATAATATATTCCCTAACTTCTACCAAGCTTCTTCATCTGAAATATTTGCACAAAGTAATAATAGAATAACGGAGCAATCTGAATTTGGGCCAAAGTCGCCTTACGCAATAGCAAAATTAAAAAACCATAAAAAAGTATTGCGACTACGAAATGAATTTGATTGGAATATTTATTCTGGAATAATGTTTAATCACGAATCTGAATTTCGAGGAAGTGACTATTTATTGATGAAAATAATACAATCTGCAATAAAAATCAAAAATAATAATAAGAAAACCCTCATCTTAGGAAGCACCACATATATACGAGACTGGAGTTATTCTCAAGATATTTCAAATGCAATTTATCAAATAACTCTAGATGGAATAATGGAAAGTTATGTAATTGGTTCAGGAGTAGGTCACCAAATCTCTGATATGCTTAACATAGTATTCAATTATCTAGATTTAGACTGGAAAGAATTTGTTGAAGTAGATAAATCTCTTTTGAGAAGTGGGGATCCCATCAAGATCGTCTCAGATCCCACCAGAATAAATAAAGAATTATCTTGGCAATCAAAAGTTACTTTTGAAGAAATGGTGATGAAATGTTTACTTTATAAAATATCCACTATTTGATGCGGGTGTTAAATTTTTACGAACGCATTTGGCATAATATTTCTGCTCTTTAGGGTAGTTCGAAGAAATGTTATTTTGAATATTTAAATGATAAAGTACAGCATATATTTTTTTAATATGAAAATTATTTGAGATAATATCTTTATAGAGTTTATAGTCTTGAGCAAAATAAAAATTTTCATCATAGTTTCCAATATTAAATAAGACCTCTTTCTTAATTGCTAGTGTTCCGTGTATAAAGGGATTCTTATACTTCATCACGAGCTTGTAAGGCAAGTAATAGCTCCAATTTGGAATTATTTTTGATTTATCTATCACCCTTGCTCTGGAAAAACAAAGGTCTGCTTTATTATTTGTTAAAAAATCTACCTGTACACTAATTCTATTTTTTGTTGAGAAATCATCTGCATCTTGACGTAAGATAATTTCTCCTTTTGATAAATTTATTAATTTATTAAGTGAGACTGTAAGTCCTAGGTTTTTATCATTGTTAAAAACACGTACCCTTTTATCCTTTTCCTTAACTTTTTCCAATAATAATTTTGTGCTGTCAGTTGAACAATCATTTAAGATTAAAAACTCAAAATTTGTATAATCTTGATGCAATATACTCTCAATTGCTTTTAGTATGGTTTTTTCACTATTGTATGTAGACATCAGGATTGAAACAAATGGTTGCGTGCTTTCAGTCATTTATTATCCATAATTATTTTATTAAATATTTGAATTGTGTTTTCTTCGTTGAACTTATTTATCGTATAGTTGAATATATTTTTACCTTCTATTGCTAACAGGCTTTTATTTTCCAATAGTTTAATTTTATTGACTAAATCTTTGTAATCAAATTGTCGAAATTTTAAAGGATACCCTTCTGGAAAATATTCATCCATACCTCCAAATGATGGATATATTGAGGGTATTCCAAAACTCGCAGCTTCACTTAATAATCTGGGTTGCCCTTCGTACATTTTGGTTGTAGTAATCACGGCTCTAGCTGATTTTATAAATTCTTTTGTTTTAGAATTGTCTAATTCACCCAAAAATAGAATATCTGGATTTTTATTTTTTTTCAGTTCGTGATATAAATCACCATCGCCAATAATTTTCAATTTTAGCCCCTCAATATTTGCATCATCCCATGCTTTTATTAATTCAGGGATGCCTTTTGAATTATTTATACGACCTGCATAGATTACATAATCACTATCAGAATTATGTGAATAATTAAGTTCTCCAATCGGGTTATGGAAACTATAAATTTTACCTGCATCAACACCTAAATTATTTAAATAATTTTTGTGAAAATTATTTAATACAAGTATTTTTAATCGAAAATTTTTTAAAATTTTAAAATATTTCCTAGAAAAATGCCCCAAAAACAAAGACTTTAGCCATGATTCTTCGTAATACTTGTTAATTAATTTTTTTGATCCCCCAGTATTTGCACAGGCAGGACAATTAATATGTTCTTTAAAATGATTCTTGGCTTGTAGGTGCCTGGAACAGTCGTATCTCAAGTTGTGTATTTTATTAAGAATAACTATATCATTTTTTTTATTAAGAATTCTATAGATACCAAGATTTGCTTTAAACCAAGTATTATGAACATATATAATCTCTGGGTCAAAATCATTTATATATTTTTTAAGCTTATGATTTGAAGCGATATTATTGTTGGTAAAAAAAGCCAACAAATCACTAAAAGATATCTTTACTGCGTTATCGTAGTTGACATACTGTACTTCATAATATTTTTTTAATAACTTAATTTCATCGAATATATTTGAGTCTTCTCCCCCAAATATTTTGTATTTTGTGTTAATGATTAATAGTTTTTTCACTAGTTTATTCTAATTTAAATAGACTTTTCGTTTTTCATCATTTATTTCAATACATAAATTGTTATCAATATTTAAAAAACTGTCAGGATCATGTGTTGAATTTATAATAGTAATTTCTTTTTCTTTAAGTATTTCAAAGATAATTTTTTTTGATGAGTCATCTAAGTTGGCTGTAGCTTCATCTAATAACAAAATTTCTGTATTTGACATTAGGGCTCTGACAAACGCAATTTTTTGCATTTGACCCGAAGATAAAGATTTATTGCTAATAATTTTATCTAAATCATATTCATTAGAATCTTTGAATAAGTTTATCTTTTTAATATAATCTAATATCGCCTCATCCTGTATAGCCTCTTCACATCCGTATAAAATATTTTCTTTAAGTGTTGATTGAAAAATTAATGGCGTTGCACCTATGTATGCAAAGTTGTTTGAAAATGTTTCAATAGACCCTGAATTTGAGTAGAAAACTCCAGCAAGCAAACCTAGTAGTGTGCTTTTACCAGATCCGTTTTCACCTGTTATAACTGTGTGAGTATTTTTTTTAATTTCAAAATTGAGATTTGTAAAAATAAAAATATTACTATTAAAATATTTAAAATCTAAATTTGTGACCTTAATTGTATCTTCACTATGGACTTTAAAATTATCAATGTTTTGCTTAACCTTATTAGCTTCTAATTCATAAAATTTTTCAATATGAACTTGAGAATTAACTAGCCTAGTTAAAGAAGTTGTTAAAATTCCAAAAGCCTGAAATAACCTGAGTATTACTCCAATAAAATCAAGAGTTAATAACTTTACATAATCTGTAAAAGCAAGAATCACTGCCAAGCTTGTTAAAGTTATGAAACTTGGTAAATATCCATTGATTAATGCAATACTATGATTCTTTAACATACTCTCTTTAAAGCTTTCAAGAGTATTTGAAAAAAGCTGCAATTCATCTTTCTCCTTCTTTAAAATTTTTATTAGAAATAAATTCTCTACTACCCTTGCTATTTCTTCATTTGATTCTTTCCCTTTTTCATATGTAATATGAATATAATTTTTTCCTAATTTTAATAGTTTTTTTACTGGATAAAATAATAACAAGGCTCCGATAATTAAAACTGTTATCGACCTGGAATCAGCACTTACAAGATATAATGTATAAGCTAAAATCTGTAAAAGACTGTTTAAAAAACTGGCAAAACTAGAATAAAAAAAAGCAACATGGCCAGACAAGATGTTGATATAAAAATATGAATCTGCAACTGAATAGTTTCTTTTTTCGAATATCTCCTCTAGCAAATATACCTTAAGATTTTTATCTGCACTTTCTTCGATTTTTTTTATGATCATATTTTGGTTGTATTGAAAAAAGTATCTTAAAAAAACAATAGCCACTATCAAAGGTTTATTAACAAGTATAAAATTTAAGAAACTATTCACCAGATCTATATTTGTGAATTGATTGGCTATTAAAGCAGCAAATATCCCTATCAAAGCTACGTCTGTAAAGGCTGATAGCTGAGACAGGATGACTGAGGTAAATATTAAGATTTTTTTATTCTTAGTTCCAGTAAGTTTTGAAACATAAAGAACATTTTTTAATATTTTTTTTATATTATTCATATAAATACATTATATGTTGACTAATTTTGTTGTTTTAGTAAAGAATATAGAATTTTCTATATTTTAAATCTAACTAACTTAAAATTATAAATTGTTTTGTGCAGAAGTCTTTTTAACAAGCTAAAAACCTTTTTTGGGAGTAAAAACTTTAAAACCTTGCGAATCTGAATAAAAACTTTCCAGCCAAATTGGCTTATATAGAAAAAACTAAAAACTTCAAAAATAGAACTATAAAAATACATTAAAAGTTTGTTGATTTTTTTTCTATTATGGAGTTTAGATAAATAACTCAAAACAAAAGTTTCAAGAAGTCTTGGATAGCCATAGTGATTGTCGATTCTGCACCTATAGTGATATTGTTCAATATCAATTTCCTGTTTGTATGGGTTGCCTTCTATATCAAATCTTCTTGCATCGACAGGATTAAGATTTAATTTTCTAAGAAGCAATCCAAGTGAAACATCATCCCAGTATTCATGCTCCCAAAGATTTTGATTTTCAACTATTTTTTTAACTGTATTTCTGTTCAGAATATATCCAGAACCACTCGCAAAATCTACAGGTTTCCCACTTGAATCATTTGTAGTATGAATTTTTCCTGCATAAATATGTTCCATGCCTTCAAAGTGTTTTTTGATATAGTTAACCAGATTATTATATGAAAAGTATGAGCTTGTATTTGTCCTGAATAGATATTCAAAATCTGTATTTTCTAGCATCCACTCAAAGGATTTTATAGTTTTATCGCCCATCCCTAGAGCATCATCAGAGGCATTAATGTACAAATCATTTCCTATAAGATTTGCATTTTTGTTACCCAACTGTTCTTTACTACCCCCTTTGTACCACAAAACATTATTGGTATATTCATTTTCGGAGAACACTTTTTTTTGTACATTAGAGTTTCTCAATGATGGATAGGTATTAGAAGATAAAATTAGTATCTTTAGATTTATCATAACTATTTACTGGCTACCAAATTCATATTTAATATTTTAATTGCTAACTCCTAATATGTGACTGCATGAATGTTAAATTTAACTATCATTTAAGGATGAAAGAAAAAATTCTTAGAAAGTATAAGCTATTTAAAAGAGCTATCACAAATAATCAATACCATAAATGGGTTTTATCTGATGGTGATAATAATCTGCTGCTGAATCTTGAACTAGATCAAGATAGTACATTCTTTGAACTAGGAGGTTTTGATGGAACATATTCAAAACAAATTTTAAATAAATATTCTCCGATCACTTATATATTTGAACCGAGCAAAGAATATTACAACTACCTGAACAGTTCCCTAAAGGGACCTAAAGTAAAAATTGTCAATAAAGGGCTCTCTAATTTCAATGGTGATTTATTTTTAGTTAATATGGGAGATAAGTCCTTTACTACGCAAAGTTTTCATAAAAATGCAGAAAAAATACAAGTTATTCGGCTCTCTGAATATATGGAAGAAAATAACATTAAAAAAATTGATTTATTAAATATTAATGTCGAAGGCGCTGAATATGAAATCTTAGATGATTTGATCAATTCAGAGAAAATAAAAGATATTCATAATTTACAGATACAATTTCATAAAAATAGAAAAAATCATAAACAATTAAGAAAATCCTTACATAAAAAGCTTACTAATACTCATAGCCAGACTTGGAAATATGACTATATTTGGGAAAAATGGGAAAAAGCTATTTAATTATTCTAGTTAAAGATTGGATTTGTTAGGTATTTAATTTGATGAAACAAAGTAGTTCAGTAGTCGCTGTGGTAGGAGATTATAAATATCTGAGAAAATATCTTAAGAAATTTATTAATGAATTGACTGTAAATGGTTGTTACGATGGCGAGGTTTTAGTTTTAACGTCATATTTTACCCCTACTTTTCTCATAAATTCTTTTAGAAAATATCAAAATTTAACGATTATAAGATTTCCTAAAATTTCTTTTTCACAAGAAGTTAAAAAAAGATACTTAAATTTAAAACTAGTAAATGGTGCCCCAAATAGGTTTAAAACTAAAGAATTTCAATGGCATAAGCTTCACCTGTTTAATTCAAAATTAAAGAAATGGAAGTATATCTTATATATGGATGTTAATTTTACCATTCATCACGACATTACTCCATTGCTTGAGTTAAAGCCCAAATATTTACTTGCGAAATGTGACGGATATCCAGACTATCAAAGAACATTGAAAACTCAATTTGATAATTCACAATTTGAATTCAAAGAATTAAGTAAACTTTACAACCTAGATAGTAATAGGTATTTTCAGACAGGTCTTTTGTATTACAATACCGAAATCATCAATATTGATACACTTGATGAAATAATGTATCTGGCAGAAAAGTACCCACTATCGCTAACAAATGAACAAGGGATACTAAACCTATATTTTCATTGTCAAAATGATATATTTGAAGAACTTCCTGATTATCTTGGCAATAAAATTATTTACTACTACTGGATGATCAAAGATGTAGACATTATGATAACAAAACAGCTTACTGAACAGAATAAATAAAGGGTGTTAATTAACCCTTCAATATTAACTATCACAGGTATATTTATATGAATAACATAATTAAGCTAAATAACGAGTAGATTGTCTTTTTAAGCATGAATCATAAAATTAGAAATTTAAGTAACTTTATTTTGTTTCTTTTTTCACTCCTTACGTCATACACACTTGGTTTGGTTTATTATGACGCAACAGAAGGGCTCGATTTCGGAACCCAATATCAAAATGTTAAATTTTTCATGGGAGAAAAGGTTAATATTTTTAACTCGGATGGCTCCCTCTATTTTTATATAATGTCAAAAAAAATTAGTAATGAAATAATCCCAATCAGCCAGGAAGAGTCTTGGATTTTATTAAATAATTCAATTCAATTTATAAATTTTTTATTGTTTTTTACAGGCCTTCTTGGTTTAGTTGTTCTTTTTAGAAAAAAAGGGTACGATTTTGAAAAAATATTTTTAGGACTTACTGTTTTGTGTTTTTTTCCAACTGCTTACTATTTTAGATTAACTATGAAACCCGAAATAATGGCTTTTGCATTGATCCCATGGGTTTTAATTAGTTTAGATAGTTACTTTTTAAAAAGGACAAGATTCAATCTTCTACTGTCAACATTTCTATTAGGTTGCGTTTTAACGATTAAAGGGTCTATAACAGGTATGCTAATTCTTTCTTTTGCTTTTTTGTATAGGAAAAAGATTGTCAAAAGTTTTGATGTTCTTATCCTTACAATCTTTACACTAGTCAGCAGTTTGGTATCGATATTTGTTAATTACAAAATCACCAATATCTGGATTTTTGAAGGAAGGCCATCCTCTGACTTGGGTGACCCAAATAGGTGGCAAAATACGGCAAGTTTCGATTTTTTTTGGAATGTAGATTTAAGAAACTTATATGAAAATCCATTTAAATATGTTCATTCCGATAGTTTTATTTCTATAACTCTGCTTGATACTTTATCAGATTATTTTCACTTTTTCTGGAAACATCAAGAAGATAGTAATTTTATTGCTTTCAATAGGGTGGAGTTTACAAATAACTTCTTAATTCAGACTTACTTGAGTGAATACATATCAATAGTTTTTACATGCTTAATGTATTTGAGCTTTATCGTTCTTTATTTCAAAAAAGTTAAAAATAATGAATTTCTAATGTTTCCTTTTTTTGGAATTATTATATTGATAATTAACTCTCTTGGTTTTCCCTATAAAAATTTTGACCCCACCACTGGAGATTTGTTCAAAGTTCATTACTATTCATTCTTAATAGCATTTAGTTTTTTTGCTTTACTAGTTATTGCAATGTCTAAATACAGGTATACCAAGTTTCTTGTATTATTTCTAATACCACTTTTTTTAATAACTATGGGGTTTCCAAAAAATCTTAATTCAGATACTAAGGAAGCTATGTACAATAAATTAAACTATTCCGAAATTTGCAGTATTTATGATTTTATTGATGAAATAAACTGTAAATAATCACTCGATTAAAATTAGAAGTTCACCTTAAGAAATCTTAATATATAATTTCAACTTTAATTCTTTTTTTGAAAATCAGTTTTAAATAGAAAATATGAATTAAGAAAATAAAAAATCAACTTCCAACCATCCTTAAATCTAGAAATATTTGTAGTCCCGTACTTTCTTGCTCTGTAATAAACTGGTAGCTCTACAATTTTTTTTGAAGAGTAAGCTGCTGAAAATATTAAGTCAAAATCACAAAAAGGGTCATTGAAGTACATATTGTTTTGCCACTTTTTAATAAACTCTATATCAGATTTTTTAAAAACTTTAGTTCCACACAAGGAATCAGTTAAATTAGTGGAAATTAATTTTGAAATTAAATACTGAAAAAATCTATTTCCGAATTTATTAAGTTTCTGCATTGAACCAGCTTCCATCTTATAAATTAATCTTGTTCCATTTACAAAATCACCGTGGCCGTTTTCTATTATTTCAAAAAATTCATTCAAAGTTTCTGGATCGACACTCAAATCAGAATCTAAAATAGCTATGAGATCGTTTGAGCAAACATCTAAACCTTCCCATATTGCATTTGCTTTTCCATTTTTTGTTTGTTTTATTACATTTATATTTTTATATTTATATTTTTCTTTAATTTCAAGGGATTTGTTATGAGTATTGTCTGTTGACTCTCCAGAAATAATTATGATTTCTGATTCTGTTTGAAATTCGGGTATTCTTTGTATCAACTCTTCCAAATTACCTTCTTCATTTTTGGCGGGTACAAGAATTGACTTACTTAATGGCTTCTTTTCCAGTGATCTATTTGAATAAACAAGATAATTTCTAATTCCAAAATTTAGGAATGGAAGAATAACATAAAAAAAATAATTAATTAAGCTTCCAAGACCAAAAATTTTAAATGGCAAATAAAGTCTGTTGTAACTTTTAATTTTTTCATAATTTGCAGCTCTCAAAATATTTTCAATTTTATTTGGATTAATGTATGATTTAAAATTTGATGTTTCCTTTAAGCCAATCTTCTCTAATAGGCTTATAATTAAATACCAAAGTGGATTAATGCTTGATAATATTAAAAGCCCATTGTCATTTAAATGTAGTTTCATGTTTTTAAGAGAGTTGTAAATATCATCACTTAATTCAAAAATATCGGTTAAAACTATAAGGTCATATTTTTCATCTGGATTTTTTTCTTTTAGCTCCTGCTCTATAGATGTTTCTGGATTTATAGTCAAAATATTATCAAACAGCCTATTAGGTATGTTAGAAGTTGAATTGACTATATTTATATACTTTTTATGATTTGAGATATATTTTGAAATTTCCTTAAAATGACTTTTATAGAAATAGTTTGTTTTTACTTTAGTTTTTGACATATACATAATCTTATTAGTTTATTTCAAATAAAGTGATGTGACTTTAAAATATAACCATTATTTATAAAAATTTAAATTATTTTAAGTTGAAACAATCCCTCGTAATTTTCAAATAATTTTTTAAAGAATTTATATGCCTCATCATCACTCATACTGAGAGCTTTATCAACGTCACTATTGTAGTGAAATTTTGATAATCTATCTTCTTTGAACTTGTAACCATCATTGTATGCATTAATAACAGTAGGTTCAATAAAGTCAAAATTTGTCTCATTTGATATGAAAATAGCATTATTGTAAATTAGTTTGTGAAGCCTGTAATTATATTCTTTTATTTCTGTGTAAGCAGCTTGTAGTGAACAACCAAAAAAATGGTCACCTTTCCAAAAGTGGTTTTCATCAAATTCAACTGTGAAATAAAGTGGAATAGGAATTTTTTCATTAATTTCCATAGAAATAATTTTTGGGCTATAAGAATTCAATAATTCTTTAAGTATAAATAAATCATATGAGTCAACATCAATGTTTAAAATATCAAATTCTTTCGGGACATTATTTTCAGTTAGAATTTCAGATATATTATTTGGTGTAACTTTTGTTTTTAATACATTCGCATTTAAAAAATTCTTATAGATATAACTCATTTTTTTAAATTTTACTTGATCAAATTCAATAGACAAACCTTGAAAGTTATCATTTTTTGCAAAAGGGTAAGTGGATGATGAGTTAAAACCATCTGCTGCTCCTATGTCGACATAAAAGCCTTTATCTATATTTAATAAGTTACAAATTTTTAATATTTCCTGTGCTTCACCATGGCCCTGAACGGATAAATCGAAATTTTTAGTACTTAAGGAAAAAAATCTAACTTTTATCCAAAAAGGCATGGAGTTCACAATAAATATCCTTATCTTATTAGGAATATATTTTCTATACCAATATTTGAACTGTTGAAACATATCTAACTTGACATTAGCAATTACAGTATATAAAACAGCTCACAATAAATTTTTTATAGATAGATAATTTACCATTAATAACTGAGAGTTCTACGAAAATTTAAATCACCATTAAAAAACTTTTGGACTAAATATGTAGTGATATAATATACCATTATTAAAAAGTAGAAAATACCAATGCAATTAATAATAAGTCTTTGATGGATAAATAAATGCTAGATAAAATTTTAAAGAGTAACAGTAAAAATATAAAGGGGATTATACAAGTAGGAGCTAATATCGGTCAAGAAATTCCAATATTAACTAAGTATGCTAAAAATATTTACCTATTTGAACCCTTAACAAAAGCGTTTAATACACTCAATGAAAACATTTCAAAATACAAAGATATTAATATTTATAAATATGCCCTTGGTGAAAAAGATGAAGTAAAAGAAATTAATATTTCAAATACAAATTATAGCGCTTCTTCTTCACTTTTAAAACCAAGTCTACACTTAGAATATTTTCCAGAAATAGAATTTGATAACTACGAAGAAGTACAAATAAAGCGTTTTGACAGTATAAAATCAGAATTTATTGCAAATTTTTTAATTCTGGATGTTCAGGGGTATGAATTAAATGTTATAAAAGGTTTTGGAGAGAATATAGGCGATATTGATTTTATATATACTGAAGTTTCGATTGAGGAACTTTATGAAGAAAGCGTACTAATTAAAGATCTTGATGAAAAACTTTATGAACTTGGATTTATAAGAACAAATACAAAGTTAGCAAGCAACAAACCACAAGGAGACGCATTATATAAAAAGGGGGAATTTTTTTCAAATAATAGAAAAAGCTACTATAAAATTAAATCTAAGTTCCAGCTAACTAAAATTTATTTATTTTTAAATTTTGTTAAAGATTACAAGAAAATTATTTACTTATTCAAGAAGTATATTAAAAAAAAATTAAAACTCTCAAGTAATTTTTGATATTTTAATATACTTACTCACGTGATAAATTTACGTAAGTTTGCATACTCCGAAGATGAAGTAATAAATTGTATAAATTTTATGAAAAATTCTGATGTAATTTTTTCAGGTACTCTTTCTGGTGAGGATTTTAAAAAATTCAATTTTAAACAATCAAAAATTACATATAAGAAAAACAACCTGATAACATTTATAAATCTTGAGATTTCTATAAAAGAAAATGATATCGTTTATTGCCATTTAGATTATATAGAAATATTATTTAAGTTACTGAATAAATTGGATTTGAAAAATATTAAAATTATAACTACACAATCAGATAGAAAAATAACTAAAAAAATTTTTGGCCAAAAACCTAAATGTATATCAAGTTGGTATTCAATTAATGTGGATTACAAACACACTCAATTAGTACCAATTCCTTTGGGTATTGCTTCGTACAGAAATACGAAAAGTGTAATCTTCGAGGATTTTAATAATATCAAACCTGTCAATAAAATTAGTAAGTCTATTTATGTCAATTTTAATGTTAACACTAATTATTTTCATAGATTGAAAGCACGAAGATCAGCAATTAATAACTTGGGTCAAGATATTGTAGAAAATGTCGACTATGATTCTTATCTTGTAAACTTACAATCTTCCATGTATTGCTTAGCGCCATGGGGAAATGGACTTGACACACACAGATTTTGGGAATCACTCTACAGTGGGACTGTACCGGTAACAATGACTCACACAACCTATGAATCATTTAGTGATTTGCCAGTGATGCTAGTTAACTCATACGATGAAATCAACAATATTCAACAACACGTAGATTTTTATGGAAAAAATATTGAAAAACTAAATATTAATTGGTGGATAAATGAGATGAAAAACAGTGTTATTGAAAATTCATCATTAACAAGGTTACGTTATACAAGATTTCAAATTAAGTTTATAGATTATTATTTATTTAAATTAAAGATCAAAGATAAATTGACCAAAAAAATTTACACTTTTTTGAGAAAAATTCATAGTAAACTTAATAAAGTCTCTGGTAGTTATAATTTTTAGAAATTGACATATTAGAGGTCTTAGAATTAAAATCCTAAAAATAGTCTAATTACGCTAAGAACAATATAATTGAATTTATATGTATATAAAAGTAAATTTAATTGGAGACACATTTTTACACAATAAAGTTGGAAACTTAATCAGTTCTACAGGAAATAAAAAGCCTGATAAAGTCGAGTTTGTATCTGACGGCACCGGAGAAATTAACCTTTTTGTTGATAGTGGAATTTATGATTTAGAAAATGTAAAAAACAACAAACCAAATTATGCGTGGTTACTAGAGTCGTATAGCGTTAGACCTGACTTAGTAGATTATTTTAAACAAAATACAATCAATAGATCTTCTCCATTTGAAAAAATATTTACTCACAATATAGATTTGATAAATTTAAATAAAATATTTGAATATCTTCACCCGACAGGACATTGGGTAAATGAAGAAAATTTAAGAGAAAAAACTAAATTAGTTTCGATGATAGCCAGTACGAAAAAAAATACAGAAATGCAAAAACTTAGGCATAAATATGCAAAAAAAATGAAAAGAAAAATTGATGTTTTTGGAGAAGGAAGAAATCCAATAACACACAAAGAGGAAGGTCTTTCCGATTATTATTTTTCTATTGTTTTTGAAAATGATTTAACCGAGGATTATTTTTCAGAAAAAGTTTTAGACTGTTTTGCTCTTAAAACTATACCTATTTATTACGGCATAAAGAGTTTAGGTAAGTATTTTGATGAGAATGGTGTTATATGGTTTGATCAATTTAATTTAAAAGATTTGTCTAAAAATTTATATTATAAAAAAATAGATTCAGTTGAGAGAAATTATCAAAGAATTAAAGAATTAAAGTTACCTGAAGATATGATTTTACATAATATTTTTTAGTCATATAACTTTTTTAAAGTCGCTTTAATCTCTAAGATATATTTTTACAATACAAATTAATAATCTTCATAAGATTTAACTTCTTTTATTTCAGAAGAGAATATCTCATTTATTGATTGTTTTAATCCAAATCTTTCATCGTTTGTAATATATACCGACCTAGCCAAGCTAACAAAATCATCACTAAAATCTTGGTTTTTTTCACATATTCTTATGTCGTCTTCGATTTGCCAGAGTTTTAAATTTGTATTTTTAAGTTTGCTTTTTAGTTGTATCAAATCAGTATTTTCGATTTCTAAAAAGTATTCATTCAGAATATTTAGTTCATTGTTAACATCTTCTAGTTTTTTTGAATTATTTATTTTTTCTAATTTAATTTCTAGTATTGTAATTTTATCAACTAATTCACCCACCGAAATACTTGCTCTTATTTCCATTTAATTTAATATTTCCCAATTCTTCATTAAAAATAACTTCTCTGATTTCTGTGTTTCTGTTTTATTATTATGGAAATATAGTTTAGCACTTGTGGGTACTCGTTCAACTAAGTGTAAAAAACTACTGTCTATACAGTGGATTTCCACAGCATTTTCTATAACTTTTTTATATAAAAATATATTTTTATAAATATCAGTTTCTTTCTCAACAAATATGTTGTTAAATGTATTTTTAATATTCAAATTTACTTTGCCATATGAGCTTTCCTGGTGAATTAACCCAAATTGATTAGTAACTTTGTACTCTTTGATTAAATGATTCTGTAAATTTTTTTCTTTATTCTCGTCAGTTGGGATATAAAAATAATCAAATGATATTTCATAATCTAAGCCTATTTGTTCATAAAAAGAAGTATTAAAATTTTTATTATTTTTTTCAAAACCAATTCTTAACACCGGTATTTTTTTATTTTTATATATTTCTTTTTGATCATCGTAAATTAGTAATTCAACTGAATCATTTTCTGAATATAAATAATCTAAATGATTTGATATTTTATTGTGAGCTGCCAAATAAATTTTATCAAATTTCTCTGATAAATAATTTATAATTCCATTACAGATGATCGCATCTCCAAGCCCGCTGTGGTGATGTATAATAATTTCAGAATTTTTAATATGTTGAAATTCATAAAATGTGTTCTTAAAAGTTTTATAAATAATTACTTTCAAAAGGGAGTACATATTATATTTTAATTTTTTAACTTTTATAAACTTACCTCTTAGAAGAAAGTCTAACACTAGTTTTAGCAGATGATTCATTTAAGTAACTCATTAGTGGTAATGTTTTAATTTAATATTCATATATAAATGCAAACTATAATATTTTTAATGCAGAAATTTTTACACCTCTTTGATACTTCTAGTGTTAAAAGAATATCATTCAGAGAAGATATCAATGGACTCCGTGCCATAGCTGTTCTAGCAGTTGTGTTTTATCATTCAGAATTTCAGTTTTTTAAAGGTGGTTGGCTAGGGGTAGATATATTTTTTGTTATATCTGGATACTTAATATCGAATATCATTATTTCTGATCTCAATAGTAATAACTTTAGTTTTAAAGATTTTTACTTAAAAAGAGTAAAAAGAATCCTACCCGCACTTTTTTCAACATTACTATTATCATTTCCCTTCGCATATTGGCTACTTACACCGAAAGCCATGTTGGAGTATGCTCAATCCTTAATTGCATCTTTAGTATTTTACTCAAATTATTATTTTCAAAATTTAGATTTTTATATTGCTGAGCCTGCAAAGTATATGCCCTTAATACATACCTGGAGTTTAGCTATCGAAGAACAGTATTATTTATTATTTCCTATGGTTGCTTTTATTTTATATAAATATCTAAATAAATATTTTGGATTATCTATTGGAATACTTATTGTTATTTCTATTTTATTAAATAGTACAATGAGCGGTGCTTTTAAATTTTATCAACTTCAATATAGGCTTTGGGAACTTTTATTAGGTGTCTTGATCATGATTCTGCATTCTAATATCAAAGTTAACCATCTTGAGAAAATTGGTTTTCCACTAATTTTATTTTCAATTTATTACTTTGATGATGCGACATATATAAATCAGATTGAGTCAAAATTGGTAGCAACAATTGGTGTGGCGCTGGTAATATTTTCAAATCATGAAGAAAGTTACTTATCAAAGTTTTTACAATTAAGGGGTATAAAATTTATAGGACTAATTTCCTATTCAATTTATCTACTGCATAATCCAGCATTTACATTTTATAGAATCTTTCTAAATAATTCCAATATCTTGATAGCCCCAATAGAAAATAACAGTTTGAACATTCAAGATATCTTAGTTAACTCAACTACAGAGTCACCCTCAACAATTAGTTATTTCATAATTTTGGTGTTTATAGTTTTAATTGCCTCATTAATGTACAAACACATTGAAACCTCCTCAAAAAGACTTTCTATTGTTCTAATTTTGTTGCCAATAATTGCATTTGCAGCAATTTATACAACATACGATAACTCAACGTACAGATATGTGGATTCAAAATATCTTAGTGCTACAGCCCAAGAAGAACCTGTTGGAGATTTTTTATGTTGGAATCAATTTAAATCACTTACAGAAAGTACCACTACCTATGAAGATTGCTTTGTAGATAACAACTCAGATAAAAACTTAATTTTTCTTGGTGATTCATCGATTATCGTTTTTGCCAAGTTTTTTGAAAAGAATCAGACTTTAGCTGAAGACTACAACTATGTTTTTCTTTCGACAATGGGGAGATATTTCTTTAATCCTATTGATGTATATTCGGATTGTAAAAATTGTATCTTAAACAATATACGCAATGATAATTCTATTATTATTTTTTCGCATAGAATTGTTGATCATGTTGAGGATAGGGGAAGCATTTACTTCACAGAAAACCAATCATATTCTGAAGCATCAAATGACTTTAAAAATTATTTTGAGTCCTTAAGAGAAGTTAATAAAAATATCATTGTGATTGAGCCTTATCCGGAGATTACTTCATCGCCTAGAGAAGTTCTTTTAAATAAAGAACTCTTTGAAAATAAAAATTTTGAAACATTGTATCTGCCATATTCTTTGTGGATTGAAAATTCAACTAATACCGGTGAGATATTAGATTTTATTAAAGGTTTGAATACTTCAATAGTTGAAACTGTAGACAAATTTTGTGAGATAAAAACAAATCAGTGTATTACATATAATAAACCAAATCTTATTTATCTTGATCGAACGCACATTAATTCAACTGGTGTTGAGTTAATATTAGATGATTTAGTTAGTGTAATTAAAAGAACTTTAAGTCATTAAAATACACATAGTAAACTTTCATATTTTTATTTAACTGGAACAAAACTGTATCTTCTCTTTTATTATTTTTTTGCTATTATG